>Ga0126342_10001212_pt1 | contig 35003 bp, 35 predicted proteins | sample Cyp1metagenome_FD_92528 | JGI IMG/M metagenome (GOLD analysis project Ga0126342, IMG submission 92528) | Coral microbial communities from Lord Howe Island, Old Settlement Bay, Australia - Cyphastrea 1 metagenome | ecosystem: Host-associated > Invertebrates > Cnidaria > Coral ...
CATAACTGAAACCATATCAAAATCATAATTGAAACCATATCAAAATCATAACAGCAAAACCAAGCCATAAACAAATCATAACAACAAATCATATCTGAAACGTATCAAAATCATTAAAAAAAAAATATTTTCAAAAACCTTCATCCTAGAGACTTCGGATGTGGTAACTCTAGCCTGTCTAATTGAGTGATACCATGAGAAAGTATCAGATTACAACTATTTGGAGAGTACCACCCCTAATTCATAAACCATAGTATCATGGTTGATTCATCCATGATTGACATCAAGTGTTTTGCAAGTGGCTTACGAACTGGAAGCCCTGGCCATAAAAAATGTGGTGATCTACCCGCCAAAAATAAGACCATCTTCCATGGCTATGTCGACCAGAACGTAGAAGCATATCCCTTTGATGACAGGACACATGGAGATAGAATATATATATATGTATATACTGGTTGGTGGTTTCATATTCCCAACTGAATGGAAAGTCATAAAATTCATGTTCCAAACCACCTGAATCTTGCGGCCACCAATGGGGATGATCTCCCTCACATAAACCATGATGAACCAGGGCGGGCTCAGGAGAACACGGTTCGGTCGTGGTGAAATTTACCCAGATATTAATATATATGACTATGTATATATGACCCATGCATACTACATTTGCAGATCATATCTTCTAGCCATTTTTCTTCAAAGCGCTGAGCTGTGATCCTTTATCTGCGAAGACTCTCTGTTTGGAAACGATAGCTAAGTTGGTGAATATAATCAATAACTTTTTGGATCCCAAAAGGGGTTTATGATCATAGCTATAGGTTATCTATAGCTTAGGGTTAAAGATCAACTTTTAAATTGATGCAAAAACCCACCTCGTTGTTGGGTGAAGATTCCTGGAATTCCTGGACCCCTGGCGCTGGGTTTCCCGGGCTTTCTTGGATGGACCGCACCACCTGTGCCGACGCGGACGGTGTTTGAGATCAAAAAAAACGTTGGGAGAAGAATATCCAGAATCCAAAACGTACATAATATACTCTATCATAATATAGAATATAATAATATAGAATATATCATATATTGGTGTTATGAAAATCGATAAAAAACCTCCGGATCCCACAAAAGTATTCCTTGACGTGGTCTGCAACGGAACGCCACCCGCACCTCACAGGCTTCCTTGAAGTTCTTCATCTGCAGATCCGCTAAGGCTTCCAACATGCTTTCCAAGCCTCGCCGTTGAAGGGTTGAATCCTCTACGACTTTGTGGCTTCCTACTGGCTGATGTTCAGTGCGCGTAATGGCTCACTCAGCATATGGTTTTTTTTTTAAGTGTAACAATGTGTAACATACAAGTCCCATTTTCATCTACCAGTTCTTATTTTGGGCACTGCTCGAGCTGACCTTTTATTGTATTTAACCTATATTTATTGTGGTTTCTCTGGAAATCTGCGGGGTTTCAAAGAATGGTGTCTGGACCTACAAGAATTCGAGATATGGGTGAAATACCTCCATGAATGTATCCTGGATTGCCAAATTGCAAACAAAAGTAAACCAGGCTTGTTTTCAGTAAATAATCATAAGTAATCTACATTTAGCATCATTTAGCCGATTATCCAATATTATCCAGCTATGTTTGTCGTTCCAGAAGTACGTCATTGGCTCGATCCATTCTTGAATCCCCAGCTTTAGAAACGCTGAATCTCCAGAGCATTTTGGATCAACTTGCTGCTGATGATGACAATTTCTAGGCGCAGTTCTTCGTTGAAAAACGTTTTTTGGGTGCCGCAAAAGCCTTTTCGTCATTTTTGAGTATTCCCAAATCATCCAAGTCTACAATACTATAGACATCTATAGAGCATTTTTGTATTGGAATCATGGTGACGACATGTGACGACTAGGGAATCACCCACGACTACTAACCACCCGTTGCCTCCAGCGCTTTCCACCTTCTCGTAGAGTTGTTTCCGCAAGTCCACTTCGGTGCCTTCGCCGCCAATCAAGCCTAGCGGCGAGCCACGGCGAGCCACTGCGAATGGTTCAGGAGACCCAAGAGAACCACAACAAGTACCATGTTTATCCATGTCTTGAATAGGGAAACGTTGAATTTTGCAGTGTGTTTTTCAAGTGTTGGTGTGGATTTGTTGTTTGGCCCATACCGCAAAAGCAAAATCCGCAAATCAACCCCCCAAATCAAGCAAACAAATAGAAAGTCAGTCAACCCCCAACAAATAGAAATTCCATCAAATTTACCCAAAAAATGCACATCCGCCCAACAAAATAGAATTTCCATCAAATCAACCAAAAAAATCGAAGTTCAATCAACTCAACCAAACAAAATCATATGAATCTCATCAAGATTCAAGAAAATCTCTAAAAAAAATCCCAGACTGGGATGGGAAATTTTAAAAAAAGGAAACCCCTACAGAATCATATAATCACCGGTAAAACAACATGATCATTTCCGGTAAATCAGCGCAAAGGTTCCCAAGGGAACCAATCCATGACGTCGCGCAAAGGCAGATCGGCACCTGCATCCTCGGCGTCCTCCAGAAATCGCTTGAAGCCCCCGGCCCTCACGGCCCCTTCGCCGATTTGGTTCACCGCGTCCACGTTGCGCAGGATCACTTCCGCCGCCGAGGGCAACTGGATGGGAGGACCCAGGTCACCCATCCTGAGCGTCATCGTACGAGTTACAGAAGAGAGATGGTAACAATGAAAAAATATACCTTGGTTATCCTTGGTTCACTATGACTATGACTGCTGGTTTTTCTGGATAAAAAATATAGTGGTAATGAAAAAAAGGGAAGAAGTATGGATTTAAGCAAAATTCATGTGTGGGTTTAAGTGATTGACCCTCCGGCAATGAGTTTTTTTTTTGAATGTGGAAGTAACTGGGACTATGTGAAAACCAAACTGTTTATGTTACATAAGAGTTTACAAAGTGGAACATCACCATTTAAATAGTTCCGGATGGTCTATTAACAATTGCTATTGAGAACTTGTGGTGAGTAAATATGCAAGTATCTTATCCCACACATTCTTTAGTGGTAACATGTTCCCACTAGGGCTCCTAGTATAAGTTACTAAGGATCACAGTTAGCACAGTCATAGCATTCATAGCCGCCCTGACATGAATCCACCGGGTAGGTTTCTGGTTGAAATCACTAGGCTGATCAACTAATATTCATTAATATGTCAAATCACGGATACCCTCTGGTAAACTAACATAGCTATGGAAAATCGCCATTTTCAATGGGCAAATCAACTATAAAATGGGCAATTTTAAATAGATAGCTATATTAGTTTACCGGAGGGTATATCAAATGGGATTATTCCAAATTAGTTGCAACATGTTGCAACTAGAGCTACTACTTGGATGTGCATCCCACTTAGTAGATTGTTCATACCCCATACAGGAAGGCGCTCCCAAACGATAATTTCCTTCTGGCTTCTTATTTAGTAACTAGGACTAATGTTTGATATATCATGATATATCTATAGTTCTATAGTTACCCTCTGGTAATCTAACATAGCTATAGAAAATCACCATGTTTAATAGGTAAACCATCTATTTCTATGGGCCATGTTCCATAGCTATGCATTAAGATACCCCTATCCCCTCTCATTATACTAGTTGGTTGATGTTGTTCCCTACAAATTCACCCATCAACCCTCGGGCATCACCAGTGTCTGAGGCCATATTTATAGGGACCAGAAATAAGATCAGGTCAATATAGCCATGATGTATCTGGGTTTCGTTGGTACCCTCTGGTAAACTAACATAACTATGGAAAATCACCATTTTTAATGAGAAAACTCACTATAAATGGACATCTTCAATAGCTATGTTAAACTACCAGAGGGTAACATATTTATGGTTTGTTTCACATATCCCTTATGGCCTTACGTACTTGTAAGGCCATAATAACACCCTATGAGGGGTTTTTTTACGGCGGTAATATCATTAAAACAAAAAGACACTTTATAATATACATTTAATGATATCATATCCCGTATCACACACTTGCAAAGAACTATGATAACAATATTCCCTAAGAAATACGGTGCACCGTCCATTTACTAGTGCGATGATTTGATTAAACAAATCGGTGATTTATACAAAGATGCGTTTGTTTTTCCAAGAAATACATAAATATTATATACAATAGTATCATTGTTATTAACATAATTATGGGCCTCTATATATATATATGTATTTATTTATTTATACACAAGTATATTCAACTGACGGTGGTAAAGTACCCCAGCTTAAGATATTAATTATATGCTATATCTCCATCAATGTTGGACTGTTGGATGCTTCAAAACCATACATACCCTCTGGTAAACTAATATAGCTATTGAAAATGGCCATTTATAGTGGATTTTCCCATTAAAAATTGTGATTTTCCATAGTTATGTTAGTTTACCAGAGGGTATGTTGGTTCAACCCATATTTCATGGTTATCATATCAATCATTTTATAAACGATCAACCAGGCTACAACTCCAAAATAGCTCGCTTACATTTGTTGGTTTATAAACCCCAATACTATACTATATTTATATATAATTAAGGAACTAAAGTATCATAACCATACTCAAACGATCAAAGTATAAGTATATATATATTATAATAATTCTATTAATTCATGTAATAACATCCCAGCCATGAACCAGGCCTTAGGGCCTCCAGGGCCGAGGCACATCGAGGTGGAGCCCGTGATGGGATCCACCGCGCGGACGCAGAAGCGCACGGCTTTGCCGTCGGCCACGCCATCGGCTTCGGGCGGATGCAGCAGACCTGGAGAACTGGAGGATTTACTTGGCGATTTACTTGGGAATTACTTGGGATTTCTAGGCTTTACTGTTGGGTTACCTGATTTCCTTGGGAATTACCAGGGAATTTTAGGCTTTACTGTTGGGTGAAAACTATTTTGGGTTTTTGAGGATTTACTGTTGGGTTAACTGTTGGCTTTACTGTTCGAGTTTAGTGTTGGGGTTCACTTGGACGAGGCTCGGCTTCACTGTTGGGTTTTTGAGGGTAAGATGGGGTTAAATAAAGTTTACTGTTGGGTTTAATGTTGGGTTTAATGTTGGGTTTAATGTTGGGTTCACTATGTTTAACTATTGGGCTTAGGGACTATACCGTTATACCTTGGTTCTATAGATACAAACAAATCCCCAATTCACCTTACAAATTGAAGCATTGAAGCATATGGGTTTGTCTGAAAAAATGCTATCCCCAAATTTTGATGGTTCACAATTCTCCTCCATAGTTTGATGGCAAGTTTCATGGCCATGTCTCCCCTAAAATTCATGGGGGGTAAAACGGTAAAACCTATCCTCCGACCATGGCCTGCTGGAAACTCCATGGCTAATTCGATGATGATGATGATTTTCCCAGCTTTTTCAACCGCCATTTGCTTCGGGCATTTCAGCCATGTACTTGGAGGACCCCCGTTAGTGAGTGGTGGGTGTGTCAATGACCATTTCAGGAACCTATTGATTGGAGGTACCTACCATGTATCAGGCCTATATAAAGCCTATGTAAGGGAATATCCCCGCAAAATATGGCCAAACATATGGTGCAGTACCTCCATTTTAGGATCCTGAAATTCCCATTGATAGTCTATGCGGTGATAACCAATTTATAAATGTGAACAACCCCACGAATCGGGGACTAACGACTGACTAACGAAGGTTCTTAACCACTTACTAGGCAGGAAAATCCTCCAAGCAGTCAGCACTATGAATCGTTGATGAGGGTATCAATGGTATATCAAATGGGATATATAGATATATACATACACATACCAACAGTATATGGAGGTTTCCTAAAATAGTGGCAACCCAAATCATCCAAAATTAGACCATGTAAGTATTTAAACATATTTATAGACCCCTGGTGACTTGGGGATCCCCCATTTCAAGAAACCCCCAGATACTTGTTTTATCATGGCCAGTATGGATTTCCTGCAGCCCAAGTATACGGCCCAAACGCAAAGGTTCTGACAAGGTCGTGCACCCCCCTCAGTTATAAGTTGATTTATGAATCCCATTATCCATAGACATATGGGGCTTTCTTAAAATGGGGGAATCCCCAAAACCATTGGTTGCAATGCCAAACTGGTCATGACTTGGATGATTTGGGGGTCCTAGTTACCTAGTTAAACTAAGCATAAACCATAGTATACCATAGTTGCCATAGTTAACTGTATGAAAACTGACCTAGTCGTCATTTTCACCACCTTAACTCTCCTGGCTGCACACCACTCTCCAACTGGCTGCACCATGGTGCCTTCCACCGTGCCCTCCGCGGTCTTCCGGAGGAAGACGGGCAGCGGATAGCGCCACACCGCGCTGCGTTGACCGAAGCAGCTCTGGTCTTCCTGGTCCGCGTGCAGCTGCGCCGTGTCCTCGGCACGTGTCATCCTTAAATGGGTTATACAGGATGGGACCCCCGTTCGAGCTCGCGTTCAGTTGCCTGATTTGTGGCTGAATTCTATGGTGTATGGTAGATATATCCAACTAGTTACTAACTAGTTAATGGGGGTTATAATGGTTTATAAACTAACAAACATAACTGGGGGGGCCCCATCCTGTACCCAAGGTGGGATAACATAGTGGCTTAAATTAGATAATGGTTAATAGATGTTAATAGATGCTAATAGATGTTACCAGTGGTTATTGTTTTTAGAACAATACCCCCAGTTGGATTAATGGTTTATCCTCTGGTAATTTCACAGTTTGCTATGGAAAATGGCCCATTTATAGTTGATTTACCCATGATAAATTGTGATTTTCCATAGTTTTTTGTGCATGTTCACCAGAGGCTAAGGGGACTTAGTTTCATGGCTATCCCCACTAATGGGATGAAATATGGCCCTCACATCCAAGACGTTGTTCACATGGCATCTCTACATGAAGAAAAAATCGATGTTTTTAGCCGCCATGGCTGGTTTTCGGACATGTTCGGAGATGTCACATGGCATGATTAATCCCATTTCTGTGGTGAAGATATGTTGTGCCAAGTTGTGCTAGAGGTTTCTTTGAAGATGATCATATACCATGGTTAGTAAGGGAAATCATCCCCAAATGGCCCAACAATTCAGGTTAGTGAAATATTGTAATTTACCCAGATATATACATACTGTATATATATATATATATAAACACGTCATGTACCCTCTGGTAATGACTAACAGTTTGCTATTGAAAATGGAACCTAGAAATAGTTGATTTACCTATTAAGGATTATGAGTTTCTACCTATATAATATATATATATGGTTGGTGGTTGACCTACCCCTCTGATAATATGAAAGTCAGTTGGGGTTATGATTCCCAACTGAATGGAAAAAAAGTTCCAAACCACCAACCAGATATATATATATATATATATAAACATCATGTATCTCATGAGAATGATCGAATTTGTGTGCAAACAGGAAACATATTCACTATGAATAAGACATTGTGAATATAAACAATCAATCTACTGATGGAAAAACGATCATATCTCACGTTTTTAATGTGGAGATAGCATATTGCTTTCTTGGGAAATTATCTACAATCATCAAAACATATATGTATTTTCATATACGAATTAGTAGCTCCTTCAGCTAGCACATATCCCTAGCCAAGTCATCTTGAATTAGATACCGCCTTCCCTCTAACTTGTGCTTTAACCATTAAAATCATTTAAAATCATCACCTTTGCTGGATATAGCTGTCATATCTCTGACCGGAAAAGACAATAACACGATAAACTTATCCATAGCAGTTCCCAGCTCAACCTTTGGATAGTTTCATGATTCCACCTCCATTTCATATCCCGGTTCCGGCGATCTCATCAATAGATGATTTTCCACAATTCTCCAATGAATGTCCCGAAAAAACCAGCATTTTCCGAGCATTTTCCCATGATGTTTCTCCGAAAAAAACACCGATATACCCAGGATTTTCCCATGATTCTCCTAAAAATCACAACGATTTTCCAGCATTTTCCGAAAAAATGCTACCTTTCCCACCCATCCAACATCATCCAACCAGGCTTGGGCACGGCTTCGGCTTCCTCCCCGGGCACGGTCCAAAAGACCTCGTAGTCCAAGGCCTTGACGTCCTCCTTGGCGCCGTCGTGCGGCGCCCAGCGCAGCGTGAAGGATCCACCCAGGCCGCGGTCGACCAACACGGCGTGGCTCGGTTGGGGAGGAGCGGGACGTTGGGGCATGGTGACCTGCAACGTGGGATGGCCATATTGAAGGAGATATGTATAGATTATATGTATACATATATATATATGTATATATATATATGTACATATGATGTATGTATGTATACACATATACATACATACATAGACTGTACATATAGGATGACTGCATGTAATGTACATATTCAATTGTAAAACCATCGAAAGCCATGGATCCAACGAACCAGGTTGATGGGATGATTCCGGTCATTGATACGAAACCAGCTTGTAGTAATCCCCAAAAGATGCTGAGTGGAAAACCTGGAAACACGTTTCTGTAATTTTCTATATTTGTTTGATTTTGGAAATGGGGGTTGCTATACATGGGCTTAGTCTGAAAATGGAGCAGAATCTGAGCAAATTTCAGCCAAAATGATGGCCTAACCTTGATAAAGCAGTGGATTTTGGATGTTCCTAACATGTTCAAACGAAGCGAGATGGATTCTGGGGCCCAAGTGATCCAACAAGTCTACATTGCCAAAGATAACATGGAATCTGACAATAGTTCCTCAAAGACTATGTTTGTTTCCTCTTCAACCCACCATTCAAAACCTTCACAAACACATCATGCCAGCCACTAATTATACTAGTTAGAGAATATCGTCTCCATCCTATTCCATCAAACCATCAATCTCAGGATCCCATAATTCTCCCATCTCACCAATTATCTCCCAAAATCCACCAAATCGCTGACCCCCCAAAAGAAACGTGCCATGTTTAGATGATTTTTCTACTTCCATGCCACTCCACCCACCTCCACCCCGGGGGAGGCCAAGCTCTCCAGCCCCGGGGCCGTGGCCCCCGGGGCCACGGCCCCAAAGGACGCCACGGCCCAGGACGCCGCGCCGCCGTCGCGCGGCGTCGCCACCGGGGATGCCGAGGGCGTGCGCTCGTCGAGGCTCCGGCGCCGTGCGGGGCCGTCGCGGCCGTCGCGGCCGTCGCGGCCGTCGGTGATGGCGTGAACCTGTGGGGTTTACCCCTGGGTGGTGCCGGGTGGTGCCGGGTGGTGCCGGGTGCTGTTTTCGTGGAACTGTTGGTGGAATTGAAGTCTCCATAGTCAGAAACTCATAAGCATAGCATAGTAATTCGAGTTTTTCACGTGGGAATATCACGTGGGAATAGGACAAGATGATGATGGCTTTTTAGCAGCCATTTTTTCCAGATTTCATGGACAATTCGCAGGGATATCAAGAGATGACAGAATGTGGCAAACATTCTGTAAGTTTGCCTAATGGGTTCTTGCAATATTTGGGATGATGTAAAATTCCCCCCCAGATTGTTGACGGGGTTTAAGGGTTTAACGGTTTCACAACCAGAAAAAGCTACGGTTTAACCAGCAACATCGATTTCGATGAAGGATTTCTGATGGGCTTCAGTTCGGAAACTTAGCTCTATATATACATGATATAATATAATGTTATGTATAAGTATGTGTATATATATAGTGTGTATATGCAAACTAAGATTCACGACGGACATATATCATCATATATCTATAGTTGGATTGGGTTTTCGACCCACTTATAACTGGGGGTGTATTTATTGTAGGTCCAATGAAATGTTGAATGGAAGTGGTAACATAAATTCATCGATCTATTTACCACTAATCCATTAAGCATCCAATAATTTTGAATTCTGTTTAAGGTTGACTGGAATGTTAAAAATAAATGTTATATTCAAAATGATTATTCCAAAACATCTCAATGGTCATCAAAATGGATTCTACAATGTCAATATAGCTCTACCTTCTGACACCAATCAATACATGGTCTCCATGTTTGCTACGTCTGCTCCATCTTCGTTTTTTTTTCAGTGCCAGCGGTGCCTGGAATTTGTAGCGGACACCGGGCAGCAGACCATTCACTTCGTGGGTCAAAAATTTTGTTCGTTTCTTCTTCAGATGCGACCAGACCATCTGCCTCTCCTGGAACGAAGGATGCCCTGATTTCTTCAACCTGGATTCTGGGGGTTCCTAGGGCTACCTGAAATCAAAGTTAGACAATTTTTGTGTTGAAAGCCATGGGTTTTTTGGGGTGCCCTCATTTTAGGAAAACCCCTATATTTTTACCTAGCCCAGAGAGAAGCCCTTTAGGTGTTCCATCATCAAACATATAGATAGTGTGTTCATCAGTTCATCACAATTGACATATTGAGGATCCGACCAAAGGAAGATGAGACCAAGAGAAATTCTGATGTGACTCGGGACTAAACAGGAGAATGTAACGAGCATGCAGGCTATTCACCACCTGATTCTTGGAGATAGTTGTTGAAACTGGAAGTCGATATGTTTCTCCCACATTCGATCAATATGGATCTACCAAGCCGCGCTCAGCCTAGCCCATGTTCAAAACAATAGTGTTAAGCCCAGAAAGCTCCACAAACTGCTGCCACGTTCTGCATTTCTTCCATTAAAACAGAAACATGGTCAAGCTTTGGTAGTCCACAAAAGTGAATCTGTTGATATCTTTTGCTGGTTATCTTTTGATTTTACATCTCTAGCCTACAACTGACGGATTTTCCACTACCTCTCCAGTGCTGAAAAAACACAACCAGTGCGGTCCTGCGAATCTGTATCCTGTTCGATCTCCAACCCCATGGGTTTCCCCCGCACCACGTAGCGGAAATGCTGCTCTCGCTCCCCACGGCTGGTCATGGGAGCATGTGGAGCCTCCCACAGCAGACGGATGGAGGTCGGTGTGAGGGAGGCCGACTCCGTCCTGAGGCAACGGAGCAATGGATTGGTCCATCAAAGGCTATCAAAGGTGGGAATTCACTGATAAAAATTGGAGGTTTGGAGTTGGGAAATCGAACTCTTTTTTGGTTGGTTTTTGGAGGTCCAAATGTGAGTTGCCTCCACGAACTGGGATAAACATGGATAAACTGGGTGTCAAACTTACCCCTTACCTTCTAGTGATTTAAGATAGCACTGGGAAATAGCTCATTGATGGATAATTTACCCCTCAAAAAAAAATGATGTTCCAGTTCGCAAACTAACATTCCCATAAAAGGTGGTGCCCCAGTTCGTTAGCTAAGTTGGTGAACATAACTCCAATAACTTGGCTTTATTTATGGTAGATATACCAAATTACTTTTCATGGGCTTATAAACTAACATTCCCATCACTGGGGCACCATTCCCATACCAAACAACCAGTATCTTCCCATCACATCAAGCGTCATCACCCTGCCAGGCGCCGGAGGGCGCAGCTGAAAACGGGCACTGCCACCCACCTGAAGCAACGGCTACGGATGAACGGGTTGAAGCACCCTTAAAGTTGATGTGTCACCGGCAAAACTCGCAGGCTTTTTTGTTTTATGGGTTATGGATTTTCAGAAACCTCTGTAAACATAGATAGTTAGGCTATAAGAATTGGGCTTCTGAAACTTATGGTAGATATAGCTATGAATGGATGAAAATAAACCAACGAGAACTGTGGGCCCTTCCTGCATTAACTAATATAGTTAGGTGTGGGTTTGAATTTCCCAGAGTCCCAGGTTCACCAATTGAATATAGCCTCCGGCAATGAAACATGGCAATCTAAAATCCTACATTTGCAGCAATGTAAAGATATGATGTTCCCATTACACTACAACCTCCATTTATAATCATTTTTTGGGGGATGTCCAGGGTGTCCACTCTCACGCCCTGAAAAAAACCATACCGGGTAATGAAAAACCATAAAAATTGAGATAATATATATATATATACATAATATAAAAAAAATACATAAAGATATTTAGGATGATATACATAATATATAATTAATATCTAGATATAGCAAGTGACCATGAATTGAGCTGGATGGTTTCAATTCATTCATCCCCAGGAACTGGAAGAACCAAACTCTAGCTGGATGATTGACCATCTAAAATGGTCTCATCATATCTGATCATATCAGAATATAAACATCTTTCCCCACAGCCAAGTCTTTGCGGCCATAATATTGATCTGGCTGAAAAAATAATTCATGAACCTGAAATCAGATAACATGTTCTGGAAAATCATGAACAAATCATGTAAAAATCCTGAAGAATCATCCGAACTTCGATAGCATTGTCCAATATTCAGGATAATTCTCTGGTTGGTGGTTTCAATCCCTCTGACAAATATGAATGAGTTCGTCAGTTGGGATGATTATTCCATTCCCAATATGATGGGAAAGTCATTGAAAATTCCATGGTTCCAGTCACCACCAAGCAGATTCATCAGATTCTGCAAAAATTCTACCTGGGGATTCATGATGATTCCCCTAACTCATATAACATATAACCACCCATAGCCATGGTAAAATTCTTTCAGCAGGCCAGGCCAGGCATGGTTGCTTTGGAATGCGTAGATGGCTTTATCAATCCCATTAATGCCATGGGATTTTCTCGCAACCCGCCAGGTGAAAAAAAAAACTATGGGAAAATCTATGGGAAGATATCTAATAATATCTAATGGGAATAGATAATCTGATTCTAATATTGGGATAATCTTATCTGATAACATCAAAAGATCATTATCTATTGATCCAGTGGGATATGCTCCATGGTGTTGGAATATTACCAACAAAACTGCCCAGCAAAAGTCACCCATTTATGATCTGGTTTTTATACCAGCACCATGGGTTGCATATGGGAATGGTTTATCATCTTTTCTTCCAACTTGAACATGATGTCACATTGTCGGTAAAAGTCTCCAGGATTCTGTTTTCGTCCATCCACATCTTCATTGGTGAACTCTCGAATTCTTGCTGCTGGCATTATCCGTATCTCAGTGGTTTCACTCCCAGTTTCTGTAACTTAATTCACTCCATTTTCCGTTGATTAACTCCCAGTTGTTTGTTTTCGAACTAGATATATCCAATGTTTTGGTTGGTATAAACTCCCAGTTTTTCTCTTTTTGAGTACATATTTCTACATATCTCCTGCCTGATTTCTACATGATGTCTACATCTTTCTAGATATTTCCATTCAAAAATCCCGACAAGTCCAATGGTCAACTCCTGTCGCCCGTCCTGCTAGTCCCCGGCCCAACCGGTCCGACCGCTCCGACCTGTTTGCCGATGGCCATGGCATCCGGCGACGAGAAGATGCGGAGATCCGCCGCGCCCAGGTCCAGTTGGCTCACGCCGGGCCAGACTTGCAGACGCACCACGCCTGGACCACCGCCGCAGTTCTTTCCTATCCCATGACGGATCCATGGTGCTAACATGTATGTAAACATGGTATATATAACCTATGGAATATATGGTATATATGCTAACATGACTGGGGTATATTGATGGCAAATGTTACCATATATACCAGCACCATGGATCCTATGGGTATGCGTAATGCGTACCCTCTGGTAATTTCACGTAGCTATTGAAATAGTGATGATCATAGTGGTTAATAGTGATCAATAATGACTAATAATGACTAATAGTGACTGTTCAGGATATACCCTCTGGTAATTTGTGACCGTTTGCGAACTTGAAAATGGCCATAGAAATAGTGGATTTACCCATTGATAGCATGGTGGATCTTTGCATTGTTTTTTGTAAACGTTTACCAGGCCGGGTAACTCTGAGTCAAAACCCTCGCACCCAGATTGACCTTGGCTGGATCTGAAATTTCCATCAATTACGTGTTTCGCTGACCGATTTTGCCAAATATAGTACCCCCATATGCGAACCATGGTGCTGGAATATTTACCAACATTTGCCCAAAAAATCACCCAGTTATGTAGGTAAATATGCCAGCACCATGGGTTGCGTTACTGGGAGGTGGTGATTTTTCTCGCAAGCCACCATGAAACTGGGAAATTCCCCAGTTGAAGATATGGTCTTTACCATGGGTTATATATATGGTGATTACCCGGCCTGGTAATTTGCAACCTAACTATTGAAAATGGACATGGTGATTTCCATATAGCTATGTCAGTTTACCAGAGGGTAGCAATCATACCAACAATAATGGAAATATAGGGAGATATATAGGGAACACGATGGAAATATGAAAGATATACAGGGTTTATAATGGTGCATATGTAAAGGGTATATAATGGCAACAGAATGGAAATATTCGTGATTGGCCATATTAGTCCATATTAGCCACCCAGAAAAAATCTCGTTGTACGATGTTTTGCTATGGGACTGTCTGAAAATTCTGCATACCCCCGCTACTTTTCATAGGGAAAATGATAATGGGACTGATTCACTAGTGGATTTAGAGGTAGCCGATTTTCAGACAAACCCAATGGGTAGCCTATGATGTCTAATCTTGTCTGTAACTGGCTTAAATGTCTGTACTACTTGGAGGATAAACAGGAGACATCCGAGGAATTTTCATGGAATGATCTTCCAAGTCAAATGCAGCATGGGTTTTTTTACAGGGAATTGATATGGTTTTTTTTTCTTAGATTTTTTTGATCATCCCAATGAGGGAAAGGAATGGAAAAAATGGATGGCCATGGCACGTGGGCTTAGTTAAGTTTAGCCACGTAAAGAAATGGGGGCCACGTGTGCAAAACTCCAATTTCACTTGGCTTTATGGTAGATAATTATACCTATGCTACAACTCATATTTTCTATACTATCCCTATACTTTTCATGGGGGTTATAACCTAACATTCCCGTCGGGGGGGCACCGGGCACCCATCCGTTGATCGATGATCCTCCAAGGAGGATCAAGTCGATCCCAGTCACTGAAGAAATACTTTATTGGATGATGTTTATTAAGTGACTGGGATACTTGATGATACTTACATACTTACATATAATATATATATATATATATCATCCCAGTTTATTGGATGTCACGGAAAATATCACTGTATATTAAACTGGGATGATATGTATATATATATAAACGTCATCCCAGTCAGCAAATGTTTAAAGACATGTAAGTTAATAGCGAATAACGATTCGTTCTCATCGCAGCTTAATACAGTTTAATACAGTGTAATACAGTTTAATACATAGAGTTTTTCCAATCGCATGTTCCAAACAATTATGGTATGGTATGATAAACTATACTATTTACTATCCAACTTTTTCTTTTCATGGGGATTATATATCAACTAACTTTCCCATCGCGCAAAAAACGGCACGTCCCCGTCGCCTTCACCACTGCGGTTCAAGGAGAACTTGGGTCCCGTCATCTCTGTGACCGTCTGACGTCCCAGCATCCAACTGCCACCACCACCTGGCGAAACGGACGTCGACGGACGAGGTGGTCCATGATACCGCTTGGTGATTTAACGTAGCTTTGGAAAAGCACCATTTTTGATAGGTAAACTATGAAAAAACATCATTTTTGATAGGTAAACTATGGAAAAACATCATTTTTGATAGGTAAACTATGGAAAATCATTTTTGATAGGTAAATCATCATGTTTCTCCTCCAAACATGGAACATTTTCCAGTTCGCAAACTGTTAAATAGCCAGACGGGAATTGACTGATGAATATGATCATTAGCCATGGCTAAGTAATAATGATAACTTATGATAATAATGATTACTATATATCTTGTGATGATTACTTATGATGATAATTCTTGGATCTCTTATATGATTATAGTTATATGATAAAAAATGGTTCATAAAGTACGGTCAATGTTTCTATGGTGAATCTAGGTACTTAATATATAGTATGATCACTTTAAGATGGTGAATCATGCGTAAGTACGCTTAGAGATACTTCTGAGTTCAGTTGGAACTTTCTCATCTATACGTGCGTAAGAATTGACAAAAAAGAAGACAACATTGACCAAACATTTGCGCTGCAATAAGGGCGTCTCTAGTCAGAAATATATACATCATGGATTTTCTTTTTTTTTTTGAGGGCCTCCTACGCCAGAGAATTATATAATGCCTTGGTGCACTGTGACATACTGTGACCATGTTCATAAGTTGGCATAAGTTGTGCCCTATGATGGCCATAAGTTGGGGACCGCAAATGACATGTGGAACGTAGTGGAACTGCACCCCCAAGTCACGGTTGGTCAAACCTGGGAACTTCCGAATGGATTCACAGTTCTTTGCCACATATTTCATGTTTCATGATGTTTCATGTCCAAGTAAGAAACAGTATCAACATGATCCAAATCCAACTTGCCACTCCCAGTAATGCTCCATGGTGCTGGAATATTTACCAACATTTATCCTCATGATGGCCAAAGCTGGCGAGGACCACCTAGCTGCGATGTTGGCCCGAATCCATGTTGTAAGGGTTGCATCCATGTATCTAATGGACATCGTATCTACTTGCTTTCCTGCTGTATTTTTGCTGCCGAGAATGGTCAATGAACATGTATACTATATATCACAATATCTGGTTGGCGGTTTGAGCCCCTCTGAAAAATATGAAAGTCAGTTGGGATGATTATTCCCAATATATGGAAAATAAAACATGTTTCAAACCACCAACCAGATATAGAATGTGCATTCATTTTTGTCAAATCCATATCCCACATGAATTCCCTGCTTTTTCTTTAAAGCAACCACCTTTTGGGTCGTCATTCAGAAGCTCGCGCCTGAAGTCCAGTACATGTTGGAAGGTACCAAGGCGATAAACGAATGCTCTCGCAGTTGCGACTGAAGTTCACGTGGAACTCTGTAGCGACAAATCCTGGTTGGTGGTTTTTCGCTACCTGAAAAATGATGGACAACTCGTCAGTTGGGATCATGACATTCCCAACTTTTTATGGAAAGTCATTCAAAATTCCATGGTTCCCAACCATCAACCAGAGGTTATTAACCATCAGTAACCATCAGTAACCATCATTAACCATCATTAACCGTCATTAACCATCATTGTCCCATACTTTTTATGGAAAAATAATCCAAAAGTTCCTAAAACCATCAACCAGAATCATGGTTTCCCCGATGCTCGCAGAGATCCGGTCCTTGGCTTCGAAACGCGGCTGGTGAATCGAGCTGGATGGTTTTCCATGGGAAAATCCAAAAATTAAAAATCATCCATTGAAAAATGGTTGGTTTATTAAATGGAAAATCCTATAAATGGATTATTTGGGGGTAGCCCTATTTTAGGAAACCACCATATGGCTGAGTTTTTTCAAGGAACTTTGCGTAACTTGGAGTGGCTTTGGTCCTTTGAATGCCCCACTATACCCCATTTCCATGTGGATTCTGGGTTCTACATCGTGGGTCCGGGAGAATCTTGTCCGACTGCGTGGCCAAACCAGTCGAGTTTGTATCCCTGGAACCCAAAAGAATCAAGCCATCTTCAGGGTTGGACCGTTGGACCTTCGTATTGGAGGCTCCTTTCGCCAATTTCTTTCGGAGACATCCAGGGTAGTTCCAGACATTTTTGGGCAAACATCAAGGACCGCCTGTTTTTTACGGATTTGCGAAAGGGGCCCTTCAAAAGTACGGCAGCAGATTCCCCATATTGTGGATCCGAATGGAGAATTCATCTTGTTTGGGATTAACCAGTGAAGAAATAAAGATCACCTTGAGCATCCTTCAGCATACCATGTCGGATATATCATGATGTCTAGGTGTCTAGACTCGGCCCAGATCACCAAATGGCCAAGTGCAGAATGCTCATTCACCACAGACACCCCTTTTTTGTTCATTCACAGACTGTGGTTCATGGCTTCCAAACAAACTTATTCAAATTTCAGCCACAACAACTCAAGGCCCTCAAGGCTCTCTTGCAGGCTTCCTGTATCATCATGAATCCATAGAATTTTCCCATCGCAGTTGGTCCAAACTTTGTGCCCTATGAGATCATCTTGAATCATCGCACATCCCCAGTTGAAACTTCGAGGTGAAATTTTGCCGCATTTCAATCCAGAAAAAAATCCGAATGTTTGTAGCTGGTGCAAAAATCCGCATTTAAGCCAGTTCATTTCCCCAAATGTTGCTGGTAAACTCCCTCCAACCCACATCAAACCATCTCAAAGTATCTCAGACTCAAACTATCGGTATAGTTACCGGCACAAAGTATAATCCCCATCTACTATCAACTAACCGTACATCACCACCAATCACCAGTTTTTTGGTGTAGCACGCAACAAAATCCCATGGACCAACAAATGATTTTGGAAGATAATTTTCCAGTGAAGACTTCAAAAATTCGGGGTCCACAGAGAATTTGCGGTTATATCCTAACTCCCCCAAGTCGCCATCTTAGTTGTTTCAATCAGCAAATTTGGTTGGTCAAGTCAAGTCACCATCTCATTTGCTGAAGTCCACCGTTTTTAGTCATTTAACCATGGGTGAACTCCATATTAAAAAATATCAACATCGTTTATAGATGATGTTCATTGATTTCGCGAAAGCTCCAGCTCCATTTACTAAATTATTACCTGGTTAAATCCCCATTTTACACAAGGGGGAGTAAGTTATGGGGATTTCCATGGATTATAGATTCCAGGTTCATTTTTATAAAAATGGGGATTGTCAGGATTTTCATTGATCAATGAACTATGTTTTTTCGATCATTTAACCATGGATTTTCCATTAAAAATGGGGATTTCCAATGGGGATTTCCATGTTTACCCTCTGGTAAACTAACATAGCTATGGAAAATGGCCATTTATAGTGAGATTTCCCATGAAAAATGGTGATTTTCAATAGCTATGTTAGTTTACCAGAGGGTACCTCATCCCCAGACTCCAGGTGCAACAAAAACCTCTCGTGACCCGTGGCTAAATTTTCGAACCGCGTCTCCAGGGCCAAGACCTCGCTGAAGGCCGTGTTGCTGGTGAGCTCCGAACGGATGGCGCCCAGCGTCACGGAGAAGTACTTGGCCTTGAAGGCACCGTAGGCCGCCTCCACCTGGGACGGGACCGCGCTGTTGGTGGTGGGCTTAGATTTATGATGATTATAGGCTGGAAAATCCCAATGATCAATGTTTATAGATGTTCATAGATGTTTATAGATGTTTATCCAACTTGGGACTGGATGATCATTTAGTTCAATGATTTTCCCAGCTATAAACATCCATTTATAGCGGAGTTTCATTGAATTTCGCCTAAATTTTCACCTGTATTTTCATGGATCTTCCCAACATCCATATCCAGTGGATTGTCCCAGCGAACTAAACCTCTATTTTACTTACTTGGGTTGATTTTCCCATGGATCTAACACATGGAAATCCCCATAAAACTCCCCATGTGTGAATTGACTCCATTTTTAACTCCCCATCTGTTTTCTTGGAATTGTCACCTTCTCCTTCCGTTTTCCTTCCGTTTTTTCTTCGTTTCGCCCCCTGAAAGGTGCCCACCTCGCCCTCCGTCAGGGGCGGCTGGCACTTCAACTGCGGGATGCGCGGCTTCGTCGCCAGGCCGCCCTTCGTCAGACCCAGCGAGGGGCCCAGGGAACTGTCGAGGCCAAGGCTGTCGCCTGGTGAGTTCCGGGTGGACCTGGAGGACCTAGAGGACCTGGGAATCTGCGAAGGGAAATCCATGGGAAAAGCTTGGGAAAAATCTGAAAGTATGGAGAAACCACAGAAAAACCATAGGAAAAATCATCGAAAAATCCATGACAAATCTCCTACTGTAGGGTTTTCATGAAAAGTTTGGCAGATAACGGAACATCCCATTTGGTTTCCATGAAAATGTCTGCAGTATAACCTTTGCTGAATGTTGAGATGGGGAATTGGGGGTGGGATACACAGCAAAAAAATCTGATTTATGGTACTTGGTATCTATAGGAAATTGTATCTAACAAGGATTTTTTTATTGGGGATATACAACAAAAATAAGTCCGATGATTAGTGGTTGAATGTGGTTGATTAATGTTAGTCAATATGTTAGTTGGCTGCTTCAATTGGATGTGATCAATACATCTCTGCAGTTTGAAGTACCAAGACAGATCCCACCCAACCAATCAATCAACCCCCCCATGGTTAGTGTGTGTGGGCTTATACAGATCAAACAATATCAAACAATCATATCTAGAATGACTGCAGGGAATATGGAAAATCCGATTGAAAAATTCGTTCTTGGAAAATACCATGATGGTTGGTTGTAATTACCCTAAGGATTACATTTTTTTCATCCCAAGTAGATTTCGAACCCCCAACGAAACATCGACCAACAGTGGGCCTGGGTTGGCGTTTACTCCACAAACTTGTCGAAAGGTCTGCAGATTCCTTGGTGAGTCGTGTTGAACGACTTTTTGAATTGGATCAACGTTGGGCAATTGGCCCACAATTAGAAAATTGAGTAAGTACTATGGAAATTACTAGGGAAAATGGGTGTTGTTACTATGGAAATTACCATCTTTTTGTTCATTGCTACTGTAAAAGATATGGAGGAGTAATGCACCTGGAATCAGTCAACCTTCCCCAACAAGGTTCATTTTTTGGGTGGGGCCTGACTTGTGAAGTGAATCTTATGGAAAAAAATGATGGCATGTGAAACGTAACTTTTGCCCAAGTGATTCGGGACTCAAGAGTTCCATGTTAGACTTCGAGAAATATTGACATTTTACCCTCCAGTAAACTAACATAACTATGGAAAATCACCATTTTTGATGAGTAAATCCACTATAAATTGCCATTTTCAATAGCTATGTTAGTTTACAAGAGGGTATGTCAGTAAAGCAATCAATTTCCTTCAGACTCATACAAGTATGACTCGATGCTGCCACTTCCACTTAATTACATTCAATTGCGGTATGTTTGGGGACGGATTACTATTGTTACTATACCAACATGACACTTGATTCGCTGATTCACCTGATATCCCACTGCCCTTGATCTCACCGCTTTCCCAAAACATAAAACGTAGAAACGAAATGGGACATGTCTTCCGAACATGGCCCATCTGGGCCCTTATTTTCCGCAGGAAAAATTGAATATGACTATAGTCTTGCAGTCTTACCATTGAAATTTGGATAGTGGTCCTGGAAAATCATATATGTTCACATGGTGGTTTCCTGAAATAGTACCCCTAAATCATCCACGTTAACGATATTTTCCATTATAAACCAACCATTTTGGATACCATTTATGGAACCTCCCAAAAAGAAATCGGATAATTTCGGGATAAGTCCTCCAACTTCCAGAAAAAACCCGGTGCGTGCCGTGGCATGCCCCAGCTTCAGGTCGCCATCCAACATCGGGGACTGCAGCCGTTTGGCCACGTCCTCCATCTTGCCGCCCACCTGCCGGTGGGCTTATGACTAACCGTTTGCGAACTGGAAAATGGCCATAGAAATAGTGAGTTATCCTATTAAAAAGGGTGATTAAATAGTGAGTTATCCTATTAAAAAGGGTGATTATCCATAGTGATGTTAGTTTACCAGAGGGTCAGAGGGTAACAACTATAGAAAAAACTGGGATGATAACTATAGTTAGTTGGGATAATATAGAAAAAAACTGGGATGATATTCATCATGATGGATATCTGACTTGACCTATTGTACTGGGATATTATGGTAATAGTATAGTTATAGAATGTTATAGAATTATAGTTTCCCCCAGGGGATATCTATGGTATTGTCAACTATGTAACTAACTAACTGAGATGATAACTATCCGTATAGTTGCATAGTTATATAATGTTATATAACTGGGATCATACATGATACCTATAGTATCCTATAGTTCACTGGCTGATACAAGGTGGTGCCCCCAGTTATAAATTGCTTGATAATCCTAAAACAAGTATAGATAGAATATGATATAATTACCATAAGTCCTACACAAATTGAAGTTATTTGCACCATCTTAGCTACCCTCCGGTAAACTAACATAACTATCGAAAATCACCATTTTTATTGGGTTAATCAACTATAAATTGCCATTTTCAATAGCTATATAGGTTAAATTAACAGAGGGTATCTTGGGGGCACCACCTTCAATGTGTGGCCCCCCAGTTATAAGATGGTTTATAAACCCCATTAACTATAGATATAGGTACCATATAGGTACCATAAACCATAGTTATTGGAGTTATTTGCACCAACTTAGCTATCGAACGGGGGCCCCACTTTGTTGTATTTCTCATGTTTTTCTGTGGCTTCCTGGTTTCACCACCTCGCAGGCCAACCAGGCGCGCAGCGCAAACTCGTGCAGGGTGAAGTCGCCTCCGTGTTGCACCAGCTGGTGATAGCTGATGGCCTCACCTCCATGGCGACACCAAGGGGCTGGACGTCGTCAAAAAACGTCGGCAATGGAAGATGTTCACTGGAGATTACAGTTGGGATGAGATTATGAGATTTTTACAGTCTGTTTAAACCACATTATGGAAATTCTAACTGGATTATATCCCCACTGGATGAAACATAGGATGAAGATTTTTTCCACTGATGCGTTCGGAAGATATGGAGGAGAAGAGTATTACATCAAACCACTATGGGGGATATGGTGGGGATAACATCGGAACAAGCAACTATCAATAGCAACTATCAATAGCAACTATCAATAGCAACTATCAAGTTGATCTGGGCCAAAACATGGGCCAAAAAATGTGGTCGTTACGGCCATTGAAAAACCACTAGGAAATGAATTTCTGGCGAGGCTGGTGAGTCAGTTTGCTACAACTTAGCGTAGGCAGTTTTGATTGAGCGTAGGTCACTTCAAACACAGCTTTTTGTTTGTTCAAGGCCGCGAGAGTTTTCAAGTAACTGCAGGATTCAAGAGAAAATTGGGCAATAACATGCAATGACTAGCGAATTATGTGGGTCATGTGTGCAACCAATCAAACATGGTGATATTTAAACCTTCCAAAGTCTGCGGAAGCTCCTCAAACAGCCTATGATGATGATCAAAGAAGAATGGAAAAGCTATGGAAAATAGGTGTCTTACAGGTGTTTTTGCCTGAAAAAAGGGGACTCCTAAATATCCAGTGGTTAATCGTCATCCTATACCTAGTAGAATTCTCCATAAAATGGGGTGGTTACGGTACATCCCTTTTCAGAGATAGCAAAATACATGTTTGTGCAAACTCAATATGACTACCCATGAATTTCTGCTTTACTTATCTTCAAAGACATGGAATCCACATCTTTAGATATAGTATCACAGCAAAAGATAGAAACGTGCTTCCACTTACAGATAACATGTGTATATATAATAATAATATATATATACAGTATATGTCTATATCATATTTCCAGGTTTCTAACTCTTCTATCTACTTTGGGTTTCCTATAAACTATAAACCTTCCCATGGGATCTTCCCGGTTGCAGCGCACTCATCATTGATCCACCCGTGCCCCCAACCTGTTGGTGAGAGGGTCGAAAAGATGGCCCAAGCGTCCTGGTTTTTTAGTGACGCTAACTGTGGCTTTGTCCATCTTTGTCCCAACAGAAATCTGGGGGAATTGACAAATCAATAGCTGGTGACTTTGCATAAATATCTCGTAAAATTGTTAAAATGATGTGAGATCGCGAAACATTCACTAGACATTGGGAGAATTGGTGGTTTAGGCAGTAAAAAGACCAGAGGATATGTGTACGTCCATCTATTTTAGGTTTGTCGGTTTGTCCTACAAAACAAGGGGATTTAAACAGCAAAAAAGAATGGGTTGTATTCAACCAACCAACCACAACCGGGATAGTAGAATCTAGTACTGTAGAAGTATAACCAGCAAACAATGTACTGTTTGTCCAAAAGTGAGGAATTCGCCTAAAAGTTAGAGTTACGGCCAGTAAACAATGGAGAAACTGCTTATGTTTGACCACGTGACGGAATGCGGTAGCCTAGTTTGAGAGTCACACATTGAAACACCCTGAAATGCCCCTGAGTGCAAAGATGGTATGTATCGCAAGCAATCATCGGGGATGTAAGTGGGACTCACTTAAGACACGTCTATACCAACTATACAATGTGGTGCCCTCAAAGTTCAATGCTAAGTTGGTGTATAACTGAAATTTAACTATGGTTTATGCAGTTTATGCTACTTGTAACTAGAATATTGCTGAGGACTAGACCAACAAACAAAACATTGGGGCCCCACATTGCAACTTGGATCAAGTTGCAGCGACAAAACCAGGATTTTGTCGCTGCTAGGAACCAAACCGGGACCAAATGGGAAGCAAACCCAGCATGGGACTGGCCATTGCCAGTGAATGAGATGATAAAAATAGGAATCAGTTGAGGTCTGAAAAAAATCTGTGCATTTTTTTCTGCAAATATGGCTATGTCTCGAAAGGTGCCCTCCTGGAACCAAAAATTTGCTCAAGACCAAATACATGTATTTCAGTGAAAATCACATGTTGAAGTGTCAATGTTCCATGAAAATTTGACTCAACATGAAATTGTATTTAGTTAATTGATATAATGATCAATGTGACCAATGTTCCATTCACATGGTTAATTGGTTTTAGCATATTTGGTCACCAATCCATCAAACCAATTAAGCATGTGAAATATGTGAAATATTGGCATTTTTATATGGTTCATCCATTTAACCATTAATATGACTAATTAATTGGTTATAAAAATGTTTATAGCATATAATAACTGGTCATTAGTCATTAATTACTAATAATTTTCTATATAGCCATATGTTTCATATATATAATTGGTATGTTTCATTAATTTACTGTAACCATTAATATGACCAATTAAGAAATGGTTATAGCATATTTAACCATCATTTAGCCAGCATTTAACCATGGTTATAAAATTGTTTACAGTTCAATTGACATATTAATATGGCTTCAATTATCCCATTAAAAAAAAAAAAAAACTTGGTTCTCTAACCATTAATATGACAATGAATTGGTTATTCATTTGGTCATTTGTCAAGTTCATTGGTCACCAAGGAGCAAGTTTCTCGCGAGACAATTAAGGTGATGTCCCCCCCTGGGGATCATCGATAAAAATTGCTGGATGATTTTTCACCAAGCAGTTTCGTTACCAAGGAATTCTATTGAGCTATTATACATACATATAGATAGATAGAAAGAAAGATAGATAGATCGATAGATACATTCCACATTTCGTGATATTGATAGATCTATCTAGAAGTTATAAAAGCTATAAAAGGATATAAAAGGTTACAATAAGTTCTGTAAGTTAAGTCATGAAATCTCCGTGAACACCGGTGAAACAGTGCTTCGTTGGGACCCCCGTAATGAACGTTGAGACGCCAAGGCACCTCGTAGGAGATATCCAGATTGGCAGCCAAGGCAACAAAGCGAGCCTCAGCGGGTAGATCGTTTGAAGTTTCACAAAGGGTAGCCTCTGGGAATGTGTGACCGTTTGCTATTGAAAATGGCCATAGAAATAGTTGATTTACCCATCAAAAAAATGGTGGATATTTCCATAGTTGTTTGTATGTTTACCAGAGGGTAAATGAATATTGATAAATATACAATACCTGGTTGGTGGTTGAAAAACCATCTTGAAAAATATGAGTTCGTCAATGGGAAGGATGAAATCCCATATATGAAACGGAAAATCAAAATGTTTGAAACCACCAACCAGATACCTACTATTGATAAATAGTATAATTATTAGATAGCCGGGTAGTCTAATTATATAATTAGATACAATTAACTGTTTATAATACCTGCTAGCGTACTACTATCAATTGTACTGTGGTTATAATCATAATAGTACAATTGATCAGTTATATAATTATCACATGATTATAAGTGATAGACTATTACCAACTATCTGGTTATTATCAACTGGTATTAACTGATTATCAACTGTGGGTATATTACCAGATAGTTGGTATTATATAATCACTTGGGATACTATTTTTTCAGCATATGATTACCAAGTATATCTGTTTTTTTTTCCCACAGTTGGTTGATAGGTTTCCCCACGGTCGCTTATGGGGATCAACTAACCACACCTATGTGGATCAACGGGGATTTCTCTGCATGACCGTCTGAAATCATTAATCGGGATATAGATGGATATAGATCTGGGTAAATGAAATCATATTTCACTAGCCTGAATGTTAAGGCCTTTTTTGGGATGATTCATTCCCCTTACTAAATATGATTTCCAGGCTTCGGGAAAACAGTGAGGTCGTCATGAAATTTACGATAGATGGATATAGATGGATACAACTGATGAATGATGCTTGATTGGTGCACTGGATGATTGCCCTATAGTATATAGATACCAACCGTGCATAATTACTGGTTCATGGTATCTATATAACTAGTTAATCATGGCCATGGTTAACATAATTATCTACCATATTACTGAATAATTCACAGGTCCATGGTTAATTAATTACTGGATTAATTACTGGTTCATCCAACTGGTTAACATAATTACGTAATCAGACTGGCCTTTCCTGGAGGCCGTTTGCGGACTCGAACAACTCCCCAAATAGATCAACTGATTTTTCATCCAGCGTGGGAGGTAACAACATCTGCCTCTTCACACATGTGAAGTCCCGAGGAAAAGAGCGGCTTTATGTGCTCCATTTCTGAGATTTGCCTGAAAATCGGGAAACAATTTCCAACAACTGTAGCGAAAACCAATCTAAAACCAACGACTTCAGAGGTCCAAAACAACTTTGGGACCTGCAGTCTACCCACCTGGGTCTACCCATTGAGAGCGATTGAACTCAAGGCCAGGTTGATCAACTCGAGAGTTACCCAAAGTTAATTGGCCAGGTTCAAGCGTTTATCTTTGTGAAAAATCCCAAAGTTTGCCCAATAAACCAATTGTTGGATCATTCATCTGGGTTGACTGTTGAGCAGTGTTCAAAATCTATCATTTGTCTAGCTCCAAAAACCAGGTAACTCAAAGTCCTCTAAAGGAAAGACTTCCCTCCACTGTCATCAAACATGGCTGGAAAATCTAGAAATGGAGACCGCTGGGAAAATCATCGCTCAACGGGAGATATTCCAGCCACCTTTGATTCCCAAAAGGTGACTACATCTTCAGGTACTCAAATGATCTCAAATGAATTGAATATTTACAGATTGGCAATTCAAAGTCTTTAAGTCAAATCGGAAACATTATAGTATATAACTATATATAACTAATATAACATGATATAACTATATAATATGCAATGAAAAAAATGCCACATCGAAAATAGGCCCACAGGTTGCCGCCGAAAAAACCTCACAGCTTGGGGCCAGTGAGATGAAACATCACCAAGGCCAGACTGTAGATTTTCTCCTGGTTCATGTCCAATACCCTCTGGTAATTTAACATAACTATGGAAAATCACCATTTTTCATGGGAAAATTCACTATAAATGGTGATGTTCAATAGCTATGTTAAATTACCAGAGGGTAATTGTTCGGAAACCATGACCCATTGGTTTCAAGGAGTTTTGGGTATGTTTCCAGATTTTCGTATACCAAATCCAGAAATCACATCCATCATCCATCGATGAACCGTTGAAGCCCTTCGTCATAGTAGGTGAAATCCTGGTAACTGGAGTTTCACTCCTTTTTTTTCCGAAGTTCATGTTTTTGCTAGGTGAAACACCTAGAAATTCTAGGTTGAACATAGTCATATACTTACAGTAAACCCGGTTTTTGTTTTGATTCCCCACCTGCCAGATAAAATGTCAGATAGAATTCCAAGCAATTCAACCAGCCCTTTTTGCTGCGCCATGGTGCCCACCATCCGCTGCGCCAAGGTGCTACAGTAATCAGGTCTTCCGGCGTCACACCCACGCTCTGCCAGGCCGCCTTCCAACCTCCATACCTACGGAGACTACGCACGGGGGCACGGCTGATCCATTGCTTGGGGATACCCTCTGGTAAACTAACATAGCTACTGAAAATGGCCATAGAAATAGTGAGATTTCCCATGAAAAATGGTGATTTTCCATAGTTATGTTAGTTTACCAGAGGGTAAACTATGTGGTGGTTTCCGAAAATAGAGGTACCCCCAGTCATCATCCATTTGATTTTCGGATGTTCCATGAAATTAACCATCCAGCTATTGGGGTACCCAATTATGGAAACCCTCATGTGTGTTCTTTAATGTTTCAGGGTCCAACTTTTAATTTACCAGAGGGTATAAGCCACATTGGGCGCCCTTTTTTGGATGATTCTCTACTCCCAAGCCATATGTAAGGCTTTTATAACTTGTTTTAATTTGTAAAGACATGTGGTAACTGGAGGTCATAATGTAAAATGAATGATAAACACCACCTGGGGATGGAATTCGTAAAATCATATCCAAAATCTCCATTTCACTGGGCCAAATTCGCTGAACAACCCTCCCCAGATTTCTTGGCACCGCTGGTTTTTTAATTCTTGCGAGTTCAAGTCCCAAATTTTGTTGGTTAAACCCAGTGAAAACCCCAAGAAATCGCCTGTTCCCAGTGAAATCCCAATCTTCCCCCAGTCGAAACCCCCGAAGACTTTGACCCAGGCGCTGCAAAATGGCCAGTGTCCGCAGGCGGGAGAGGCCAGCGGGGGGCGCGCAGACGGAGAGGGCCTGTTGGAGCTCCTAGCGGAACGATGTTGTGGGTGGGTGAGTTTGGTTCCCTCAACGAACTCATATTTTTCAAGATGGTTTTTCAACCACCAACCAGGTATTGTATATTTATCAATTTTCATTTACCCTCTGATAAACATACAAACAACGAACTGGAAAGATCCACCATTTTTAATGGGTACATCCACTATTTCGACTGGGCCATGTTCAATAGCTATGTTAGTTTACCAGAGGGCAATAAGAAGAACAATAACAAGCAAGATCTACTGTAAAATCCATCTTGCAAGAGCTTATGGGGATATGTACTGGTATATTTACTGGGATTGCAAAATGACATCAGTTGAATGGGATTCAATGGTCACCAAGAACATCGGGATTTTATGGGTTTTTTAATAGTATATTTACTGGGATAATACATGATAATACCCTCTGGGTAAACATCCAAAAAAAATGTGGAAAATCAACATGTTCAATGGGTAAATCAACGAATTAGATGGCCATGGCGTCAATAGCATGTTAGTTTAAGAAGAACAATAACAAGCAATATCTGTTGATGATATTTGATAATCATATCTATCATTGCAATAATATAAGAAAACATGTTTTGTTGGTGAAATATAAAATAGATATATAATGATATATACTGATAATGATATAGATTATCCTTTTGATTTGAATTTGCTGTGGTGACTTTGGGTGGACACAGTAACCAACCCAAAACAATGATAGTAATCTCACTATAATGATAGTAATAATAATAATCGATAATAATAATAGCTATAGTAAGAATAAAGTCACTGTAAAGGAATAAAGTCACTGTAAAGGTGCAAAAACATAGAATCCAACGTTGATGGAAATAGTGGTCCAACAAAAATACGTTGGTCACCAAAATTGTTTGTAAAAATATGAATGATTCATACTTTTTGGTGGATACAGTATGGACATTCACCATGCGAACATGACCCTCCGGTAAGTTAACATAGACCCTGGCAGATAGGGGTTGGAAGACTGGTTTCCACTAAAAATTGCTTATTGTCAGGGTCTATGTTAATTTACCAGAGCTTTATAGTAATAATAGTACGTAATATCACTACGTTTAATAATGACAATATTAATAGAGATATTTTGTTTGAAGGAAACGGTCGTGGGAATAATTAGCCAACAACAATACTAATTAGATTTATTTGGAATATCACAGGAAATTGTATCCAACTGAACGATATCAACCGCTGGAAATGGATTGGAAGTGTATTTTCATGATAAAGCTGGATGACATTTTTATGATGGTTAAACCCCAAGATGGTGCTCCCAGATTTATCAACCCAGTTCCCGTAGTTATTATCACCATAAACCCAATTCTTAGCCTACTCATAAACCAAGTTTCCACACTATGGGGCACCACCTTGTAGTTGTTGTAAACCAACTATCCAGTACCAATCCTCCATTAACCAAAAGAAACCTACCAGAAACCGCCCCCAACAGGCCCCTTGCTTTGTGGATTCGTAAATCTACAAACCGCTCCTCCTGATCAACAGCTCCATCTTGATGCGCATCACATGCTGCGAAGAGCGCCGCCAATCTTCGCTCGTACTCCTCGTCGTCGTCCACATCAGACATGATCTGCCGCTGCGGCAGGTTGCTTTAGAACATGTTGACATGTTGATTGATGTTCGAAGATATGGCTATAAGTCATGTAAAATAGCTGGATGATGCTGGATGCTTATTTCATGTTATTTCCCCCATTCAATCCCATTCATATGGTAATTTCATGGCTTTTCATCTTTGATATATCTGGATGAGTTAACGATGGTTATCCCTGAAACATAAAAAACCGGCCAGATCTCCAGCGGGGATCTCCAATCTGACTATGGGAATCCCCATGACTGGTGAATGACTGGTTACTGCAATAAATCAGGCCAAAGATATGTCAAGTAGACTTGGATGTGCATCCCACTTAGTGAATTGTTTATAATCTTTTAAATAACCCCTATAATCCCAATATATATATAATATAATATATATATTATATATATTTTATATATATATACTATGTGTGTGTGGTTTTTGTTCACCCATTTACGATCCGTTTTGCCTGCAGCCCCGCCTGGTGAAAGTTGCTGCGAAAGTCTTCAAAGAGTAACCTGATGGCCGAGCAATAGATCCTCTTCAAAAAAAACAAAAAGATTGGTTTAAAGAATATCCATCAAAGAAGTAATATCCAAGAATATCCATTCCCATGTTGTGTTTCTTTCATTCTCCCAGAATTATCCCATGAAAAAACATAACTAGTTGGTGGTTTCAACCCCTAGTCAGTTGGGATCATGGCATTCCCAAATGAATGGAAAGTCATAAAACATGTTCCAAACCACCAACCAGCTTCAATGGATTGGTTGAAGGGAAAATCGGAAACCCACCGATTTAAATTATTATTTAAAAAAAATGGAAGTTTCCGAGGTTTCCTCAATTTTTTTTGGCCTGAAAATAAGCCTTCATGATTCATGATTTTGATGTTGTGAATGCTGCATCTCTTTGGGAAAACTTGGGCTCCCCCCAACGGCCATTTCAGGAACCTAACTTGGTACCTTCCATGAAGCTTGATCTTTGAGGGCGAAATTTCAGAGGATCCAGTGGGCCTCAATTTCTAGAAACTTTTACAGATACAGTCGGCTTGAAATTGAATGATCATATATCATCATATGTCCATTTCCCATCATTTCCCTAGAATAGTCAATAAAGGTACCACGGAATTTAGATGGGAAATCACAGTTTCGGGTTCTTCAAAAAACTGGCCGAGACCCCCTGTTTTTTTCTTCGAGACACTTGGCCATGGCTGATTTGTTGGTCATGGAGGCTGCGAGGTTCAGTCGGGTGTCGAAGACGTGACTCATGGAGTGGTGCCGCGAGAGAATCTGATGTCCTTGGCAAAGATAAGCGTATCCCCATCTCATCAACTACCATTATATCCTAGCCGCAGCCTCGACTATTGTGAAAAAATCGCCTTCCCGGAAAATCCACAAAATGCCCAGCCCAACGACCTTTTTTTTAACTCTTAGGCCCAGCATGGCCCAGCCCAGCCGAACCGTAGAGAAACTGTAGAAAAACCGTTGACAAACCAGTCACAAATCAAGGGACCGAAAACATAGGGCCCTCTGACCAAAAATGAGGGTTTTCTGCACAACGTTCTTGCAACGACGATTTCAACAATAGTCTTTGGACGTATTGGTGGTAAAACCTCTTCAAAAAGGGGATAGAACCAGCAAGAAAAAAATCTACGAATTGGCGTTTCATCTGCAAAAGTGACTTGGAACAAGAGCATCCCCCATTTTGGGAGATGAAGAGCCGAAGTTGATTGGCCAAAGTTTGCAGGAGATCCATTGGTTAATCTGTTCCAGTTGAATAAACCAAATGGAAAGTTGATCGTTTGAAAGTTTACCAAACGGAGTTGATTTAAATTTACCAACCAATCTGTTCCGCTTTCATAAAAAGAGTCCAAAACCTTCTTTTAAAGCGATGCTGAAGATTGGGCATATGATTCAACCACCAAAAATTCATCATTTTGGTTTCAATGCCAAATATCATCATAAATACCATCTGGTTATTTAACATATCACCATTTTTAAGTTCGGTAAACCATCTATTTCGATTGGGGCCATCATTTTCCATGGCGAACTGTGAATGTCATAACCAGAGGGTATATGGGTATGGGTCAAAATTAGGTACCCCAAAATTATGGATGGTTAATACTAAACTAGACTAACATCTGTGGTCCCACATCGGTCTTCCATTTTGACCCACATCCATATTCCCATGATGAAATCAGATTTTAGCTGCTGGAATCCCCACCAAAAAAATACCGTTTTTTCCGGAACAGCACCAGGTGTCAAATCTCGCTGTTCCTCATTTTCTGACCAAAACAATCCCCATGTTTCCCCCATGAAAAAAGGCTGTTTCAATACCAATTCGTTCCCAAATTCTCCGAGAATTCTATGGATGAGTTCAATATGTTCTCTATTTTTATGGACATGTTTGTTCCCCACCCTTCTGAGATTGGCTGCTTTATCTCCATCTTGCCTCCATTTGTCCGCCTTGAATGGCCATCTTTCATCATCTTTCCCACTTCCAATCTTATCACCATGTTTCTGACTGATTTCTATGGCGTAATCGCCATGTTTCATCCTTATGAATGTCACCTGTTCCATTTTTTTAGATGTTTTAATCCCAATGTGTCCCAAGTGTTTCCATCAAAAACTCCGAAAAATTCCCACATCCTTTTCCGTTGTCCCAAGATTTTCGCAGCATTTTCTCAGTTTTTTGCCCAATTCTTCAACAATTCCCCAGTTTTTCCCATTTCTCCCATGATTTTCCCTAGTTTTCGCCATTTTTCCCATGATTTTCCCCAGTGTTTCCCCATTTTTCCCATGATTTTCCCCAGTTTTTCCCATTTCTCCCATGATTTTCCCGAGTTTTCGCCATTTTTCCCATGATTTTCCCCAGTGTTTCCCCATTTTTCCCATGATTTTCCCCAGTTTTCGCAATTTTTCCCATGATTTTCCCCAGTTTTCCCCAGGTTTTTCCATTTTTCCCGTTCCGTTCCACGGTTCCACGGTACCGAGGCGCTGAGTTCCCCCAGCGCTGCCTCCGGCAGGCCGCTGAGGCGCAGCAAGGCGGCGCTGAGAGGCAGGGCCCAGTGGAGGCCCATGGAGGGACGCAGGTGGACCTGGCAGAGACACCGGTGATTTGTAATGAATAGTGGATTAAAAATATTAGTAATAGGAGTAATTAATATAGAAAGTATAATTATAATATCTTAATTATTTTATTAATATAGTTATTAATAATTAATAATTAATATATTAGTAAGTAATATTTAGTAATAATTAATAGTAATATATTAATTTCTTACCTATTATATTACTTATACCAGTTACTTATTAATAAATATGAGTAATTTATATGTATTACTTATTTGTATATTAGTAAGTAATATTTGTAATAGGTAAGTAATACATGTGTAATTAAGTAATATATTTGTAATACAATGGAAGTAATATTAGTAAGGACTGATGATTAAGAATGTTATTTGTAAGTAATATGCAATATGAGTAATATTAAAAATGTTATTAGTAAAATTAGTAAGGAATGTAATGTTATTTGTACTATATTAATATAGCAAGTAATTAATTAATAATATCTGATATTAAGTAATATTAGTAATAGGTATATTGAATTATATTAATAGATATTAGGTCATATGTTATTTGCAATTAATACATGATAACTAGTTATTAAGTAATCAGATATATTGCTAATAACCGGTACTGTCAGTTATTAGTAATCAGGTTATTAATATTTCCGGTTATATTACTAATTAATAGGATATAATGTAAGTAATATTCGTAATATAGATTAAGAATAATATGATATTAAGGTTATTAGTAGGGACTGATGATTCCGTGTCTGTACAGTTCAAAAACAATCAACCAGGGTATAAGTGGAACCAAGAACCTATGAAATCGTAGGGTAGAACCTATGGAATCGTAGGGTAATGGTACTTTTTCCATCTATCTGCAATGGTATCTGACAGTAATATATCAGTAATATAGTAATGGTATGATAGAGGATATAACTATAGTTCGATGGGGCTATAAACCAACTTCTTTATAATAATGTTAGGAAATGTAATAAACTATATGATACCAGTAGTACCGCACAAGGCGGTGGCGGAAGTTTCAAAAATAGGAAACCTATAGGAGAGGTTGGTTGTTGTGAATCAGGGATGATGGATCGAAAGGTGCTTGAGGTCTCCTCTCTGTCTCTCTCTTTCTCTCACTATCTACCTACCTATCTATCTTCTATGTATCTATCTATCTAGCTATCTATCTCTCTCTTTGTCTCTTTCATCTACTAACCTATCTACCTATCTACCTATCTACCTATCTACCTATCTACCTATCTACCTATCTACCTATCTATCTATCTATCTATCTATCGATCTATCTATCTATCTCTCTCTCTCTCTCTCTTTCATCTGTCTATCTGTCTAGCTGTCTAGCTGTCTACGTGTCTATCTATCTATCTATCTATCTATCTATCTGTCTAACTGTCTACCTGTCTATCTGTGGTGCAGTGTCATTCAGTGTATTGTAGTGTAGTGTCATGTAGTGTAGTGTAGTGGAGTGTAGTGGAATGTAGTGTAGTGTAGTGTAATGTAGTGTAGTGTAGTGTAATTTCGTGTAGTGGAGTGTAGTTGTGTAGTCGTACTTGTAGTTGTAGCGTAGTGGAGTGTAGTGTAGTGTAATGTAGTGAAATGTAGTGGAAGGTAGTGTAGTGTAATGTAGTGTAGTGTAGTGGAGTGTAGTGTAGTGTAGTGGAGTGTAGTGTAGTGTAATGTAGTGTAGTGTAGTGTAATTTAGTGTAGTGGAGTGTAGTGG
>Ga0126342_10001213_pt1 | contig 34990 bp, 25 predicted proteins | sample Cyp1metagenome_FD_92528 | JGI IMG/M metagenome (GOLD analysis project Ga0126342, IMG submission 92528) | Coral microbial communities from Lord Howe Island, Old Settlement Bay, Australia - Cyphastrea 1 metagenome | ecosystem: Host-associated > Invertebrates > Cnidaria > Coral ...
GTCATTGCCATGAGATTTTTCTGCATTTTGGTGGCCTCCCTCCATGTGCTGAGCTTGGCAGGCAATGAAACCCAGGTGGGCAATGAAATGGAGCTGGGCAATGAAAAGAACAAGGTGGCAGGCCATGATACCAACAAGTGGAAAAAGCAGCGGCAGATCAACAAAGCCTTCTGTGGAACGGAAGCGTATGAGTTGGAAACCAGTGGAAAATGGTGCAAGTCCTGGTGGCTGCCCCCACAGCGCTGGGATACCCTGATCATCAACACGGTTTCCGCATGTGCGGTGTGTGCTTTTGCCAGTGCCGGGGCCGCCTGCCCTGCATGTGGCCAGGCCGCTGTGGTAGCATTCTTCACGGATATGGCCAAAAGCCATGCAAACGCTGTGGAACGACATCTTGAAGGGGAAGTGGTACCATGCGGATGTAAGTGGCTGGAGGGTGGAGGCCAGAGGTGGATGGGAAACTTACAAAGGCCGTGAGTGCCAATGGGGCATTTGCGGCCCTTGGATTTCAGGGCAAACCCAAGCCTATGTCCAAGTGAGTGTCCATCTCAAGGGTCATTTCTTCTACGTGAAGAACAGTTGTCACAAGAAAGTGCAGGTGGCCATCCGCTACAAGCGCACCAACGGCCAGTGGGCCACAGAATGCTGGTGGAAGCTCAATCCCAACCAAGGCTTTTACCTTGCGGACAACGGAGATCGCCTCATTACGGAGAACAAGATTTGGTACTACTACGCCGAGGAGATTGGTGGAGGTGGCGTTTGGTCGGGCACTGACAACACCAAGACCTGTGGCGGCAGAACGCTCCGCATGAAGGAGAAGAACTATGTGGATTCTGACCGAGACCTTTACTTGCGACTCACCTGCAGCAATGCCAAGAGCAGTGAAGTGGGTGAAGACCTCGGCCTTGACTCGGACAAAAGTAATTCTTCTGCAGATGTTGGTGTAGGCGAGCGCATTGAGGAGATCCCAGGTGCTGACAATGCATCTACTCGAGAGCTGCTGCCCTGATGATGGGCAGCCGTGATTTTCATTTAAACCTAGCTTGAGGCAGCACCATTCCTACTTTTAGACACTGGTGCATCTTGGGCCTACAGTCAACTCATTTTGCCGCAGAGTATAGGTTTCCAATCAGTGAAACATGTGAGGCAAAAGTTGAGCTTGGCATTCATACAGGGGATCCTGTACAGTTCGGTCGGTGCCACTCCATGTGATTCATCCTTGGTGTTGGATTCCTTCTATGGACCATGGGACAAATTCAAATGTTCATAGAAACCATGACCGCTGCGACCGCGGTGGTTTACCCCATGACCAAGCTCCTCATGAAGCGTGTTGAAGAGCGCGCAAGAACAAAAAAATGACCGCGTCTCAAAACTGAGGCATGTACACATGCATAGGCATGGACAAGTCAATGGTGAAAGCATGTGAAAGCCAAGGAAAATGACCTAAACATGGTGGAAGTTCCATGTATCCTATATTGGGAGGTATGCGGGCAAATATATAAAGACCTTGCCTATGGTTGATATATGGAGAATACCCTGAAAGTGTGTTTATATTTCAGACTCATTTCAGATTGCCTATTATACATCGTGCAATTTGGCGATTCACGCAGCGCCCATGTTTTCCCTGTGGCTCACCTTCAGGTGGCGGCTATGCTGGGGAACTTTCCAGGCGGGGATCAGGCTTAAGCCTTGATCTCCATGCTGGCAAAGCTGCATTTTGCTTTCTGCCGTTTGTCAACGTAACATGGTTTCTTTTAAGTCCTGACATTTCTATCCAAGTACATCTCATATCCCAGATGCTCTATGTATACTGGTATTTATTAGCTATTTACCTTTACCGTATACCCATACATTTAGGTGAACTTTGGAGTAAATGTTAAAAATGTCAACAGTTCCGGCACCGTGGATCATATTACTATTGTCGTATATTTTGTTGGTTTCACCGTTTCAATCGTATCTTTTCACGTCGGTTTCACGTCGGTTTCACCCATCAAAACTGGGACAGGATTGAGGCCGAAGCTCTTCTTCAACGGCTCACGGCGCAGTCGGGAAATCTGGATGAGGTTGGTTTGCCGTGGGGCACGTCGTTGGGGAAAAAGCAGCACGGCTTTAAGTGAGAGTTTTTGAAAAAGGATTGAAACGACTGAAAAGCAGGGATAGAAATTGGAGATGAATGAGAATTTAGCATGATTTCAACATATTTCAACAATAAATCAACATAAATCCCTGTTTTTGTTTTGCCAGTGTTTTTCGTTATTGTTGCGCTTGAATCCCCATCCGAAACTGCCGCAGGTGAGACGCCTTCGGAAGCTCTTAGACGAGCGCACGGAGACTTGAGCCAGGTGATGCGGTCGGCGGTCGTCGACCGGGCGAAGGTTTCACAGATGACTGCCAGACATGGCGGAATTGATATCACTGGCCATTTCAGGAATCTAAATTGGAGGTACCTACTATATATAAGGCCTATGTAAGGCCTATGTATAAGGGAATATCCCCACAAAATATGGCCTCAAAAATGGTACAGTACCTCCATGTTAGGATCCTGAAATTCCCATTGATGATATGGTGATTCTGGTTCGATATGATTAGATCAGAAGTGGGTGAGGGAATCTAAAGAAAATGGGTGGATATGGGTGGGTTCAACGGTTCAACCTAAAGGACAAGGTGAGAACAAGATAGAACAAGTATATCAATGGATTGGTTCAACGGAAAATCTGCAGGAAACGGTTTGATAGTGGAGATGAAGTCAGGATCTCAAAGACCTGTGACGGACAGGATCAAGAAACTACTTGAGATCATGATGATTCAGAGGGAAGGTCATGGAAAGAGGTCACCCCAAGAGACCACCACGTTTGATCATCGGGATGGGTGGCCAAAAGCCCAGCCAGAAATGGCACCGGAGATGGAAAGACACTCTGCCGCGTTGAAAAAGGTTGTGGGAAGGTCATGTTCGCCATAGCAAGATGGTCATGGGATGTCCAAGGTGGGGATTCTGTCAGACTTAGCAACCAACCTGTCACATTTGTTCTTGAAAAAAACGCAGCTCCTCAAGTTGAAAACTGCCAGCCAGAGAATATTTTTTGAATCCTACCCAGTCTAGCCGAATCTAGCCAGTTGTGACACAATGGCCCACTTCAAGAGGGAACTTTCCAAGTGTTGGATACTTATGTTGGAAACGGATCGAGGCTTATTGAACATATGATATGATTCTTTTCAAGTCATCGAATACAAAGGTGGTTTCTTAGCAAAGACAGGGAAAACCATTCATCCCCACAGCGCACAGCACATCTTGTGGCTCTTTTGATGTCGAGGCTTTGGCCAAGAGCAAGCCGCAAACCAGGAAACTGTTGTTTGTTTGGTTGAGGTACTTAGATTTGTCCCATTTGGTCCCCCAAAAGCAGGCGACTCGATGAAAACAGTGATACACGGGAACATGATTTGATGTTATTTTGTGTTTCATAGCTGAGTCAACCTGGCAAGACCATCACATCATCATTCCATTGACGAAGGCCGCCAGATTTAGAAAACAGAAGCCAACGCCATCGGTGGCAAAGAAGTTGCTATCCTTGTCGCTGCTGTAGACCGCAGGGAAGGTCAGTGATCCAAAGGGGTTGCTTGCTGAGCTTGCTGCGCACGGTGCGTGGTTGGTTGAGGGGTGGTTGAGGGGTGGTTTGCAATGGTTGATTCCCTTCGGTGAATTGCGGTCCCCCATGGCAAAAAATATCTGGGAAACCACCGGCAATTAGGGCTGGACGGCTGGACTAAGGGCAAGCGGAAGGGAGGGTACCCACATGCCATGTGACATGCCCTGCGTTGACTTGGTCCGTTGGTTTCCGTTGGTTTCCACCACTTCCATGACTGGTTGCGGCCAGCTCATGACCAGATCTCAACCAAAATCACGAACATTTATATCACAATGCACGAGTTGACTTATGAAGTATCCATATGAGTAGATAAGATATTCAATATCATAGGGCTAAATTGACAACATCGTCAATGGATTGGTTTCAAGCAGGAAACCTCACACTCTTTTCAACCAGTATGTACAGTAAATCAATCATAAAGAAATCTACATTAATTAAGAATTTCATGAAAGGCACTGGGGGAAACCCATGGCTTTTGGGGCCCGGCTGGCTGTTGAACCCGGCTCAGCCCTACTGTCACAGCGCAAAATCAAGGCTTGCAGCTGGAATGGAGGGACGTGTTGCTTGATGGGACCAGGCGCCTGGTGGTTTCAATGTGGGTAAAACAATGCCATAAACCAGCCATGACTGGGAATAGCCTATAAATTTGGTGACTGGTCGGTGGTTTCAAACATTTATTTTCCATAATATATGGGATAGTCCTTCCCATGGACTTTCATATTTTTCAAGATTGTTAAAACCACCAACCAGGTGATGACTGGGGGGTGGTTTATGACATTGATGGGTTTACCCACATTAGTCTGTATCCATCCAAATCTATCCCATGGTTTGGAGGAAGCTACTGTAAGGAGCCGGGGGTATCCATATTCCCTATTAAATGGGGAGATGTCCGGAGCTAGTAAGAATGTCCCGTTTCCACATGATAGTTATGTTTAACAGTTTTTGGGATGATGATCCCCATTGACTGTATGTTTTTTAGGGAAGTTGCACTCACCAAATCGAAGGCTGGGGTCGCCATATAAGATGTTCAATATATTTGTCCAGAGGAGATGCTGTTTGTTGTTCTGAGAGTGTGTATTTTCTTTGAGGGGACAGAGGGGTCGCCATTTGATTAGGTGGTACTCCCAAGTAAATTCATGAACGTAAGGAGACCAATAATAAGAAGCTTTAAAAACAGTGCTTGACGATGTCAACTAGAACACCTAATTTAAAAAAAAAAACGTTGGCGTGCCCACTCCCGCCTTTTTTTTCACATTTTGTTGGGGAAAATTTGTGCTTGATAGAGTGCTTTTGAATTTTGCACTTCAAGATTCCAAAGTAATATAATATCAAGAGGGAGTCCGCTAAGAAGCCATCAATTTGGCAAGATCTCTCCTGTTTGAATTACTGCACGTGCATGGTCTTAAATTTCAAGGCAAGATGTCGGGATGTCCCGGGAACATAAATCCACCAGATCCGACGGACAGAAAAACCGCATGACCTTCAGGCGACGCCATGGAGCCCATCCGGCTGCCGAGTTTCCTCCACTGCATCGTGACGCGGAAGTTATCCGTTGACCTCAGCCGTTCCCCGTACGCGGTGGAAATCGTGTCGCACGATGATGTGGAAGCTCGGTGCGATGTCAGATGGATCTGGGATGATCTGGGTATAACGACCCCACGACGACCGAAGCCTGGAATGATGCTAGGGTAACTGGGGTAACTATCCCAAAATTGGAGTGAGGTATCATAATTTGCCCAGATGATGCCAGATGGATAGATCAATGGACAACAGCCTTCTAGTATCTTCTAGTCAACTCAGTTGCGGCGCTTTAGAGTTACATTGCCAGGCGTTGAGGACTGAGAGATAGCAGTCAAGTTTAGCAGGGAATATGCGACACAGGTTGGGTTTAACTGTTTACCCTCTGGTAAACTAACATAGCTATTGAAAATGGCCAGAGAGCGTTGATTTCCTCATGAAAATATGTGATTTTCCATAGTTATGCTAGTTTAACCAGAGGGTAACCCATAGAAAGGCCATCTTAACCCAAAACACAACGCTTAACATGGGAAGTGTATAAGTGTATGGTGTATGGAAAGTTTCTGCGAAAAGGTTGGACCAATCACAGGTAACACTTTGTGGGACCATCCCATAACCGGATTCTGCACCAGATGTTGGAATCTTCACGAGATATTTGACCCCAATTTTTGTTACTTGAGGCTTGATTTGCTATTTACTTGATTTGTTTTTTTTGTCAATTCCATTCACAAAAATCAAGTACCAAATTAATTGGCTATCTACTGGTACTCTGTGTTTTGTTTTGTTCATACTCCCAGCTTATGTTGCTTACTATTGGTTTACAACAACCCTTTGATGTTCCACATTCCACATTCGCCAGTATCCACATATTGTTTGATGAAACCACAACTTTTGGATTTCCATATGCGTTGGCAGGAACTTCGCAATATGATTTAACCAGCTAACCAATGACTTTCATTCAAATTCATGATCATTGATTTCATTCCCAAGTGCGTTAAGCGGACGTATGCAGACATAGACCCTGGGTGTAGCCTTTTTTTGTTAGAAAGTAACGGTGCAACACGCAACAGGGATGAACTATCAGTCGGGATTGCTCTGCATTTTTGAGTGCTTGGACGGTTATCCTCGGGTTATTATGACATGGCTTGAAAAATCTGCATATGTGAAGTTTCAGTGCTTAAACGATTACCCTCCAGGAATCTAACATGGCTTGCTGGAAAACCCATCATTTACTTATTTAATCTTGTTTACTTAAATGACAACTTAAATGATTTTCAGTAAATGAGCGGTAACACCATGTAACAACCCCATTTAGCTAACATGGATTTTCCAGCTAACCAACCAACAACCTTCATTTAGTTCGTGGATTTCCCGGCCATGTGGGATGCCTTTTCGGGACGAAAAGTCAGGATGATTCTTCCTCGGATTGCTCCACTCACCTGGCAGCTGCGGCAACTTGGCTTCAGACTGAAGGTTTCATATTGAAAATGGACGGTTAAGGGAGGTCACTAAAGTCATTAACGTAGGTAAAACAATGCCATAAACCACCCATGACATCCCATGACTGGGAATGGTAAACAAACCACCTATAAAAATGGTGATGACTGGGGGATGGTTTATGGATGTTTGTGGCATTGTTTGACCCACATTAAAGAAAGAGACGTTGGCTTGGATTGACGGTTGACTTTCATAGACGCCTCGATTTGGAATGGATCGAAGCGCCCATTTTGGCAAGTATGTGTCGGATGGACTGACGGCACCAAGTGCAGCTTATCTCCGTTCGACCTCACTGGTGATTTTAATCTTCGATCTATAGTAGCCCTACAAAAGACGCAACAGTGTTTCCAGGATGGTGTAGATTTTTATAATTCCCCACAATTCCAGGTCAGACAAAAAACGGTTCTATGTTTTTGGAGGCACACAAGAATTGGATGAAGTTGGATAAAGATGCCGTTTGACTCTGATCTCTTGGGTTCCTTGAGTCGTTGGCATAGCTGGGGTTCCTGTTCCTATCCCAGCAGTGGTTTGGAATGGCAACTTTTGCAGGACAGGAAATCTATGGATTCCTTGATGCTTCCACTGGACATGCTCCTTTTTTTCCATCTGGTGAAGGGCGGCTCCTGTCGTTTGGCCCAGAGCTTGATGAACATCGGCCTCATATTCATGGGCTGTAAGGGTGAAAAGCTTGGTACCTCCGTGTTCTTTCCTCAAACCAGCCAATGATTACATCATATGAGTCATATGTCAATGATTGTCAATGTATTCATGCGCAAAAACGGCACATATACACGTATAATTGTGTGATATTGTGTGTATTTGTGTGTGTGTGTTTTCTTCCTGCACTGGCCACATCTCCAGGTTCCCATTCCGGGTTCCCCGGTTTCCCATCAGCTGATCTCCGTCAGCCCCGATGGCTCCAGGTGGCGGCCATTTGAATTCGCTCTTCAGATACTCGCCGTCGCCCCGGCGCTTGCCTGCCATTTTCGTAGCGGAGGATCTGTCTTTGCCACTGCCAAGGTGTGCCTCGGGGTATGGCCTTGAAAGATCTCCAAGTGACCAGAAGAAGTGAAGATTAGTATATTTAGTATCTCAAGACTTGCATGAGCCCAATTTCTGAAGAATCAGTCATTCAGCGAGGTTTTCGCACAAGTCATTGTCCTAAGTATTCCTAAGTAACGTTTGCTGTTTGACACTGCAACCGATGTAGCCATGTGCTGCTAGACCAGGCAGATTGCAAAGCTCACCTTCTGCTGGGAAGATGCACCAAGGCCCCATGAGGGGATGGGATGCACTGGACAGGCAAGAGCAAAGGAGTTCATTTTTCATCGGCAAATATCATCAAATATTATTAATATTTAACTATATAAATATATATATATATATATATATATCACTACTGTTTACTCTGTATATATATATATACTATAGTGATATACATATATACTTATATATATACTTATATATATATACTCATATATATATACTATATCTATATATATATATGTAACACATCGATCCAGATTGAGGTATCAGCTTAAGAGCTATTTCGTGAGAGCCTGGATCTTTAAAACCCCTCGCTAAAGCAACCTTGTTGGCATCCACTGTCCCTCCTGCTTTGGTCTCCTCTCTGCAGGCAGTCTTCGGCGATGTAAAGATGTTCATTTCGGCGCCGAGGAAAGATGGCAACGCCGTAACGCCTTCACAGGGGATGTGACAAGGCTAAGTTGACCCTGGAACGATGGTAGACGGGCGAAGAGCTGATATCACGATCTATATGTTGGCGAAATCGGATACTAAACATTCATGGTGGAATGTGTTGTATACTGTTGTATCAAGCCTTTTAAACTTTTATCAAGGCTTTTTTGTTTGAAGTGCATCAAGCTGGACCATGAAATCTTCATAGTTGGCAGCGATCTCAAAGTGTTGTGAAACAACCTCAATTTGATGATTGTGCCAAGACAACTGATATTTGCCAACAAAAACTTGGATCGTAAAATGAACCAGAGTATTTGGTGACGTCATTATGTTGATGTGATTTGGGGTTGTGTAGCAGCTTATGAAGAAACCTTTGGATCCAGCGCAGTGATGTGAGATCTCAGCCAGTTTGATGCATGGGAACTAGTAAGAATAGATGTTTCACTATCAACAATTCAGAGATATCGAGTGAGACATGAACATGTACATGTTGATTCGTTTTGAAAGCAACTTAAAGAGGTTGGGAGTTCTGCAGGTCGAATTTGCACAAATTTGCCACCTGCTCTACTGGTGGTGTGGTTGGATGGCGATTGTTTTCCTGGATTTCAAACTGGATTTGTTGCAGCAAATGGTGCCTCCGGAGATGTTCTTCAAGTTCCAGTCTCATGCACATGTGAAGCAAACAAGTGCTAGTTCTATAACGTAGAGCTGGTTCCTCCCACATGGCACAAAAAAATCGATGCACCTCACATCAGACTTCACCGAGGTGAAGAATCAGCTGCCACCTGGCCGCCCTGGTTTGGGATTTGAATGGCAAAGCCCAATAATGAAGGGTTGACTATGGCACTACTATGGTTGACTTTGTTGAATTGAATGTTTTCTTCGTTTAAGGATGCTGTTGGTAGTATTGTCCAAGCGACAGTAAGCTGACAGCTTTAAGTAAAATTCAGATTTTGCCCGCCTTATTCCGGCCCTTTTTCTCATTGGCATAAAATGACATGGGCATTGTGCGATTTTTCCTGCTGCCATTTGGCATACCAGCATTTATTGTGGATAGGTCTGTTCACGTTACTACCTGGGTCCACAGCTCACACTTTCTCCGGCAGCAACGGTGGATAGAGCTGGGAAGCAAGCAAAAGTTCTGGACAATTATTAGTACCTTCATAGTTAACCTCAGTCATGGTTCATAGCCTGAAATACAGCCTGGGATATGTTGTACAGAAGTAGTTTATATAATGAATTTAATAGATAATTGTTCATAGATAGATGCTCCCCTTGCTTTATCAGGACTCTTATATATATATATTATATATATATATATTATTCATGGGCGCTGGTAGCCTTCTTAGACTGGTAGACATGTAGACCAAATGGACCCCGCGAGCAACTATACAGATCATTGGGTGGTTTGGGTTGTTTTTTTCTGGGTCACTTTCATTACTCAGGGAGGGAGGCCACATCAAACTAGATACCTAGATCTGGCATGATTCTTCGAGCTATGACATTGGTCAAACCCAGTCACATTGCCGTTGGATTGGATATTTTTAAAGACCTGTAACATCCAGAGTGCAGAGGCTTCCTTTGCAACCAAAGCTGAGGCTTTCCCTTCTGATCAATGTGGCACTTCGCGGTCAGGTTGAGGGAGTGTGAAAGAAATGTGGTCCTGCTGGCGGCTTTCCCAGAGGCATGAGGCCTAAAAGAGCAACCGCCCTAGGACCCACCCTTGAACCCCAAAATCTTTAAGATCCCGATAGCAGCCCAAACATGATGCAAGACCCTTATGCCTGAAGGCCCCTGCATGAGCCGGTTTCACTGAGGATGGTGAAGGGTCAGAAACTCACAGCCAGAGGGGTTTAAGGCGCTGGCAGTGCTTGATCAGCCGCCCAAGGGTCTAGCGACGCGTCCGTAGCTAGACCTTCCTCCTAGTCTTTTGTCCAAAAAAATGTCCAAACTTTGGGCCAACACTGGCAGCACCTTGAAAATAACCAAAAAAGAGTGGCTGCTACCCCACCAGGCCCCGAGATGTAGCAACGTGTATTTTGCATGCCGGTGCCTCACATCTAGCCCTGGAGGTCTGAATCCCATTGCATTTTATGGCGCCATTCTTGGAAGCCACAACCACCATGCAATGGCTTGATCCCTTTCCCTACAGTGAAGGGGTAAAGATGTCTGATCCACAAGCCAGGTGCCGAGAGACTTTGAGAAACGAACTTTGCTTCAGATGGAACCCAAATTGATACAGAGAGTTGGGTATGGGTCAAAATCTTGCGTCCCTCTTTAAAAAAAAAAATATTTTTTACAGTTTCACTTAAAAGAACAACATTGCCAAGCTTGTGAGTCCGTTGGCCCCCAGAATTTTTGCCAAGAACCAGATTGAGGCAGAGTCTTGCAGGATAATTTTGACTCTTGAAGAAAAACACAGATTTGCAGCTTCCCTGTGCACTCCGTTTGCTGATGCTTCTAGAAGTTGGATGTTCCTGAATACCATGTGTTTGTTTCGACAGTGAGCCACGTGTAGTGATTCAAACGCAACTTGATGTTGGAGTGACGCCCACGAGATCAGATCTGTGATCACACCAGTTTTTTGTGCCTCATGCATCTCCAGACCAACATGGATGAGTACTTTTAAAGACCCAATAACCCAGGACCACTGTAACATATAACGACAAGATGTGGCCCTAGTGCAGCCAGGCAACTGAGCACATCTAATTCAGAGCTGCTTAGAGAATGCCACGCAGCGTGCCAGCTGCCGCTTGTGCAATCCTTGAGTCCGAAGTCGTGCAAATGCCACTGTCGCCGTGTCAGTTGCGTGCATCAGCTGCGTCCCCGTCACATGTGGCGCCAGCTGCCTCATGTGGCACCATAAAATTAAAGCGTTCAAGGAAAATGCCAGGATGTATCCTTGGGCCGCAGATGCTGTGCACGTTCTGTTACAGATGTTCTCCGGTCCAACTTGGCAATAGATGTACGCAACCTCAGTGGTTGAAGATTCGGAGTTTGATCGAAGGGGATGGCTCCTTGTTTGCCATCCAAGATCCACTTGGATCCCCTGTACGTTGCTGGAGTTCAAGCATGCCTTGGGCCCACTGCACCAGCTAGAAATGTGTTTTTTTTTTAACGGCCAGTCCCAGGGTTTAATGAGGTCTTGGGCCTTTAGACTGCACACAGAACTAAAGAGACATGTTTCTGGTAATTGAGAGATTCATGTACCAAATGATTTGCCACTGCCACAGCTGAACCTTTTGACTTTTGACTTGAAACTCGGACGATGCTGTGGAAAGTCCCTAATTTTTAGAGGATCAGTTTCCAGCACGTTCAGTCCTGCTTTGGTTGCCGCTTCAAGAAAGGACCGAATTATAAATGCTGTCAGCCCGTGGTCAGATCGTAAGCTGGAGATTTGTGAAGCGTGCTGTGCTTGCCAGCACCTTTTCTGCATGTTTGCAATTTTTATTTTTTTCGCTGGGATAAAACTATATTACACACATATGTTCATGATTTTGTCCATGGAATGACAAATTTACTGAATATGCACCTGCAGATTGGGTGGAAAATATGTGAGCTCCAAGCACGAAGTCCGGTGATTGTCATTGGAAAACTGGTTGCCACCAGTCTTTCTATCGATTTTTCATGTCATCCCCAAATGTATAGATGGAATTGGGCAAATCCCTATTCATCTGATGATTTACTTTTCCATCTATTTTGGGATGACTATACTTTAATGGCTTCGAGGGGTTTTGGATAAAGTGATGCATGGTCAAGATCACAGCTGTCCATCAGAAGATATCAGAAGCGGCATTCATTTGTTGAATTTGATACGAAGGCCCTCAAAATGTCACAGATTTGGAACCCCAACAAATGCTCTGTCGAAGCACGGAAAAGAAAGTTTGAAACACTAGTGTTTTTTTCCAGCAACATTCAGCGAATTTTCGTTATTCAATTTCGGGCTTCATGCTTGGGGGTGCAGTTCCACCACTAGGTGATCATGATATTGTACAACCGTTCACCAGAAACCAGCATACTTATAGATACTTCTATCCCAGTTATGGGGGTTAAATTCCCATGTTTGTATCCCAGGTAGTGGTTACATCCAGTGGCCACAACCTCAACCTTGACCCCCAAGTGGCAGGTCCATCAGGTCGACGATGTCCTCAGAGCGCTGTGTAATCTCCGCGGCCTATGCCACCTGCGATGCGGCAACGTGACCAGCTGCAGTGCCGGCGTTGCCGCCTGGCTGTGGGTGTTTACCCCCGCCCTACTTTTCAAGAGAGCGGATGGGCATATCTTACGGGACAGTAAAATCATTAGAATTAGCAGATCCCTCCTGGAGATTCTGAGGTTCTGATGGAGTGAGGGAGGGAGGGAGGGAGAGAGAGAGTGACAGAGAGAGTGAGAGAGAGAGAGAGAGAGAGAGAGAGAGCGAGACCAGATCCAGTACTAAGTCAGGGTTTCTGCGGGGGTCTAACATGTCACGTCCAGCAGAGGATTTCCTAGAAGAGTGGGGCCCCACATCATGTAAGATTGGTTAATAGGAAAACCAATGCCTTTGGAGACGCCCTGTTTTGGGAAACAATCATATGTTGATCCAGTTTGGAGGTTGTTCGTGGCCTTCAGATAGTTGTTTGTCTTTGTGATCCCCCTGATGACCCACTAGTTTTGCGCGAGGTTTGCCACAACGCCACCTGCAACGGTTGGAGCGACTGGCTGCCGGTGCTTTTTGTGCGCAGATCGCGGCCGTGCTGCTGCTGAAGATGGCATAGCCTCCTGCATAGCTGGTGTGAAGCAGGTGTGGGGCTGAGGGATAGGAGGAGGATGAGGTACAGCAATTGCACTGTAGTAAGAGGATAATTAGGAGGAAGATGACCAATTCTGTTTTTGTGCAAGTGCAGGTAAGATTGCCGCGAGGACAGCCTTGAAACTATAGTTCTGATGTTCTAGGATGATTTTCGAGATGTGTTTTTCATCCATGTTCCTCTAGGACAAGTACAGACAGAAATCGAGAAGCCTCATGTTTCATCACAAGACCATCTCACATTCTTCAAATGGATCAACCTAGATCAACAATGTGGTAGTTTGCTTTGGTTTATAACAACCTAGATGGATGGATAGATAGATAGATGGATAGATAGATAGATAGATAGACTTAGACACACACACATATATATATACGTATGAATATATATATATATATTAATCACACTTAGACCAATTATAGCAATGATGTTTATCCAACATGTTCTACTCCTGGCTGGTTCCCCACTCCTTTGGGGGTAGCTTGGTGTTGCCCATTCAGCAGGTCCAGGATGTCCTCGCACCATCCATGGGGGCCTTCTTTGGGGCCTGCAACATGGCTGGGGGTCAAGACTCGGAGCCTTTTGTGGAAAGGGGGCTGTTGCTATGAATGAACCCCGAAAGCCCCAAGAATGGGTCCTGGAAGATGAGGTGAATAACTGGAGATGGCATTTTGTAGAGGGGTATATGTTGTCAGTTGTCAGCCATTGGGGCATGATTCGAGAAGGACGTCATTGCCGACCAAATTCCATCCACATTAGATTCTGCTAAACAGCTGTGTTTGGTATCTTAGGCAGCCGATGGCTGGTGTATCATTCGGTTTGTTTGAATTTTGAACTCCCAAACGTGATGTTTTCAAAGTGACAGGTTGGACTCACCAACCTTTGTCCACTAGGCATCTTGGCAGGTTATGGCAGACTCCTTGATGTCCCAACATGGCCCCTTCAAGGTGCACAGGCACTGAGCCAGTCCCCATTTGGGTCCGTGACGACGGCGGCTTGGTTGCAGCAGGGTGTGTCGAGCAGTGCTGACACCAGGCATAGGTGGGAAAACAACGCTGGTACCTTTCAGATAGGTAAGCCAATTGATTTTACCCTATGATTTTTGGGGTTGGCTGAATTGGCTACCTCTCTGACAGGTTACTGGAAAATAATGTGCATTGAAGAGCGTTGGAACAATAGGTTGTTTCATACAAATTGCTGGGGGGAAAAATGTTGGGGGACATAAATAGACATGTTGGTTTAGTATTAGAGATCTATTCAAGTTGGGTTCCCATGAAGAAGTTTATATGAGATCCAAAACTAACTGGTTGGTGGTTTGGAAAATGTTTTATTTTTCCATATATTGGGAATAATAATCCCAACTGACTTTCACGGTTTTCAGAGGGGTAGGTCAACCACCAACCAGGTAGGTGTAGCCCATGTTATGGGGATGACCTAGCTCTTCATCGCCATGCTGCGCCAGGTGCTGGGTTTTTTCCCTTGACGCCTCTGACTTCCAGCTGAATCTTCCAGCCATTACAGCACGGAATGCCCCGGGCGATGGGAAGCTGCGCGCAGGTGTGATCGTGAGGACTCTAAGAGCTGTGAAACTTGGAAAACATTGGGTGAATGATGGTCAAAAACCATAGCTACATGAGGCATATATGGTGAAAATCCGTGCGATCGCAAGTGGTAGCTATTATAGGGAAAGTTGCTAACAAACCCATGTCATTTGCAGTACATACTTGTGACATTCAAGCCCAGTAGTGGGATGGGAAGATGCTTTTACTGTTGCAAATGGCGGGCTTTGAATTGCGGCACAGTAAAATCACCAAGCAGTGAAAAATATTGAAATATGAGATTGGCGACTGCTGCGGCAGATCGGCTCCCATTACTTTGTGTTCTAATTCTACTCGTTTGCGGACTGCATTCTTGCAGTGCATCAATCAGCATCTCTTCAAAATCCAGTTGCAATATTTGATCCATCCACACACATCCCGAAGCTTCCAGCCATTCCAGCATTGTGCAGCCACTTCCAGCCCTTTTGACAAGGAAAGTGCGCTTCAGCAGAACTTCCCCACGGAAGATGCTTCTTCTTTGGCATCTGATTTTGGTGAACGAGAACCGTAGGTTCCACGGAATCCACCCGAGCGTCCAAGCGCGGGTGGCGCTGCTGGAACTCTTGAGCGATCACAGGTCTTGATGCTACACTGCTGCAGGCTCGTCTTGGAATGGGTGAGGATATGGATGGATATGGTGTAGAAAGGTATGATGTTTTGCATAAGGGTTGGTTGAGTGGATGTTTGGTGATGCTCCAAGTCGTTGTATCAGTTGTATCATTTTTATGTCAGTTGTCTGCATGGAATGTGTGAATGAGAGAGCTCACCGTTTGTTTTTGTTTTAATTTCATAGTAGTTTCATTTTCCAAAACCATCCAAAACCATATATTTCCCAGTTGCAACCTACAAATTTTGTTTAAACCAGCCAGTGCTTCAATGATTCTCCGCAACTGCAGGCCTTAAAGGCCGTCATCCACACCTCGACAGCCGGTGCTTGAAACTGGACAGCACCAGATCCAGCTCTGCGGCACTTCGATGTGGTCAGATCTGCGTCAAAGTGCGGCTGGGCCTGGAAATGACGTATGAAATGGCTGAATATACCTTCTGGTAAACAATCAGCTATTGAAAATGGCAATAGAAATAGGATTTTGACATTAAACATGGTGATTTTCCATAGTTATGTTTACGTTTGCCAGATGGTATGGTGAATACCATTTTCATGAGGATGCCCCCAAATCATCCATAATCGTCATAGGATTTTCGTAGGATTCTCCTAGGATTTTCCGTGAAATAAACCATCCAGCTATTGGGGTACCAGGAGCTATATGGAAAACCCCCCTAGGAATTCTGACCAATCTTGGGCCATTTTGGGCTCTTCATCCGTTTTGGTGGTCCAATATACATATATATATATAATATTTATATATATATATATATTTATATATATATATAATTATATATATATACAGAGAGGGGTATAGATTTATATATATATATATATATTTGTACATGCATACTTATGGTGGGGTATGACATCATATAATATGTGTTATGTCTTTTTCGCATAGTTTGGGTGTGGAATACTATCAGATGCTTATTTAATCCCTCTACCTGGATGCATCCCAGGTTGGACAGGATGGAGCTCAAATCCATCAGCTGATTGGAAGCTGCAGCCCGCTTCTCTCCTGGGCGCATCACTGACCCGGGGATTTGAACTGAGCTTTCCAAAGGTCAGGGTCCCGGGGTGGAATGGAGTGCTTGTTGTTGTGAGATGTTAATGACTTTTGTTAAGGCACAGTTTTCTTCATATGGTTTTCTGTGGAAAAAGCTGAGTTCCTGCTGTTTCTCCGGTTTTGGAAGGGTTGGAGCACTTGGAAGTTGGAGCCAGGCCAACGCCATCTCCACCTGTCCTTTGCTGAGCACCACGCTCTCCTTGCGGATCACGCGACTGCGGCTCTTCCTATTTTCCAACGATCCTATGGATCCAGGATGTGGGGTCAATGCTGACTCCAGCCTGAGTGACTGATGTGGCCACCTGATTGCTGTTTGAGGCCCCAAGCCCACTGCCAGTACTGCCAGTAGCCTGCGTGGCCTTAAGGGTCAATCTTGGCGGCCTCAACAGGCTGAGGTGTGCAGTTGAAAGATGCGGAAGCTCGGAAGTGTGACGACGGCAAGATGGGATGATCGTGCTCAATGCCGCATGACATGTGCAGAGACTGATGGATTGGAGTGGTTGAGAACTTGGTGAACGTGCTGGTAGGCGGGATTGGCATGGATTATTAGTGGTTGCAAAATGTTGCAAGCAAACTTCAGCTTATTTCCTGGCATCATGTCCTGGTCATATCAAGTGAGAATCCAGCCATTGTGTCTTAAAGGGCTGCCTGTTTAGGTTGGTTTTAATCTCTTTGGAAGTGCTCGCACCAGGTTGTTCCACCCAAATTTGACACATGTGTGTAGATGTTTTGCCTCTCACAGATGTCATCACTTTGAAAGGGTCCTATTACCTATGGATGTGTATCCCAGTAAACTTAATTGAATGAGAGCCACAAGTGTCCAGTGCTTAGGAGGGGGCTGTTCCGAGCGGGCATCCAGATTCTCTCTTGTGGCGCGAATTCGGGGTACGAATTGAGTTTCCCAAACACATGATATCTGATATCGCTTATCATTCAGCCATGCTTATTACCATTTGGTTATTTAACGCTAAACCATCTATTTCTATGGGCCATCTATACCATGGCTATGTTAAATAACCCGAGGGTATAGACCAAATGTTCGACCCCACCAATGCCTCCCAGAGGAAGATCCTGGTGACACTTCCCATGGTCTGAAAAAAGCGTGCTGATTGGCGAAAGCGTCAGAACCCTTCGAAGCCACTCCAGGTCAGGAAACGTAAATGACATGGGGAAACGGCTTGTTTAGCGTGCATGGGTGTAGGTATGGGATATTATGTGATACTGGTAGTATGTTTTGTTAATTGTTTTTTTTTTTTTCCCCTGGGGCCTTTGTGTATGATATAGGTGTAGCTCTAGAATATGCTGTTGTTTGGCCTTTGTGTATATGATACATGACGATGGATATATGCTTAAGCTAAATGATGGCTATGATGCATGAAAAGTCTGAGTTAGGTAAGTTTAACACCTATCATTTACCTTAAGCATTTAACACCTATCATACCCGGTAGCCATTGCATTTACGCTTGGTTATCATTTGCGTAAATGACGCAATGGCTACTGGGTATGTTCGAAATAGGGACCGCCATCAACAAACATGGGGGATGCATCGCCAACGAGCAGCGGAAGTGCGAGCATCTTGGAGGATGCTTTAGCTGCCTTCGCTGCAGCCAAGACGAGGAATGACCACCGAGAGAATCCAGGTCTTGAACCAATTTCTTAGAAGAGGGAAATTCATGTAGCAGTGAAACTAAAGATGTTCAACTCACAGGTGAGGATCTCCAAATGAAGTCATGTTTCTATCAAACCAGTAAACCCTACGGTAGACTATGTTTGGATAGTATGCCTTCAAATCGGGATCTATCTGAAAAAGGGTTACTGCGAAACCTTATGGTTTATCAACGCTTGTTTCATGAAGACGGCTATTTTGGGGGGCATAATCATGCATAATCCACTTTAGGACAGGCCCAAAATCCAAGAAATCCCCATTCAGCTTGATGGGAAAACCCAAGCAGTATACCTTTATTGAAACCGGGAATTTACCAGCCAGCCATGCTTGATTGCAGGATGTTAATCTTTTTCAATCATCCATGATCAACAGTACTTCCAGTCAGGTCTTACTAATGATAACCCTACTATATATGATATAATATACATATATATATATATACATATTACATAACTATATATTTTTTAATCATATTTTATTGCCATGTCAGGGTTAGCATCACCATCTGGCAACTCTACGACTTGGCTTGGCCAGGTCGACCCTGTCCTGGGCTTGAGACCCAGTGGCTGGAAGTCAGGGCCGTGATAGTCTCTTGGAAGAAACAGTGATTCCAAAAATGTATATATATAGAGAGAGAGATTGTAGATCAATATCCATCAACTATCTAGCCCATGATGTGTTGATTTGAGTTTATTGAATCTTTATGTCCAAGTTTGATGGACGAATCAGCCTTGAGATGATTTTGAACTACTTCCCAGGTGTCCAGATATGTTCAACAGTTCCATTGGCCAGAAAAGAGAACATGAGAAAATTAAGAATAGACAGAAGCATGTGAAGCACGAAATCTGTAGACTCTTCGTTACTGGTTCCCTTTAGCAATGCGCATTTCCTACTGGATAGGCGTCTGAGCCCAGGTTCTTCGCACTGGCTTCATTCAGAAGACTGGCTTGTTGGCCCGCAGCAACTTCCAGGCGATGGCGGCAACGGTGATGCAGCGAGAAGAGCTGAGCTGAGCTTCGCGTGACCTGGCGAAAATGGCGTGGGGATGGAGGAAAGCTATCCCAACCCAACAGCCGGACGAGACAAATTGAGTTTATTTACAAGAAACATCAAGCAACACTATATACCAAGAAACTGTGCGGTTTAGGTGTTGTTGTGGTTCTCTAGGCCTGAAAGAACTGGGCCTTTTTGTCAGTCACTCTTCCAGCTCACACCAGTATCCATCGCAGCTGGTTGCTGAGGGATTTCGATGCCCAAATCAGCTCGTTCCACGGTGCTGTCGAAGTTGCCGTGGCACCTGCGTGTTGCTCGCGCCTGGGCCAGCAGCTGATGGATGAGGGGGGGCAGGTGGGGGATGATTTAAATTGCTTTTATTTTTCTATATCACATAGTATGTGTTTTATGTGTTTCTCTTCACATTGGGGATGGTTATACAACTACGTAGCTTCAGTCTTTACCTGCAGATCGGCATTGTTTGAGAGGCAAGTTGGAATACTGTTGCTTCATGCGAGTATTTCGCTGTAGTGGGGTCCATACCCAAAACCAGATGTAAATTCATTCCCACAAAGATCATCTCACCATCTTAAAATTCGAGACTTGGTGAGAAGATTCAATGGAACTCCGCTCACTCTGAGAGAAAGACCGGTTGCCCCAACACCGCGTGAGACAACACACTGATCAAGTGGTCAGTGATCAACTCCCCGCGCTGCCAAGATGTCACGTCACTGCAGTTCCCTCGCTCGTTGCCCGGAGATCATTGGCCATTCGCTGGCGGTGCCAATGTAAGAAGCGAATGGCCCAGTTCTGTCAGCTCCCTAAGATGAAGCGTGAAGAATATTCCTTGGGAGCCTCGGCGAAGTGGCGAATGATGTGTGGATTGGGGGGTTGAGCTGATGATCTAATGCAAAGGACTGGAATGAGATGCCAGACCACTACCGAGCTTGAATTTGGGGTGCCAAGGCGACCAAAACGTGAGTTACTTGCGATATGCCTGGTCCAGCAAATTTGAAGATGAACAGCCATGAGTGAACCCCGGAGAATTCATCATTCATCATCATCCATCACCCACCATCACCCACCATATGTCTTGGACTTGTCCTTGGAGCCTGCAGGTAGTTGTTGGTTTCACTACTCGTACGCGCTGAGCCTGTAGCTTCCTGTGCCAGCTCCGCTTGGGTTGGACAGACTTGGAGGTGGGACAAGTAGCGACATGGCTGGTAACAGCCAAGGCACATAGGTCGAAGAGGTATCCGGGCTTCCATAAATTTGCCATAAATAGGATGTTTGGAATGTTTGACAAATTTCGCAGGTTGGGGAATTTTACTATTTGATGGCCTCAGACTTACAATATTGACTTTGGAACTTAAATCGTTCATCAAATACTGGTTCAGTTTCCATCATTTTCCCATTCATGGTGGCTAGTCAGTCCCCCACTTCTGTTGGTCGCCAGGACATCAGCCCCTACATGGACTTCCAGTGCACCGTGCTGCGGGGCCCCTGCTGCCGTGCCGCAAAGAGCCTTCCCCTTGGATCGGTTGATGAGCGCCGGAACCCGCAAGTGGCTTGGTAGGGATGTATGTGCCATGGTCAAAACAAGGTGATTTTATGGAATGTTCATGGGACATAACTTAATAACTTAAACTATTATCAGAAATTGAATGATCTACCCATATTCCAGGATGGTCATCAAGCCATGAATTGAATAGAAATTTATGCACCTACTATAAGATCAATACGGATTCGCATCATGGGATGGATGACCATATCACATTTGACCATCTTTTGACCATGGCACGTATGAGGGTGGCTTGGATTGATCGGAGCAGCAAGCGGCTCTAAATGGATACGATGTACTGTACATGACCTACAATGGGAAAAGCTGAATCCATGATTGATACAATGCATACTGCAGATGTTTTTTTTCACAAGAAAAATGCAATAGCCCCCATGTACATCTTTATTCAAGTTCCTTCTGATATGATGACAGGGACTGTGCCTTCGAGCAATGGGCTAATCCAGAAGAACAAAAGACAGTTGCGTTTATGCTTTAGCTGAATCAGATGCTGTATCCCCCACTAGTTGCTTGACTTCTGGCCTCAGGTCAGTGCTGTGACTGCTGAAGGTTCACCATGAGACTTGATATGCGACAGCTGTTTGCTTTTCTAAGCGACAGGAGAGGCCCAGAAAGCATGGATCGTTTTGATTTCAATATCCAGGAGGATCAATGAGGTGTATATATAATATAACACAACATATATATATATATTATAATAAAATATTTAATTTATATATATATATTTATTATATAATAAACTATTATATATAATATAATATATATATATCCAGGGGGAGCACACAATGAAACACATTCGATTTTGAGAGGTGTACTTTCGAGAAAACTCAGCCGCCTATGCTCCCACCCCTTCACAAGGTTCAATGTTTTATTGGTCACATGCGTCGTATACATAGGCTGCGGCTCTTTCAGACTCACCTTTTTTGTTCGACAGGGATTGAGGTACAGTCTCTTGAGCAATCTAGTTCTCTAAACATTGTTTTGTATAATATCTTATTCGCATGAATTTATCGTAATATGAGTTCTATATCCTGAGTATTGTCTTAGCTGCATTCATGTCCTCCATATTGGTGCGTTTCGTTGTGTCACAGCCCTCCAAAAGGAGATCTGGATCCCTTCAGCGCCTCTGCGGTTCATCTCACCCCTTGGAGAGGCAGGGAAGTCTGGGCTTCAAAAGCACGTTGGTCGTTTGGAATCTCTTTTCTTGGGGTTTTGCAAGGTTAGGGCCATTGCCAGATCCAAGAAAACTGGGCCTGCGGCCTGCGTGGTTTTCACCATAATGCCACTTGAGTCATATATTCTTTCTTTTCCATTGCAATCTTGACATGGGATGATGATTTCACCTAGCAAAACAGGGAGATGCATATTTGATCACGCTATTTTCCACATGAGTGCCGCTATGTGCCATGGGCTTAGGCTCCCACATCCAGCTGAGCTGAATGATGAGCTGTAGTTGAGGCGCTTGTGCCTTGGATTTTGCCAGGCTCGTTTTGAAAGTCCACAACCTGAAATTCAGGGACCTTGTGAAGGTAGAAGCAAGTGCTGGTCAGAAGCCAAACAGATACCAGTTCAAGTCATATGACAATCTCCCTGGAACACGTGTAGTATCCATTTTGGTGGGACGGGGATTGCAATTTCCTGCCACATGGGTCGGACGCGAAGGCATTTTAAACGGTGACCTCTTTTCCTTCAATATGTCAGCCCGGATCAGAGCAATGATTTTTGCGACCCGCAACATTTTGTGATTTTGAGTACGGAGCATCTCTCCACTTGTGTGCATGTTGTAAAGATTTTATAGTCATGTTGGTTGTATTTTAGCATGAACCATCCCATTTTTTTGCAGATCTAAAGCTATGCCCAGACTGAATTCACCAAGGAATAGAGCCCCTACCGAGCCAGTGCCACTGGGGCGATATGTGGTGGGGAAGTCACCTGTCACAAGCTGTGGCCCTGGCAGTCATAGGGCAGTCATAGGGTCACAGTTGAAGATCTTGGTGGGCCATGTCATGTCATGTGGCATGGCGATCCCCAGGTGTTGAAGCCATCAGTAGCAGTGAATTTTTGTGTGACGTCGCTGCCGGAAGTTGCGGTGAGATCAGGGGTGCACTCCATAATCAAACAGTCCTTGAGATGTCCGCACTAAGTGCGGCGATCTTCATGGGGAAATCGACTCTGGCACCTCCCAGTGGCAGCTGTCCAATCTGAAAGTTGGAAGACTACTAGGATCTTTGAAAAGGCCAGGAATTGCACTCAGGCCTCCTCATCATGAGCAGCTCAGGATTAGACTTTCATTGAAGCTTCAACCAGCTCTCAAGGAGGGTCTTCCCCTTGAAAGCCCCCAGTGCAGCTTTCAAGTGATAGCCACGGCTGGCACAGTGGATCCAGAGTGTATGGCGGAGACCAGTGATGAAGCTGTGCTGCGGCCGTTTTGGATTTGGTGAGTTCAGATGTGGCCTCCTGCTCGATAAAAACATGTTGCGCAGTACAGCTTGCAAATGCCTTGGACAATTAAAGACATGGTGCAAAGTGTCATCAACCAAGTGGCGCTTGGCCTTCAAGACACAGCTTGCAACCGTCCAATTTTACTGTACATGCCTGATCAGCAGCTCCAGAAATACCCAAACACTGCAGCGCGGTTGGGCAGGGCACCCTCGCTGCAGATTGATTGACTGTGGCCTCACTGATGCCTTGAGGCATCAACTTGCCACACCCTGTCAGGTGGAAGTGAATGGAGGCCCTCATTTCATTTGTTTCCTAGCTAGGAATTTGATGAAACCACAGTGGTGTACATAGGAATCCGCTTGCTCCCTGCTGCGTGCTGCAGTTTTAGGCCGCCACTGATCCCAAAGTTTTAACCTGTTCCCACCTGGCTTCCCACCTGACTGTGATGACTGCGATGCAGTCATTCATGCCGTCCCTGTAGCGGAGGTGTTGAAAATACAATCCAGCTGGCTGCCCTTGTAACATGGCACCTGGCAGATGGGATGCCAATAGCCCAAACCCCATCGACTGGAAGTTTGTGCTCCAACCTTGCTGCGGGCGGATGACATTTTAGCTAATCTCTACCCTATTCATTGAGCTTACTATCTTCCAGGGCCAGATTCAAGAATTCGGCATGGCTGAAACGGGGTGCCTCCGCAGTTGTTCCAAATGAGACCAGATGCTTGGGTTCAAATTAAGGGCAGTTGGGTTGAATGGTTGGGTGGGATTTTGTGGACAGGAATTAGTACAAGAGTCCCTTTTCAAGATATATAGATGTTGTGTTTAAATTATGTCGACGCGTTTCGACTGGATTTTGTTTCGACCACTATTATTCTGTTGTTTTTTGGTCTTATGGATCTGAGGTACCAATCGGCATAACATGCATTAAAATCATACAGCCCCGGTGGGCCAGGTGTAGGGCTGGACGTGCCACTAAATAAACTTTACATTGCACCCTTGCCAAAACCATATCTAAAAACTGCGTTCTTTCATTCCAGTTCGCTGAAGCGGAATTCGGTTAATGAATCAATCATATCTGACGAAGAACTGAAAACTGTTGGAACAAAATCTACATTGTCACATGGGGGATTTTTGGGGGCTCCCGGGATAGACACTCCCCTGCAGTGCAACGCCAACCAAGGACCCAGCAGAGCCGTCTCGCTTCGACGGCAGCAAACATTGAGTGGGTTCCGTCGTCGCTTTGCTTACCGCTTGAAAGCCAATGAGGGGAAGTTGCACCAGGTCTGCCAAAAGAGACCTTGTTGTTGGTGCACACGTTCTGATTGAATGGCTCTTCATGGCTAAGAAATGGTAAAGTCTTGAAGAGTTTTGCTGAAAGTGTACCTCAAACTGCAGTGGCTTTCGTGTACAGATAGGAGCACCAAGTCGCAGAGGGTCAACGAGGAGGAGGATCAGTTGCCTGCCGGGCAAGCATTGGAATTTGCAAAGATTGCCTAAAGGTTGTGCAAGAACATGTTTGAAGACCCAACTTCCCAAGCTCCATGTTGCTGGGAATATTTGTGCATGTTTTGGTAGTTGGGATTGTGGTCGGCCAGTTTGCCACAAAGGAGCGCAGAGTTTTAGTTCCATGGCAGCAGTCAAGTTCATGGCATTAGGTCAACCCAAATGCCTGTAGAACGCAGATTGCAAGGCTGCAAGTGAAGTGCCCGGCGTCCGCAAGGTTTTCAAGGCCAAAGGCGGTAAAGTGAGGATTGAAAGGGCCATGGGTCACAACTCCCCACAGAGAAAATAGCCAGATTGAGCACCAGGAATTCGACGTAGCCCATCACAGCTCTGCTGTCATGGCTTGCACCGAAAAACCACTTCCGTTATTAGGTGCAAGCCGTGTCCGTTGAAACGTCGCAACGTGCCGTGAAAAGTTGACATACCGTTGTAGTGGGAAATGGCATCGAGTTAGGCGCACCTGGCTGTCTCAGATTAGCCAACCATTTTTGCAGGTTGCATTATGCCTGAATTGCCGGGGGCTGCTTTTTCCGGCGGCAGCCACCGTGTCGACCAGCATCGCCGGTTGTTTGATGTGGGTTTCCCCCAAGGTGCCATTAAGAACGAAGGTTGGCTTGGCAATGAAGCGATGGAGGTCCTGCAAAAGGATGTGGAAGGGGCCTTACAATCTGTCCCGCGCATGTCAGCCAGTTGCAGGTGCGAAGTTGCCGGTTTTCAACTTGACTCTACCAGGCACGAAAAACTGTTGCTTTCGGGCCGCCAGTTGAAGCATGAGTTGAGGCAACCATGTTAGCCATGAACTTGCATGGGCTGATCATTTCAAATGTTTGCCCGTTGTGACGTTCAAGGCAATTCCAGTTGATCGGCGTTTAGTCATTGCCCACTTGCATGGTGAACCAGCTGTTTGCAGCAAGTTTCGTGGGAAATGTCGACCAGAGCCATTCGGCAATCGCCCATGCACAGTGACCTAGTTGGTTGCACCTGAGCTGAGTACATCGCTGAACCAAAAGTTCTGCCATGACCCTTTAGTAGCTGGGATGTTGATGGAATCCTGTCTTCCTTGATGTCTTGAGTTCAAACCTTTTTTCCGAGATTAACCAAAACCAGTTAGACCTCCCAACCACCTGCAGATGGTCGGCAGGCAGCCTAACGTTTCAATTGCAAGAGGTCCTGATGGCAGACTTACACAGGAGGCTTTTGGCGCCGCCAACTGACCTTGTGCCCCAGTTGTGCCCGCCGTTTTGAGCTTCCAGGCATGACTTGGCATGGCTGTGCCGCGCAGTCAGCACCATTTGAAGAGCAAACCAAGTTGCTGTGCGAACTGACCAAGTTTTTCTTGCACAAAAGCCGTTCTCTGTCACACCACTTGCTGGCGACAAAAGTGAATTTGCGGATTTTGATGGCCAAGAAGAACATGCGCAAAAGCAGTCTGGTGTATGTGCTGACTTGGTTCCAAAAAGTAGAGTTCCACTTGTTACGGTTGGGAGTTGCCGTTAGATGCAGTGCCCACAGGTTGTCAGAGATTACTGATTACTGTCTTTTCCATTGAAAAAATGCCAAAGGCACAGTTCCTGAAACGTTTCAGGAAGCACGTTGTCACGAGATGTCGAGTTAGTCGCACATCCTTTTAAGGCTGCATCACACACGGGTTTGATTCTAAAGCTTCGGTGTGATGACCTACCGCTTCCCTGATGTTGAAGGCCAGCCGCAAGTGCTGCCAGCGCCATTTGTGAAGATGTCAGTGGCCAGGCCTTCATGTGTCATGATGGCGTCCTTCATATTTTTGATAATGACCTTGTTCTTTCAGAAGGGAAAGGCCTTCCCAGGAAGTGCCTTCCATGGTGGCCATGGTGCTAGGGTGGTGTGTGTGTGCACCCTCCTAGCCCAGCACAAGAGAGGATGTATGATTGGAGGGGGGTCCCATACAATGGCTCCAACAATCTCCAGGCAGCCGACACGTGCTTAACTCCTTGAAAAGGCGACTGAGAGTAGGGCTGTAGATTCTTTGGAAAGTTTCTCACTTTGACCAGCAAAAGTTTGAGATTCACACTTGGTTTTTATAGATCCTGCTTGGCCAGCAGTGGTTTTAAACTATTTCCTCCTGCACCAAGCTATTCCACGCAATCTCAGGAGGAACCCCCCTGGATGGTGATACCATGGTAGCCGCAAGTCACGCGTGCAGCTGCCTTTGCTTGAGCTCTCTTGTGTTTCACACCTCATGTGTCCCCAAGCTAATTTCTGAGACAAGTGGACTGACTGGACTCCCACGTAATGGGTTTGAAGATGCATGTGCCTGGAAAAGGAGCTGGCCCACCAGCCCAGTGGATCCAAAGGAATGTTGTGCCAGGGACTTTGGCTCATGTAAAGCAGCTTGGGATGATTCTTGGGATGATCCAATCCATTGCATGTCAGCTTTTGACTTGCCAAGCTTGAAGGCCCATGGCCCAAACGGCAATGCCAGCCCTGCCTGTGCCAAAAGTTGCCACAGATGTGTCAGTTGCCACCAAGACCCTGACCTCGAGGGCATCAGTTTGTTCATCGCCGCTCTGGCAGAGCTCTGTTCGCTGGCACATCCCTCAGCAGATGCCGAAGAGCCACCAGAGAAACTGAAGCCAAGGCCACCGCGGCCACGGTTGAAGATTCAAAGCTTGGCAGAATTCCAACCTCGGAGAATTCAGAAATCGGAAAATTCAGAGTTACAGGAGGTGCTGAGGTGGTAATACCCCAAGATGAACAGAAACTACCGTAGCTCCAGTGGGTCCCATGCTGGTGTTGCCACCTTTGATGTGCCTGGAACCCGCATTTCCATCCCACCTTCCTGCCTTACAAGCCGCTTTGAAGTACCAACCGGCCATTCTTGAGACCAAAAGTATGTCCCAATCACCTGTCAGCAGGGGATCCCACAGTACCAACCCCAAGTGCCGGGATCTCAAGGAAGTCCTTTGGGAGGTCGGTGTAGAGAATCAAAGTTCAGCCAGTACTTCCAGCCAAGCCAGTGCTGTGGCTTCATCTCAACCAAGCGAAGCGTTTCGATCGACTGGTCCAACGCAGACGTTTCCCATGTAACCAGGATTTGGCCAACCTTCGCTTCGCTGAGCTTGTTGGCCCATAACAATGCCACAGCCTCCCGAGTGGTTTACACATTGCCCAGTGCCACCATGCGGCAGCACTGCTTGGCTGGGAATTGGAAAGTTTGGCCCAGTGGCCAGCAAAAGGCAACGAGCAACATTGAAACCCAATGATCTATTCTTAAAAGTCATGTGCCAAGCCCGGAAGAGAGTAGATGAAGTTGTTTCCTTCCAAAGGGGTAGCTTGTTGAATGATTTGGCATAGTTGGCAGAGTGGATTGCTACTTGGGACCAGCACCAGTGGATGTTGTTTGGAGGCCTTGAAGCATGTTGGTGAAGTTCTTTTGTACGCCTCAGTTTCTGGCCACATAAATGAAGAACTTGACACGTATGCGCAACGCAAGCCAATGCGTTTTGCCGTGTCTAGCAATATTCAAACGTTTCTCTTGCAAAGATGCAGCTTGAGACCGAAAATTCCAGGAATTGTGGAGCAAATGAGGTGGCAAAGAGCAGTAGTCTCTAAGAACATGCTACGTGTTTCTTGCTCCACTCCGTGAATTTCTTCTGATTGTACATGGTCATGATGTAGTCCTTGGGGATTTGCCCTGACCTCCGCAGTTCACACCTTGCATATGTTGCGCGTTGCAACTGCATTCCGGCGGGGCCCTGAAAAATGGGAACGCACTGGTGACAGGACGTGGGGTAACCTTTTTGTGCCACTTTCATTGGGGAAGCCGATTAGCCCAATGGGTATTTGAATAGAAAAGGCAAGAGAGAAAAAAACATATGTTGGTATTGGTCAGCTGTACTGTCATCCCGGCACTCCCATGTGTAGGCAGCCCTTGAAGGAAGGCATGGGAGCAAGGCCAGCAAGGCCAGTTGTGACCCAGCAAGCGTAGCGGACGTGGGACTGGTGGAACTTATCCATCTTTCTGAAGTCATCCATGGCGCTTCAGCCTCCGGAGCAATGGCTAACTGCACCAATGGCCAAAGATCTTGAAGTCTCCGGGCGTGACGTTGTGAAACCTGTGGCAGTGAGTCCCGTCACGAAGCTTTCAAAAGTTGGAGGTCAGCTGTTCTTGCCGTGGTTGCTGCCAAAGCGGAGGTCATGTGGTCTAGCAAAATTTAATTAGATCATACAGGCTTTCCACTTCCCCCTCCAAAAACACAACATAAACCTTGAACTCACCATAAGCCCTTGTAAAAGCTTGAAAATTATAATCCCAACATTCGTTTTAGGAGGATGAAGAGTTGCAAAAGGAAGAAGTTAACAAGCCGGAAATGAACCAAATTAAGACCATGAAGCTGAGTAAAACTGCCTGAAACTAGTTACTTGTTTGGGACAACGCTGAGGCCAAGTTCTGAAAGGTCAAAGGTGGCATCACCAGCCAGACCAACTTGGATGTAAAGTGTGATTTGCTTTGCAACCCCTTTCAGCACAAGAGTGCCAAGGATCAAGTGCAACATCTTGAAATACATATGGCTCTCACCTTTGAACAGCTGAACGACCTGGGGCTCATGGTCCCTTTTTTTCAGTCGCATAACTCATCATTTTTTTTGCAGCTTCGAGCTGAGCCCATACAGCTGCCTGGAGCGAAACTGCAACTGCTTGTAGTTTATTTGAAAGCATGTCCCACCATGTCCCCATTTTTGCCAAGGCGCTGACAAGATTCCACAACAATTCCATTTTCCGGGTCCTCTTCCGTTTGACTCACAGCCGTGTGGGACGCGGTTTGAATGGTGAAAAGCTGAAATTGAATCTCCCTTCGCATCATCGAAGCCGACTGTGTTCTTGCAAGGTGGGAAAGCTGTGGTATCAAAGATCGCCTGGCAGCTCCGGTTCCTTGTGGAGACCCTTGGTCAGATGCTGTCGCAATTGGTTTGCGAGACTGTGCGGAACATCTTTTCAGACACAGTAAAAATCCAATCTCTTCAGCCTCCAACTCCTCAAGCTCCAAGCCCTATGCTTTGAGATTTGCTAGTGACACTTCCCTGTGTGGATAGCAGACAATCGAAGTGCGCTGGATCATCCGCTTCCTGCCTGCTGCAAACGCTTGTAAGACAAACTTGCCTGAGCAAAGCATGTATGACATGTATGACTCCTTGTTTTTCGAACATATCAATGTGCAAATCATTTTTTCATAGGAATCATGGAGTCTCACCAGCCAGAGTGGCTTGAGTTGACCTGAAACTGCGGCCATGATACTTTTGCAGATCCTGGTAGCTGCTTTATGAGGATCGCAGTGACATCTAGGCTAGAAAACCCAAAGGTCATTTTAAAATCCTTTGAGAGATTGGCGTGCGAGTGGGTTTGGGGCTTTACCTTTAGGGCTGTTGCTGTTGCCGGCTCAGGTGCGACACCAAATTGAATGCCGCACCTGTGTGAGCCGCTCATGACAGTTGTTCCAAGAACTTCCCAACCCATCCTTTGTGGCCTAGTGCTGGGATTCCACGACGAGCCGTGTTTCTGTGCACACCGGTGTGCAAACCGTTGAGACACAATGATTAGCATGTGCAGCGGCTCGAGACAGTCAAACCGCGCATGGTTCCAAAGCTGTTCTGATGTTTTGGGAAATAAGACCAAGCATGATGCATACTTGGGAATACTAAATTAAGAGAGGCCAAAAATGTAAGTCTCGACGTGCTCTTGCGTGTGGGTGCTTCGTAGGGGTCAGAACACCCTCCCCCTTTTTAGTCCCACTTGAAAAACGATGCAGCTGCCTGGTCAGCGTGCATGCGAAGATGAAACCAGTTGTTCTGGAATTGATTGGTGGTTCAATGAAGCTTGAACATGGCACCGCCTTCAACGTCTTGAGATATTTTTTCGACGGAAGCTGCCCCATGCAGAACAAAGGGGGCAGGTACCCATTATGCTGTTGACAGGGCTGAGACTTTACAATTTGTTTATAAACACTTGCTCTGGTAGTTCAGTTGAATTTTGAAACCTGGAAGGTCCACGACCTTGTGAACCCTTGATGGGCCTTCAGACAGGTCTTTGAGCAAACAATCTTATGGAGCCTTATCGCAGCACGCGCCTTGTTGCGAAAATCCCTATTTGATGCACTTTCCAGAGCACATACCATGTCATTCGCACACTGAACCCTTGATATTGAAATTGCTCCACACTTTTTCTGAAGATTCCAGCTGTTTTCCCACAATGCGTGCAGTCACAACGTCCCGCACCCTAACCCTGGCTACAACCCAAGTCACCTGGAATCCTTGCCGAATGCCTGTCTGAAATTCAGATTGAAAGTGAAGTTCATGGCTTCATGTCCGAGAGCACCGGGAGCACTTCATCACGGGCTTGGAGGAATGCAGCGGTAACTTGGATTCATTTGGATGCCTTGGGCTGGTTTGGCCCTGTTGATGCCCTGTTGTTAGATGTTCTGTTCTCACTGAGCCCCGGGTGATATGGTCATGTGGTTTTATATAGAGTTTACCTGTTGCTGGGGTGTTAATTAATCATAGCACAACGGGCTTTTTGAGCATGGCCCTCGCAGTTGGTTGTCAAGGCATTTCCTGGCCAATGTCCAGCAAATTGTTTTCAGGTGCAACCTGGTTTGTGCTGCCCATGTCAGGGCTTCAGGAACACGGACTTAAAATGGATTCTTAGATCATAGATCATACATCGGTCGATCTTTGCTTGCTCATTCCTACCTGAATCACATGTGATGTTTTCGGAAAAGAAAAGAGTACAAAGAAACAGGTGACTATTATTGTCAACTTTTCTTGTGCCCTGAACCATTTGAATCCCAAGTTGTCCTTCTCTGTGCCCGTGATGTGCCCAAGGATTCGTGTTTCCTGGCGATTGGCCGGCTGGACTCGTTGCATTGCCTGGCGAAGGGACAAATCACAGGCCAGGGTAGCAACTGGGTTTGGATGGGGGCTCTCCTATTGCTACCTTGGCCATGGGATGCTACACTGTCATCCTGTTTGTCCCAGTTTGGTTTTAACAACTCGTAGTCTTGAATGATCTCCAAGTGACAAATGAAAAACAGCAAGAAAATCCCGTTCCAAACATGTCCAAACTGTATTTATCCCAGCCACACCAGCCATCCTGACCAGCCATGACAGGTGGACGATGACCTTCCTTTCCTGCATGCCCCGGCACATCGCCAAACGCCGCAGTGATCCCTACACTCGAGCTGTAAATGGCATCATCTCAACCTGGCATGGTTCGACTGTGTGCATTCAGTGTTTCTCTGGAATGGTTCAAAAAAGTTTCAACACGATGTTGAAAGGAGAAAGATGTAAAAGGGTCGTCCTAGAAAAAGATGAAGGAGGATTGTGGAGGATGGCCACCTCTTCACTTGGAAGTTTCTTGGCTTGGTGAGAGCCCGCCATAGTTTGCCCATACCAAATTGCAAATGACACCATTTGTTTTGCTTGTTTGTTCCTTTTGATTCCGTTCATTACTCAATCAAACAACTGGAGGGCGAGTATATATAGGTTTCAAGTCATATCAGATGTGTTCAGATATTGTTCATGATACAAGTTCATACAAGTTCCATATCACGCTCTTTGTGCAATTTCGTACATGCCATGTGTGTGCTGTCGCCCTCAGCCACTATCCGAACATTGCCGATGTCTGCCAGTGGCACATGAGGTTTAGTCAACCAGTTGGGGAAGCCATCAATGACTTGGTTTGTGACGAGTGGCGATGCTTTCCATTTGCTTTCCAACTGCAACTTGGCATGGCGATTTTCCAGTGCTTCTCTTCAGTCCACCGTCCGGGACCGTCCGGGAATATCACAGTTCCATACACAATAGTATATCCAAACCCATAGGATCCATGTATGGTATATATGGTAACATTTACCATCAATATACCCCCAATGTTAGCATATATACCATACATGGATCCTATGGGAAATAATTACAAATAGAATAGATAATATTTAGACTGGGGTATATTTTATCGAATGCCGGACAAAATGTAGAAACCAACCAACAACCGCATAGGAAGCGGGACTCCTCGGCCAGGCAGATGCCTTCCCAAAGTGAAGCCGCTTCCGACACGGCGGCAACGCAGTGGCTGCGCTTAGGCCTTCTGCGCCCAGGCCTGGGGACAATTGTGGTAGAAACCATGAGTCATGATACCTTTTGCCCCCTGTGTTCATGGTAATGCAAAATCCAAATCTGCATTTCAATGCGTTTACATCCATTGATCAGATGTTTTCACATCAAACATGGGGATTTCCTGCTGTCATGTTTGATTATATAATGCTTGATTACAAGGTTTTGAACCTAGAACCGTAGAACGCCTGTAAGTAGGTTACATGGTCCACTGTGGTATGTGGTAGTGCCTGTTTGAACATGATTCGATTGCATTCTCTCTGACGAATGGGCCACATGTCTCTCCAGTATGCATTTGTGGGACACCAAGTAGGGGCAAACTCAACCCCTTTTTGGTATGGTTGCCAAGGAAAATTAGTTGCAAAAAGAAGTTGCAACGATATCATTGCAAGAATGACGGCTGGTTCCCAACCTGTTTTAGATGATAAAAAACAAAATCAAATATTTCAAGGGGTCGAAACATGTCGAAACCACTAATCATAGAATCAGAAACGCACCTCACACCTCCTTTGTTTGTGTTAGTTGTGCTTCCTCAGCAAGGTGCCATGCTGCATGCTGTTGAGCTATCCTTCCAGGAACTTGTGGAGCACCAGGCAGGAAGACGCCCGACCTGCGGTCCCATTTTGGAACGGACAGCTGCGGTACTAGTCAACCGGATTCAGGTTCAAGTGGCCTCTTAGGAGGTCGGAATTTAGCTTGTTTTTTGTTTCATTTTATTATTATTGTTGTTGGTGTGGGGTGTGTGTGCTAAGCAGTGTGTGCTTTTTTTGTCCGGTGTGTTTTTCATCAGTGTGTGGAGGTTTCTGTGTGGGGAGTAGGTCACTGACTTCCCTCGGCTGGGATCAACACCGAAAAAAATCATGGCTTTAGTGGATAATACAGTTTATTTAACACCAAGAGTTGGTCAGTCATTGTCAGTCATGTAGATTTACTATGTTTACTTGGACATGTGGATGTTTGATGATGTTGGACCTGTTGGACCCACAAAACGCAGAAGGGAACTGCCAACAGATAGTTTTCAGCGCGAAGAAACAATGATGGGCATTTAGACTTAAACCATTTTTAAGCCACCCAGATAGTGGATGTTTACTGAAGACACATAGATGCAGCTCCATGGAGGTGGGGTCAAGCATCAGCAGTACTAGTGTAAGCACCAAAAGCTGGTGGATTTTCCACCCCCAAATTGTCCCAAATTCAGACCTGATAATATGCCAATTTTAGGAGACATGTCTCTTCCAAGCCCCAATTCATGGTGTAGTATCTTCGTTGGGCCACATGGTGGGATGGCAAGCACATGTATAACAAACATAAAAATACCATAAGATACCTCAATTTGGGTTTAGAGCCCGACAAAGAACAGAACATATTTGTTGCACAGTATGCATATATAATTCGCCTCTATTTTGGGATTACTCTCTAGTAGACAAACGTGGCTTGCTGGAAAACCCACCTTTTACAGATGATGTTTCCAGTTACAAGTTTCATTTAGTTTAGATTTTTCAACCAGTACCCCCTGTTCAGATACACAGTATTCAGTATACATATTCTGTTTTTTTCAGGATTCCTTCGCCCAATCCCCAATTAGATACGAGTTGGTTATTTAAACGCTATACGGCTATACGGCAGGTGTTGCACCATGAGTTTGCACTCTGACTTCTTCGTGAATCCGAGGCGATTAGCGCCTGCCGTGGGATTTTCTGGTGATCAAACATAGCAAGCCGGGAAATCCCCTACAGATGGAGATGTTAATGAGAAAATCAAATGTTACATGGAGATACAAAGCTCACAACGACCCTTATATAAACATATTGAAGTTACTTGCCTTTACCATGAAAAATAATTATACACATATATAATGGTATTTTAGTATACTATAATTGGATATACAACCAGCAATGTGAGATTTGGGTGTGTTGGAAATTAAGGCATATCCACGACTTGCAATTTCCATAAGAATATTGTGGTAAAATATAGGGTTTGGGGTGCCCTTACTTCCAGACAACCAATATTAAGGTTTTCCAGTTTTCCAGCGTGGTTTCTGTTAAAACAGATTTGCCAATTTCCCCAGTTGGCTACTGGGAGTGCCAACATAGATAAAGAGGAGTGTTTCCCGGATCTTTTGGAAATTACTTTACTTCGAGTGATCCCCACCATGACATTTCAAAACAGCTTGTTGACACCACTTTTGTCTGAAGCTTTTGTCACGGGACTTTTGCCCAACTAACTATCCCAATCATTTGTTTCA
>Ga0126342_10001214_pt1 | contig 34990 bp, 32 predicted proteins | sample Cyp1metagenome_FD_92528 | JGI IMG/M metagenome (GOLD analysis project Ga0126342, IMG submission 92528) | Coral microbial communities from Lord Howe Island, Old Settlement Bay, Australia - Cyphastrea 1 metagenome | ecosystem: Host-associated > Invertebrates > Cnidaria > Coral ...
GTTATGTAATGTTATGTAATGTTATGTAATGTTATGTAATGTTATGTAATGTTATGTAATGTTATGTAATGTTATGTAATGTTATGTAATGTTATGTAATGTAATGTAATGTAATGTAATGTTGTGTTATGTTTTGTTATGTAATGTAATTTAGTGTAATGTAATGTAATGTTTTGTAATGTAATGTAGTGTAATGTAATGTAGTGTAATGTAATTAAAAGTTATATTATGTTATGTAATATAATGTAATGTAATGTAATGTTATGTAATGTAATGTTATGTTATGTAATGTTATGTTATGTTTTGTTATGTAATGTAGTGTAGTCTAATGTAATGTAATGTTATGTAATGTAATGTAGTGTAATGTAATGTAGTGTAATGCAATGTAATGTAATGTAATGAAATGTTATATTATGTTGTGTAATGTAATGTTATGTTATGTAATGTAATGTAATGTAGTGTAATGTAATGTAATGTAGTGTAATGTAATGTAGTGTAATGTAATGTAATGTATGTATTATGTATGTATTATGTATGTTATGTATGTTATGTATGTATGTAACCAAGCGTGTAGTACATTCTTTAATCCAAACTCGGCTGGTCAAGGCACTGCGGATGCCACAGCAGTGGCAGAGGCCGTGCTTCCTCGATGGGCAGGGGACCATGCCTTGGCGGCGTTGGCGGCTTTGGCAAAATCGAACGTAAAGAAAACCATGGCAAAATCATAGGAAACTATGGGAAGTCCCTATAAATGGAAGTTTATAGCTGGGAAAAACATATAGAAATGATTATAAATGGGTGATTTTTGTCCATAGCTATGTGAAATAATCACACCTGTTAGAGATCTAAGAAGCAAAATGTTGTCCTTTCAGAAGCATTTTGTTTGAATTCAGAAGCAAAAGTTGGCATTGAAATGCCAAGCAAACTTTAAGAGATGCCAAACAAACTCCACACAGTTGACATAGTACAGTTCCATACAATTGACCGTCAACCATCCATCAGGGTGATTTGGGGCATTGCTCAACTGGAACCCCAACTCCCAACAGTTATACATCGACCATCGTGCCAAAATCAAGACGGCCAGACATGTTGCCAGGCCGTTTTCATGCAAATCAAAAGCCAATGGTTTTTACTAGCGAATCTCTCTCGGTGTCCTGTAAATGTTCCCTTATGGGATCACAACTCAAGTGTAACCACATACAGATTGCAACCCAAATACTTGGGCCAGGACACGCAAATTTAAGGGCTACTCAACCAATAATGCTCCACAAAAATGGCCAATCCATGCTAATCTCAGAGACCCTTCAAGCACATAGAAAAGAAAAACGTCAAAGAAGAAGAAAAAAAACTACTCAACGAGTCAATTGACCCAGCACAATGGTCCCATTTCAAATGGTCCCATTTCATTTCGTTTTGCCTGAAAATATGGTACCCAAAAAAAAAACTCTCCTTGCAGTCATCATTTGTCATCATTTTCCATTGGAGGTACCTGGTTTGCACCGTGAAACTTGCGATTTTCTCCATCCACCCGCACCTCCGCAGCGGGCACTGAAGAACGCTTCACCACCCCGGTGACACGGATCTTGGCCCGTTGGGGTTCAGCCATGGCGCTTGGATCCTGGGATCCTGGGATGCCTGGAATGCCTGGGATGCCTGGGATGCCTGGGATGCCTGGGACCCTGGCTGTTGCTTGGAATCTGAATGCTGGTTGCATGTTGAAAAGCATATTGTCAGGATATTCTATGATAATTATAATATGTTTCAATGTGGTTCATATATTTCTGGTTGGCTGGACATGTGGTTCCAGACATCAACTGAACTGCAGCATGTTTACTAAATGCGAGGATATATCAATCTCACATCGACCCGAACTGCAAAGCCTGAGTATATGCGAGAAATACAGCAATTACAGGTTTGCTCGCACTTGAGCCGTAGCCGCGGCACAGGCTTCAAGGGATAGAAGGCAAGGTGGACTCTCTTGATTCAATTGACTTCAGGGAAAACTTAGAGGAAACTAATTCTCCGTTTGCACAGTTGCTGGACCCCTCATGTGGATTGGTCAGCCATGGGCTGTAAATCCTCCCCAAAAAAAATGAGAAAAATCATGCGCAAAATAGTTAAACCTTACCAAATTATACTAGAAGAACTAGCCTTTTTGAACCCGAGTTACAACATGTTACAACACATCCCACCATAAGTATCATAAAGCCCACTATAATCACTGATATGATATATTAAAACCCACCATTCTGGACCCTTTTTGGTTTTTTCAGTTTCTAAATGCGATTTCCCCAATTGCGAAACTGGGCAGCTGATGCTTTCCCCTTTGCATCACCGGTGTTTCCGCGCAGGCTGCACCCGAAGCATCTCCAATTCCACTGAGAGGTTTTCAGTGTCTATCGCCACGGCCCCTTCGATGGGATCCACGGGGAAAACCAGGGACCCCAATCTTGGCCATTGGGGAATGATCACCAGTAATAACCAGTACCCTCTGGTTATGTCAAAATAGCTATTGAAAATGACCATTTATAGTGGATTTTCCCATTAAAAATGGTGATTTTCCATAGTTATGTTAGTTTACCAGAGGGTAGATGGAATGGCATAATGGGATACTGATTTTTTCCAGAGGTATCCAGAGGTACTGTACAATATACCCCAGTTCCTGAGCAATTGATTGGCTTCGGCTTCGATCTCTTTTCTCCCGGAGCCTCCTTGACCCATCCACTCTCCAGCCTGCGATGCGCGCTGCTTCAGCAAAGGCCTTCCAAAAGTAGAGGAACTGCACCTGGCAGAACCAGACGCAGTGGTGACACTGCTGAGGAATTCGGGATATTTATGTAACATTCACAAGCTGAATGGCAATCATAGAAAATATATGAAAATATCAAAGTCCACAAGACCACAAGCAACAAAGGATGGGGGTGATATGTAGTCAATAAATGATGGGGTGGGTGCACGACCATTTTTCTGCTGCCAAGGCACGAGGCAGGAATACACAGTGCTAGCGTTACATGAAATGCTCGGGAGACGTGTTAAACCATCCCTGGACAAGTGCCCGAACTTGGCACCTCCAATAAAAGTCAAACGCGTTTTGGCAATGTGAAAGAAGGGAAAAGCAATCAAGAGCACCACAAAAAGACAAGCAAAAACTAGTGAACCGGAATGGGATAACCCCTCGGGCAAGTAAATTGTAAATAGCGAATACTAGCAATGGCCACTGCATGGACAGTGGCTGGCATGAACAAGATCTGCTGCTGGCCATTGTCCAAGCCGAGAGGGTGGCACTGCAAGACATGGGACCCCGTGGCACCCAAATCCATCTGGAAACCCATATTACTTTGGAAATCTGAAAGACCCTGCCAGAAGGGGACACTACTTATTCTACCATATTGTACCTGAATATTTCACCCTGTTCAACCTGCTTTAACCTCAAACGGGGTAGTTGTGTCCTGTTTACAATTGGTGTGGCCCTAACCTTCGATACACATGTTTTGAGATATGTATATGTCTACATTATTATGTGTATGTGTATATATATATATATGTATAAATATATAAATATAAATATATAAATATAAATATACGATATATATCTGTGTGTATGTATATCTATATATATACGTATATCGTACCATGTATTTAAACTTATACACATCATGCTTAGCTTTTGGTATATATTCGCCCCTTCCAACCTACCCTGCAAGCCCTGCAAGCCCTGCAAGCCTTCCCGTCTTGTGGCCGAAGCATCTGACAGAAGATGGTCGAATCTCCTGATCCTGATGTCACCCGGCACCCCATCGGTACCAAAATGGCTGATATAGCCGGCTGATATAGCCTGGATGTTCATCCCCTAGAAATATGATGTATTTATATGCATAGTGTTGTACATATTCATATATATATACAGTATTAAATGTATTATATAATATATATATATATATATTATATTATATATATAATATATAGTATATGTATGTAATATATTCTAGACAAATCCCCACTGTTGTTTACCATTCTTTACTCATTTTGGGGACCCCTCTACCAAAGAACTAGTGGAATCACAAGGGTACCCAGTACTTTACCAGGGTCTCGTTTGGGGGGTATCTTAGATTGCTGGGAAGGGATTGGAAGTACCAAACATTGACTTACTCGTGCTAAACGTACGGAATGGATGGGAAGGGGGGAACGGGATTATTATTGATAGTTAGCCAGTGGATCATTCCCGAAAATTCCCGACGTTTAGCACGAGCAAGCTTAAGTAGAAGAAAAAAGAAACAACACTTGCAAGACATGGTGGATCTGAAACGAAAGTATGCAAAAAAAAAAAGATCATCATTTTCGCTGTTTGCCAGGATAAGAATCTTGTGCAATGGCATGTAAGCGGACCATGTGACAACTTCACCACTACCAAACATGCGGATGAAAATAATACTCTTGTACCAACTATCTACCCTCCAAGAACCGGGCAATCTTTCGTCGTGGCCGGGAAGTAGCCAAGCATGTTTGAGATTGTTTGAGGCTTTCGGGTGTGACGATGGAGTTGCTTGGGACGAATATCGCAAAGGTCTCCAGTTGGGATAATGTTTGATACTTCCTCATACTATCTTTCAGTGGGACATCGACAATTCCCTGATCAAACTTACCTAACATTGACCCCACAAACCCCTGGCACCAGCCACTGCCCTGTAGCCACATCTGGCACACTGTGGATACACAAGGATTCCCATTTTGGTCAAGACATCCCCCGTGTTCAGTCGCTTGGTCCAAATATGTCAACCAACAAAATGCGTATCCATCCGTGTCTAGATATTAAACATCCCATTCCATGGTCCCAAATATGGCATGTCATCCCCTCTATGGGCTATGGGTGGTATTTAATATAAGGAGATGGGATGGAAAAATTGTTCTGAAACCAAGAAGTTGCGTGCCACCTTCAGCTTCTGCAAAGAGCCGTCCCAATTCGGCCGCAGCAGCAGGCCTTGCAGAAACGGTTGGGATGGAATGCCATCTAGGGATGCTTTGGAAATCTTGTAGATATTGTGGATGGTAATTGAATGTTTCTTGAGAAATCTGGAGAAGTTACAAATTAATGGGGACTTAAGATCATTTAAGCAGCAAAAAAACAAGTTGAAGCAACAAAACTAGGGAACGAAACCAATATTGACCATTGACAAATCATTAATAAAGGCCCCCCACTGGTAGAAAAATTGCAGCGGGTGTTAACATACCTCTGAATTCTAGGAATCAACATGGCAATATAAATGGCAATGACATTATGTCATTATGTCATGTTCTGGATGCGTCACTTTTTGCAAGGCTACCTGACCACAAAAATAAGTTCCTTGTGGGATACCAAACCAAGTTTAAATCTGTGGAATGGTACGGATCAATGCTATATATCCAATGATGGGATGGTCATTCCAAACAGGCCAATCTTAGATACCTTGAAAAAGATCATGTGGGTGGTGAGAGCACGAGATGAAGTTGCATCAAACTGCCCTTCGCTATTCGGTGTACTCAGGAATAAATGGGAATGATGGAATTGTCAGGGTCATTCGTACAGTAACTACCCTGTGCTTGAAAATGACAGGGACTTCATCAGACCCGTGGCCAGATAAAGCATCCCATGATCCTCAGCAACTGGGAACTCTTCTCCATCGGTGATTTTCTCAGCAAAGCTCCATGGAGACTTTGGAGATTTCCCAAAGTGTCCCAGGAAGCCTCGCCTGCAGGGGATGCTACCAGCAATTCTTCTCAAAGACGATGTCTTGCTGATCGATGCAGCATCGATGGCCTTGGTCGAAGCTAGCAATGGAGAAAAAACATGGAGGGCACTTACTGTAGGTACCCCCAAACATAGCTACGAGGCATCAGATTGCAATAGAATGAGCTCATCAAAATAATTTCAAAATCACAATTGAACATTTTACGAGGGTTATGTAATTATATACATATACAATTCTATAAATATATACATATACAAATAAAATCAATTATATAATATAATATATATATATATATATCATTTGTAATATCTATAGTTACATGCAATATCATGCAATTATATCTACACCAATTCAGATCAATAAACATAAACACCCTAGTAGAGCAACTCAGTTCTTGGCGGCCAAAAGACCGCAAGCCTTCGAACAAAGCATCCGAATCCATCCGATCTTCTCGGAGTTTACTTATTGGCAATTCAAACACATTGTGTTCTCAAATCGCCAATGAGTAAACTCCGAGAAGATCGGATGGTTGGTATGGAGGCTTGCTGTCATTGAGAGCCGAGAACTGGCTTGCTCCATCGGGGTATTTTCGCTCAAAATATTCCACAGCCGTCTACGAACGCTAGTCATTATCAATGCTCAGCATTGACAAAAATACGTTGACCACAAAAGGATCTACAGAGCAAGCATTGTCAGCTATCCAGACTTTCATCCGCGTTACCCAGATACCAGCTACAGGATAGCTGGAGGTTTTCTCATGTTTTCTCATGTTTTCTAGCCCTAAATCAGCCATTTTTTGGGATTTCTAACTGGATTTTCCATGAAATAAACCAGTTCTTGGAGATGCCCACTATGGAAACCCTACCCCTTTTGGGCTCCCGGCATAGCCCTCTGGATCCAACTCAAACCAAGTCGTGAGCGCCTTACTTAAAGAGTGACCCGAAATGGCCATACAAAAGTGCTACCGGAGAAAAATGTCAAGGTATATGATATCATATATTCTCCAAATACCTTGAATATGAAGTATTGGCCAAAATATTCTATATTCTATATATTATATGATATCATATGTTCTAGTATAGAATATGAAGGTATCGGCCAAAATGATCATCCCAAATTAATAACAGGAAACAATTCTGTGGTTCCATTGGCACCAGCTTTTTTGAGTCATAGCCGTATTCCCAATAACGGCCAACCAATGATACTTAGCCAACCAACAGTAGATGAACCTGCAGAAATCAAGTCAACATGTAACATTTAATAAGGAGATGGCTGTTAAAAAGGCAGTTGTAAAATCCTGGGTTGATACCATAAAATCTTTTGAGATATAGATCACAGTTTTAAGAGGATATGAACCAGATACTGACCATTTGCGAACTTCAAGGAACAGACTAAGGAAACCCAACAGCAAGCCTTTCTGCACTTTCTGGAAAGTACAGTTCCAAAATGTCACATGAAAACTGAAAATTGAAACGTCCAAGTCCGGAAAGACATCTGCTAAACCTTTTTTGGTGATATCCTCAAGGGTGCAGCTGGGCCACGGCTTCTGCTACCGAACCACTGTTCAAGCCTTGGCCACCACCTGACAAAAATGAGGATACATGCTTCCAGCTCAAAACTAAAGCAAACAAAGAAGCAAATGACATCTAAGCAGATTTACCGGGAAAAAAACATGAATATCATCAAATCTGTACAAAATCATATCAAATCTGTAAAATGTATGGCACGCTTGGCTGATCGTTGGGCTAAGGTCATCGCCCGCCATGGCCCTTTTCCACGCACACCCTTTCGGGAGTGGAGGGAGATCGCAACTGAGAAGGTTTCACAACTGTGGAGAAAACGCTTTGGAGAACTGACACTTTTGTCATCTGCAGTTCGTCGTTTGCCTGGCAGATGCCTGACACTTTAGAATTCTTCAAGACAAATATCCAAGATGCGGGTAGAAAAGGAATGAGAGCCCAAAAAAAGGGTTCCAACCTCGGTCCCAACGTCGATTTCAAACATCTGAATTCTTGCAAAAGTAATCTGAGCAAAAAAACGGCAGCGCGGGGACCAGGGTCACCATCCAGCAACCACCTTCTGCCATCACTGGCCAGCTGTGTTCTAGACTGATAATCCACATTGGCTGAAGAGTCCAAGTGAACAGTCAAACACAGGATAGCCAAAGCCATGTTTCATCGGAGGGGATCAACTTATTGAGACAATGAATCCAAATTCTGGGAGCAACTGACTACAGCTGGATGTTCATCCCCTCATTCCAATGGTCCCATGGTTTTTCTGACCCATCCTCGTTGTGATTTATGTTCCAATCTTTAAGAAACAGAACGGCATTCTGATTCAGGTTGGTGGTTTCAACCAACACAAATCATGAGGGTCACTTGGATGCAAGATAAAGAATATGATGGAAACATGTAGGCAAGCAATCTCCTCACTTTCCGATTGTTTCTATCACTATTGCCGTCGTTCTGGAGTAAATGGAGGACCCAAAAAATCATCCAACAACATATTCATTTCGAAAAAGAAAACCAATCGATTGGGGTCACCCTATATATATATACTAGTTGGAAACATACATTCCTACTAGTTGATACCCTGATAGAGCCACGGACTTCCTAAATGTGGCCACCGCCACGACTGAAACTTGAGACCCCGGGATAAGGGACGAGCTTGGCAGGGAGCTTGGCATGAAAACGCAATGATGCTGAGGATGCGGATGCTGCCGAATTTGCTGCCGGTGGCTAAACTGTTTGTGAACCAGCCAGCCGGGGGGGAGGGGGGGTATTTAACTATGAAGTTTCATCCGATTCGAGATTCCAGCCCCCAATACCTTGCTAAAGCAAGAGGGACTTCAGCTAGCAGAGCAGAAACTAGCTTTCGTGAAAAAGCATGGAAGTTGAGGTTGGGGAAGCTATGTACAGGGTTTCTGATACTAAGATTTGGGGATGATGGATCATCTGTTGGTTTTAAACGGTTCTAATAGTGATGGTTGACTATCTTTTACACTGGATAACTCGTCACGCTTTTCTTGGCAAATCCTTCTACACCCAGTTGCCCAGGGCCCAGCATTCCCACCGGCCACACAAAAAAAACATGCGATTTTTTTTTCGGTCAACTGTACAGCATCCATTCCCATTTCGTCCTCTTCAGCGCTGCTGTCACTTCCTTCCAATTTTCCTGAGGCCCGGCTACGCGGCTACTTAAATTGGGCCATGGTTGCTGATGGTCAACTGGAAAAGCCAATCCATATTTGATACACCAGTGGTAAGTGGCGTAAATAACTCATGATTTATATACAAATAACATATATCAACACAAATGTCAGAGCATGTCAGAATATACATGTATGTGCATATGTATATATATGTATATGTATATGTATATATATAATTATGTATGTATGTGTATATATATAGAGAGAGAGATCAGAATTTATGTTAGAATAAATGTTCGGAGATACATGTGTTAGCATTTTTCCCAGAAAGTGCGTGTCATGTTGGAATCACAAGAAGTAAAGTACTTTGCTTCACACACACACACATCAAATTCTACTCAAACATCCAATCCCTGCCAACCAAACGTGGCGAGAGACAGTTCCTTTCATTCGAACTTAAAACAGCTTTGGCTTTGTTCCTGGTGGAGATTTATTATATTTATTCTCCAGGCAATCTGCCGAGGCTCAACCATATCAGACACATTGCCTGGATGCAGCTTCTGGTAGCCATCTTTGTCGTCACCTCTGACGCTATCTCCCGAGACTCTGCACGCCGTGACACCATTCACGGCCCAAGCTCTGATCGTGTCCATGCTGGCCTCGGTAAAACCATTGGACCGGCCGCCAGAATTTTCAACAAAAGGATGCCATGTTTACCATGTTTCTGGGGGGTCCAATTTTGGATGGGAAACGGTACCTGAAAACCTGCAAAAATGGGTACGCATCTATTCAAATATATTCAAGTCGGGTCCTGGCGCAGTAAGTGCCTCAAAAGAAAAGTCCTGGCGCCTGCAAACGTCCTGGAGATTGGCCACTTGGTAACTGTGATAACTGGGATGCACATCCAAGGAGTGACAGGAGCAAACATGGGACTGACTGGTGCGTCCCAGGGATTGAAACATGGTCCTTGCAATCCCTGCAGTTGGCCTAGCCGTGGGTGTCCATAGGAGGCCTCTATAAATCATACTTTGTCAGTTTCTAATACTGTAGAAACATGGGTACTTGGGGTGACAATTCCTTGTTGAACAGCAAAAAAAACAGCTTCCTCGGTCAATAGTTCTGACCATTGGCAGATTTCAGGGACAATTGCCATGTCTAAGTGATCTGCTAACATGCCCAGGTGATTCTGTTGTAAATTTCACTGAGGCGTCCTGCTAGTTACAACTGGGTTATACACCCATTTGAGTTTGTATCTATGTAGAGCATTCCAGCTCTAGTAAACCTGTCTGAGGGAGCAAAAACTTACTTGCAACTATAGCAAGACCTGAGCTTATAGTAAGTCATCTCGGCCCCTTAGCTTAGTATACTATAACTATAACAAACATTGACATACTATAACTAATTACACCATATTACATAAATGCAATCAGTGAATTTAAGCAGATGATTCCGAAACATCGAGTTCTCTTCGCCCATCGGATTCATCGCATTCCAAGCAGCGGAAAGATCCTCATAGGTCACCTGTAACACCTGCAGCTTCAGAAAATGGAGGATTCACCAAAACTCAGTTTGCGAAAACAGTGTCAATTCATGAAGACTTCACAACTTCATTTAAACATGAGTTTAGTATAGTTTAGTGCCATTCATCCTGTAGCTCTAAAAAGGGATACCAATGGACCCGCAAAACGGTTTGTCAGTGTGAGGACCTTAATCATTGAATTTGGGCCAATACTCTTGAGCCATAGCCATAAATACTCAGCATCTGCCAAAGGTGCCAACCCCACCCGTGCTGTCCCATGCTGTGCGCCCCACATGGTGCCCCTTGGATTCCAAAGTCTTGAAGAAGTGATGGAGCTGTTTCACCTCAACCAGGACATCAACAGTAGATACTATAGCAGGTAGTATAGTATCACTATGGAAATCTATAGAAGATACTCAAGGAAAGTCGGAAAGTGATAGGGAGGATACTGTTTGTAGAGATTCTTTGTGAGATTGGTTCAGAATGGCGTGCGCTCATTCGAATGTTTATTTCAATCAAATGTCCGGCAAGTCCATGTTTCACGATCAACAACAGAGGTTGGGCCTGGTGCTCGGGTATTGCTATTGGCTTTCCAGATTGCTATTGGATGATCACATCTAGCCAATTGATGGTGCTGTGGTAGGATGCGGTGGTATGTTGCAATGTTGACCGAGGATTGATAAACCGCCAGTTTATCAATACGGGGTAGAAATCTGGGGCCAACCCCCAATGAATATTCTGGGTTTATTCTGGATTTATTAATCCGGGATTCACATTTGTGGAGCTGGCAATGACCATCGAACGCAATTGTGGCTCGGCCTCATGTAAACAGATTCCCAAAGTCATGGTGAATTGCCTACAAGGGAGCTCTAAATTGAACCATTCAATACCATTCAGTGAAAAGTGAAACATACCCACTGGTTAAATGGGTAAAACAGGTGTGCATGGCAAAATTAATCAAGTTTGATTGATGTAGACCTGATGTCATCGCCCTTTCCACTGACCAAACACCTCTGCTTCTCTGGCTTTGAAGTCTTTCAACATCTTTTCAACCTTGGGTTTGGCATGACCCCGTCGAGAGTCCGCCCTGCAGCGTCTAAATGTCCAACAGGTCGACTTTATGAAGGGATGTGCACTTCGAGAAATTGGGTTCACATTCCAAAACGACATAGTATACTTTAAGCATTAATCCTCCTTCATCCATGAAATCTACATATATATATATTATAATTATATATATATATATTATACTTACATAAAATTGCATAATATACCATACGATACTATACGTATTGTCTACATCCCCTCCGACAATGGCTGGTTGGGTGATCCAACCCATGGGTTTCCCAGGCTTTTCACGAACCAAGGAGCGGGGATCGGAATTTTTTCCTCAGCGTTTCAAGAAGCTGAATCCAAACCCGAAACAGACCCGGGCATCGTCAAAGTTCGTGAAGGAAAATCACAAGAAATGTTGGGTACCAACTGCCGGATCAACGCGAAAAGTGGGGGACGCTTTTCGGCAACAGGAGGGGACCTGGAGGAACATCACACTGATCGTAAGTGAATGTCCCAGATTCGTGGGGGTTTTCCCATATTCAAATTCGTCATCTCTTTGCTTCCGAATGAATTACTACATTGGATGATAGAAGAAACAGTGTAAAGGCATGTACAGGTCACTCCCGGAGGTCAGGGTGGCATCGGATCTGCCAATGCTGGAAGGGCTAAAACGGGAATCCAGGCGCGTGCATGGTCACAGGTGCGGACAGCTTCATACCCGAGCTGCTGTGGGTCTCTTCAAGTCAAAAATTGCTCTACTGAAATGCGCCAAGGGCATGTTCACTGATTGGTGAGTACGTGTACAGGGGCGCACAGCAGCCCCGTGATTTCTTAAATGGGTTTGTCTGAAAATACCGTACCTCTATATAAATCTATTGGTGAATCATGTTGTTCCATGGTTTTCCCTAGTTTTTAGTGGCTGTTCCCATGTGTTCCCTTTTTTTATGGCCATGGGTTTTCCCCATTTTCAGACCATTTCAGACCCAACAACGGTGCCAGGCTTCTTTCTTGATGCGACTCGCCTCGCTCTTGTCGGTGGTCGCCGCCACAAAAAAGCGACGGTTCGATTGCATTGACAAATAACCTGGAAAATCCCGAGATCTGCACGAAAATGCAGGTCTAAACCCTCTGGTTTTTTCATATCAAAAGTCACGAACCGGAAAGATCCACCATGCTATTAATGATTAATGATGGGTAAATCCACTATTTCGACTGGGCCATTTCCAATAGCTATGTTTGTTTACCAGAGGGTAACCAGAAAAAATGTGACTGTTGGATTTTCAAAAATGGTAGGGTCAAGTCCGGGGGAACCTCAGGTGCTCCCCTGGCCGAGTGGGATTTCCCCATGTGCCACGAAACTGGGCTATCATGGGAGCTATATATGAGAATAGTCCACCAACAAACCTAGGGATATCAAAGAAACATACTTGGGCACCTGTTTTGCCACCCAAAACACTGGTCATGTAGGATCCTTTTCCCATGTTCTAATTAGATCCAATTAGTTTCTTGGGAAGAAAAAACTTCAAATTAGTCGTCGTGTTCGTTCCTATTCACAGAAAGTAATGGCAAGTTGACATGCATGCCCCATTTTCACGCCCAGTTCGTTACAGGGGGTGAACGGGTGCTGGTTTAGCAACGTCGGAGCATGTTGCGGCGCTGCAACCAAATGAGCCGAACCTAGCGCGTGGATGCGATAAAAATGCAATTGAATTCATTCACCATAAAATTGGAAAATCTGGGAAATTTATGAGGGAAATATTACAAAATGTTGGGAAATATGGAGATACAACCAACCAAATATGGGGAAATGAACCATAATGAACTCATTCTTGGGGGTATGGTCATGCAATGCCCCTCAAATGGTAAAACTTGGAAAAAATGAGGATGGTTTCATGGCATTGGGTTTTGCACATTACATCGTGTTGTTGCAATGCCATTGTTACCACAGTAAGATCGCCCAGTGATAGATGGGATATAGCCGGGTGTCTGATTGTTTCTTTGTTGCACTTCCTGGGATCCAAGTAAAAAGACTGGGAAATGGCCAAAGATTCTATATCCCATATGCATGTATCTGGCAAAACAAATAAATAACCCACCTCAAACAGGGTATGTTAATCTGACGGCCAACTGTTTAGAGTTTAGGGTGTTGTGCATGTGTATATATACATATATAACTAAGTATGTATATGTGTATGTACAAATATGAATATGTGCATATCTATATATATATATACACATACATACATTACATTACATTACACTACACTTCATTGCATTGCATTACATTACATTACATTTACAGTACATTTACATGTACATGTACGTGTACATGTACATTTACATTACATTTACATTTACATTTACATTTACATTTACATTTACATTTACATTTACATTTACATTTACATTTACATTACATGTACATTTACATTTACATTTACATTTACATTTGCGTTTACATTACATTTACATTTACATTACATTTACATTTACTTTGACATTTACATTGTCATTTACATTGACATTTACATTTAATCACATTACATTACATATATGTATATACATATACATATATACACAGGCACATATACATATATACACAGGCACATGAGCCACATATATACACAGGCACATGAGCCACATATATATATATACAGGCACATGAGCTACATATATATATATATACATATGTGTTCAAATATCTGCACATATATATATATGTATGTAGAAATATATATATATACTTATAGAAACATGTATCTATATGTATACATCTATGTATGGAAGCGTTGTCATATACATACAATATATATATATATATATATATATGTGTGTGTACTGGTTATATATATGTGTGTGTCTATATATTAATATATGTCTATTTATATACCTATGCATCCATATATATATATATGCACATGAGTGTATATATAATACAATTCATATCTACATGTGTATATGTAGATACTGTTTATATATATATATATATATCCCATGTCTATATGCATGCATGTACGCATGTATCTATAGGTTTCTATACATATTTTCCAGGCCATCATTTTTTCTATCTTTTTTGGAGTTGCTATTTTCTAGGCGTTCCATTTTGGAATTCAAGACGTCTCCAGAGTCTCGAACCGGTGTCGCGATCCAATTCCACGAGCCTGGTGTGTGGCAATGAATTCCTCGATCCACGGAAGGTCCTGCAGAAAGCCTTGACTCACTTTCCTCAGGCGCCCAGGCGGTGGCATTTTGACCCAAAATTGAGGTTTGAGAATACCAACTGTGGTGGGACTTCTTAGGATTCATTCCGGAGATTTGCTGATTGACCCAGACCTATATAATTAGACCAGGTTTAGACATGTGACCCTCCAACATGATTTCAACAGCAAGCAGCCAGGATGAGGCAAGTTTCCAGAATTTCATATGGGGTGAACTGGCAACCAATCTCACTGGGGGTAAGCTTAGCATTAGCATTTTGTTTTTTTTCATGATAACTTTGGACGCAGTTTGCTCACTTTTTCATGGCCCACTTGGGGTAAGCTACTTGGATGTTCATCCCGGTTACCCTCTGGTGAACTAACATAGCAATGGAAAATCACCATTTTTCATGGGAAAATCCACTATAAATGGCCATTTTCCATTGCTATGTTAGTTCACCAGAGGGTACTGTTTCTGGCTATGAACCCACAACAGCTGTTTTGTCCAACAGCTGGGTTTATCGCTTTATCCAATGGATCCAATCCACTGGGTACCATCGTATCGTCTGGTGGCATCAGAAAAACCCTCGTCGGTGAATGGCACGATGTGACGGCAGCTGGTGCATCGTTTTGAAGATCTTTGAAGTTTCTATTTTTTGACACCAAAAAAACAAAAATGGGATATGGATGGATATGGTTTAAGGAATGCAACCGCGAAGCTTCCCGCCTACAGAAATATCATTTCGGACATCCACAACAAAAAATGTCTTGCGATCAGCTGAATAAGATGCTACAGCGGCCCAGCCTGGAAAAAAATGCATCTGGTGACAGGTTTTTGGTGGGGATGCAATCAGCCCAAAATGACTAGGCCGAAGTAAGAAAGAAAACCCCGTTGGGCACCGTTGGCAAAATCCCAAAGCAAACCATCCTTGATCCCTGATGGAATACTCCGTCTTGATGGGAACCATCTTTGAGTATAGCTTGAGTGAACTGGACTGCTGAGATTAGTGAATGAGGTATGATGTACATATATACAGGTATACATATACCATAACCCCAATCATGCCTTCATAAGAGGTGGTACACATTGATTGGAACAGCACCTCAGTTGCAATGCCGTCAAAAAGTACCATGTTTCACGGGAAAACCATCTACCAATGGAGATATTTGTGATGCCAGATAGCAGTACGTTGGATACAAGTATCTTTCGATGAATGAAGATCCATATCCATACCTGTCATCCCAACATGTATACATCTATGTGTATATATATATTTATAGAGTGTATAGATACACATATACACGAATGGTACATATAGTATGGTACATCTATCTACAGTACATCTATCTATATATACAGTACATGTGTCTTTCTTTGTACACACAGAGACCATCATCCCAGCGAACCACTGATCATCACAGCCCAGCTGCCAATTGAAACCTCGAATCATCTTCCCTTCAGCCAGCGCTTTGGAAGACTCCTGAGCCGTGGAGGTGAAGTCCTCCAGACTTGGAAGCGAATAAGGTGATAAATACATTTATCTATTTGTTTATTTATTCATTATTTAGATTTATTCATTACTATTATTATTACTACTATTATTACAGTATTATTCCAGTTTGATTGTTTATGTCTTTATTTATCAATATGTATCGCGCACATGTGTGTTTAAATGTATGTAGTGTTATGTAATGTGCTGTAATGTACAGGAATGGAGCTTAATGTAAAGTGTGTGTATGTGTGTGTGTGTGATGTTCTGTATGTGTATATATATACATATATTACTGTATATTATGAATCCTGTTCGCTAAATCCCAATTTGTCTGGTTATAAGTTGGTGTCTAAAACCATCAAATCTCTAAAATGAAACAAAAAGCGTCCGCCATAAACCCAAATTCTGAAATTCACTATGTCTATCTATTTCTCACTCTATTTCTCACATTGCTTATTTCTGACTTATAACTTTTTATTCCCAAATCCTTTCCATTTCTGGATGACGAGCCGAGCATCTGAAGCCCACTGAGCTGAAACCTCCGGGAGCTCCAAGGTCTTCTCCTCAAAATGGTGAAGAATTTGAATCATGGATGCTTAAACCCATTTGAATGTGTATATATATATATATATTATAAGACATATATATATACATATACATACATACATATCAACATGCTGGACCTAAGCCATTAGCATGATCATGAATGATCACTGGCTTATTTTTTTCTTGGAAAAATCAAGCGGACACCATGAGGTTCGTGTAAAATGTTCCTTCAATCAGTTCTGGGAGAGATGACAAGTCGACAGAAATTGTCACGACAGCGATGGCAGTCTCAGAACTTTGATCAGGTTTGGGGGACAACCGTTCGATCTTAGTGCAACAAATAAAACTGGATTTGTTGATTTTCTTTGCACATCTTTGCACCCTGCGACTTTGCAAAAAAAACAGCAAATTCACAGAAAAATCAGCAAATCCCAAATCCATCCGAATCCTCAAAAATGTGGCCTGCCTAATTCGCAGCTCCCCCCACCGAGGCAACCTCGGCTGACAAGGATATGTTGTAGAAGGTCTTGATGCCGGCCCTGCGCCTGGGCGACAAAAATCTGGCCGGTGTAGCTCTCCATGGGTGAGGTGTGCTATCTACAAAGATCAGAATGGGTGGCTCAAACCCAGGGATAGCCCTATAGGCCCTATAGCCCTTAAAAAGTCCATATTATGGACAATGAGGTAAATTTTGTGCTGTACTCCATTCACAAAGCATGACAAAGCCACGGATTTACAGCCTGAAGACTTACTTTCCTGACTCGGAAATGGCTGTGAAACATTCATAGGATCTATGGAGACAATGCGGCTGGAGGTACCTTGCGGCTTCCGGTCATTCAAAATGTTGGGCCATCCCACTGACGAAATCTTGGGCTTTCAATCACTCTCACTGGGTCACTGGGTCACTGGGTCACTGGGTGGTGGTTGAGTCACCTATCAGTCACTGATCCTCGGTAGCCGCTTCAGACTGAGGTGCTTCTGTGGAGACCACCAATCTTCCTTGAGCCCTGGAGCTAAAAGTATCTCCTCGGAGACTGAAACAGCGTTGTCTGGTGCAAATTCCCCACTGCTACAGAGGTAGATTAGCATCTCTGCCTGGGAATTAGGTCCACCTGTATTACGCCCTGGTTGATTCGGGGATTTAGCTCATTGATCAGAAATTGCACGGCAAATTCCATGAGTTTGTTGCAATTTCGAGAAAATTTTCCTGATCTCAAAGTTCAAGGGGAATATCAAAACCACGTATACATCACAGTAGAATTGCGCGGGGACCAAGGGCTTCTCCAAATACCGGGAACCGGGGTAGCGTGACTATAACACAGAATACCTCGTGACAGCGTGACTATAACATATGATATCCTTTGGTGGTTGCCCATAGCGTGACTGTAGCAGACTGTAGCATATAATACCCCATGATTGCATGGATATATCGTTATCATATCGTATATCAGTAGACCTCGAAATGCCACTAAGGGTTCTTCTAAATGCTGTTCCTGAAAATGATTGACTTACCACTATCACATTGATGGGCAATGGCCTAGAGGTACCATCTGAAAATCGCGCTCCATGGGACCTTTGCGGTCCACTCGCAAATAAGTAACTTTCCTACTTCCAACAACACTGACAATGACTGGCAATGCCGGCAATGTCCCATCCCCATCTCACTAGATATATAAATCATCCAATACTCAGGCACTTTTCAGGAGTGGTCTTTGTAACCTTTTTAAGGCGACATTAGTCTTTCCTTGGACTCAAGAACTTCCAGGATCTGCCAAGATTCGCCTGCCACATACATACAAGGATGTCGGCTAAGCTCCTGGAAAGGGAGCTGAAGATTTTTGGTAAAAGGTTCTGTTGTCCCATGAGACGTCAGTGCCAAATGTGCCAAGAGATGGGATGACCTTATTTTCTGGTGGAGGGAAAACAACGTCGTGAAAAACAAGAATGGATCAAAAAAATGAGCTAAACAGGTGCATTGATTAGAAGAAAAAGGTAGATAAGTACGATAGATACGCATCCCAACTATACAGACTATATATGTACTCAGATACACCCAGAACCTACAATGTAACTCTGTGTGGGATGTTCCCGATTGCAGGACAGAGCTATGTCAACCACCACCCAGGATCAGACAAACATGCAGCAAGGTGTCCCAAAAATGGATGGCAACTCAAGGGCTTGCCTTCAATTCATTTCGGGTCCAAGGGTCCGTAGATTTTGGTCATCTTTACTGTTACCAATTTTTTTTGGCCCCAAATTCGACCAAAAATTGCCAGCTCACCTTTCATGGGATCAGCCGAATCAATCACCCCCCAACAACAAAAAAAAGAAAAATCCGTGGAACAAAAAAAAGTCGGAAGCAACGTCACTGACACCCCCAACATCACCAAGATCCAGAAAATCCTTGGACCAATTTCAGCCAAGTCGCCTGGGTTAGATAGTGGGTCCCCGAGCGTTGGAAGGCCAGCAAAATGATCCAGGTTTCGCTAGAGGGCGCAGCCTCTGCGGACTCCTAATGCTGAGAGAGAAGCTGTTCATTCAAGAGTTGAAACCTGTTAAAACCACTGGGCTAGTAGGAAAGGTACCAGGTACCAATTCAAGTCCGAAACTGGACAATGATGATGGCTCTACTCACTTGACTGATTCCTGTTATATATATAGTAACTGATTCATAACCATGGTTCAGAACATTTCAGAACCATGGTTTCGGGATGTTATGAACTTCTGACTGAATCGGTCATTACAAGAACGAATCCTGGGGTCCACTCATCAAAGTATGGACGACAGCCTACCAGCGGCAGTAGCTTACCCCATGTGTTGTGGAACAGGATGGGTTTCAAACCACACAGGAAATCTTCAGGGAATTCTATGGGCAGATTTCCAAGCCCCATTGAAGCTGTCGACGAGAACCATCAGCCGCGAACATTTACTGCAAGGTGTCTTCCCAAGCAACTGACTTCCGTCATCGCAAACACCCCAAAAAAATGGTTTACTGTTGGATCTGTTCATTTTTGGGTACCATTTTTTGGGGGTGTTACCGATCAGGCTGATAGAACAGGGATCCTGAGCTGGTCAGCATGACCAAGCAAGCTTCAGAATCAGACAATTTTCACATAGCCAATCGGTTCAAGCCCAGTTTTGGCTGGGCAGACCCCATGGGACGAAAGACACAGGGTTCCTGGTATTTCCTCTATTGACGTCGCCAGTGGGGGCCAATCACCAGCATTTCATCGCCTGATCTTCCACCCGTAGAGTGGGGAAATGATCCAAGTTTCTGTTGATTAAATCTGAGCCAATCCGAAATTTGCTGGCCAGGTTTGATTCAATCCTTATCAATCAATGGTTCTACAAGCGGATCCAATTCACCCAAGTCTCCTCTTCCTCGTTCTCATCTGGCTGCAGATCTACAGATGCCGAAGGAGGCCCAGCATCTGGCTGAACCTGGAACCAATGACCAAGTGATTTACATGGCGGTTCAGCAATAGGGGGTTCCTAAATGTTCCTAATCTTAGTGGGTAAACCAACATATTTAGCCAATAGAATGGCTCAATCTGGGGCATGCTGGGGGAGGATGAAGGCCTTGACCTTCTTCCAGATCCTCTATGACTCAAGCTGCCTCGACATCTCGCTCAAACAATGTTGCCGCTTGCCGGTGGATTCAATTCGAAGCCACTGTGAGACGAAATCTCCAACGCTGGTAAAGTGTTGCTAACCATATACAGCAACTATCGACCTCCATGATACCCATCAACCGATAGCTTCAAGTATCCTCCATATCCTCGGCGGACTTCTTCAGACTTGATCTTGGGAGCGCCATATGTGAGCTATTCTTGTGATTTCACAAAGTATAATTGCCTCATAAAAATGCACGTCCTGTAAAAGCTAAAAAGTGCAGAACAGAGCATATTTCGAACGTTTTTGTGTTGTCTTTGTCTGTATTTACATGTTGAGAAGCAATTGCTGGACTGTTTCTTCGCATTTAATTTGCATCCTTTTCACAATACTATTTCACGATAGTATGTTAGAACAATGTTTGTCTATCCTCATACAGAATCGGGTCTATTGAGAAAATGGCCCCGCAATTGGGGATTCTTCATGATAGGTCTGAAAACGATGATCCTGTAAATTCGGGTATGACCATGCCTCGTGTTGTGGATGTGAAAAAGAAAACAGGTGTATATAACCGTATCATCGATTTTTGCTCGCGGCATTCCTCAACCAGCGACCAATCTGTTCCTGACTTCTCCTGAGATTGCCAGAGGGCCAATTCCTTCGATGGCGTTCTTCCCCCCACAACCGCCACTCAGAACTTTGAATGGTTGTGCATGCTTCCATTCCATCCCATACATTCCCAGCAGGCCTGGAGCCCTCGAAAGGTGGAGAGAACCGTCAAGACAGCTGTAAGGGCAGTGAGAAGCAGCACCTTGGTGTTGCAGCCGATCTAGGCCCGATCCAGCGATGGGATATAACCAATATGTATATATAATGAGAATAAGAGAGTATCATATAGTAGCCATTAGAATGGTAATGAGTCATGAGCGACTTGTACATGTCCAATCAGTCTACATGTATATTATATAATATGTATATATATATACAATATGTATATATAATATGTAATAATATAGATAATATGTATCTGTATAATATATTAATATATGTAATATATAATAATATATGTCTATATATATATATATATGTATATTAGTTGTTACATGAGAATCATTTCACACGGATAGCCAGCTGTTTATGTTGCCCAAATAAACTGCTTGATGGGAAGGTGATGTAACCTACGAGTATGTTGGGTGCTATGTTTAAGTTTGACCCCAGCCCAGCGTCCTAGATCTCCAGCGGGCTGTGACCCTGGGGGTTTCTTGAAATCGGGGATCCCTAAGTCGGGGGTTCAATGCTAAGCCATGGTCATCCATGACCACTGGATGATTTGGGGGTTACGCCCCATTTCTGAAAACCTCCATATATGTCACACAAATCTAATCAATGGATTTCGAAGAGGTGGGACCCCAATGAAAATTCCATGACTTTGATGGGGGTCCAGCCATTTCAAGCCCATCAGTTTGCTGCCTGGTGCGAAATAGAGGAAGACTGCTTTGGAAAAAGAAGCTACCAAAAGTGGTTAGTTGAGATACCCATCTAATAAATCAGGGGAAAAACAGTTGTAATCATCATAAACTCTGACTGAAGCCACCCCAGAAAAGTTAAGGTTCCAATCAGTTTACAATCATGGATCACCTGTTTCGGCATCATCTCAGATCCAAGCACCCAGAAAAATCCAATTTTGAGCACGGCATTTCATCATATTTCATCTCAATTGACGCCTAATCTTACAAACAAATTACCCACCAAAAAAGAAAGTCGGGCTTCTGTAGGACATTCCCCCTGTGTCTCTCTAAAAGCCAATATTTATGAAGCGTCTCGTTTCCCTCATGTAGCCATCACTTATCAGGGTCATCCAATATAACACCTGGCCAAACGTCACCGCAAGCGCCCAAATGTTTTTGTTTAATTGAATATCAATAGTCAATAGTATATCAAGTTGATTATAAATGGATGATAGTGATATTACCGTTAAAAAAAAAACAATTGATCCATCTGGATAGATTTGTTGGGAAGATCCACATCATTTATGCTTAAAAACATATAAGAAGCCTTCATGTTTTGAGGGGAAAAAAACAACTTCAAGCCTGGGCACCGTCTTGAAGAAACTCCATTTCATCGTCAGCTACACATGTGGGAAGCGGAAACAGGGAACAGGGAACAGCGAGCTTTTAGTGGCAACATCGCAATCAAACCATGGCCTGACCTTTGATATCTAAGAAAAAAGATGAAAAGATTGTCTTTAGCTGTCTATGACATATAAAAAAGACATAAAAAAAGGGGGAATCATCCAACTTCACCCAACCAAGGTTCACCTATGAGGCAAGTAAGTCAAGCATTTGGTTCATAGAAATATCCCATAGCTTAGTCCAAGCTTTTTCAGTCACTTGGTCCAGGTGATGCTGCTTCCAGCTGTGAAACCTGGACTTGCTGATTTCCGAAACGGCTGCCATACTATCATACTTTTGGAATCTTTTGGACATCCCAAGTTCTGGCGAAACGTCTGTTCATCAGCAGTACCTTGTGGCAAACCAAAAAAAACGGACTGCGTTGGAATCAACAGATCCTCGCTGGTGGTGGATGACCACTTTTTCGCCTTGCTGCGACTCCTGGTTTTGGTCCCGGAAGTTTGACCCTTTGCACATTGGATGCCAGGCGACTGAAATTCCACTTCGCAAAAAAAAAATGGTTCCAGCTGTAAATTGACCATAGGTAGACATCCAACCATGGATCAGTTTCCCGGCAATCTGGTTTCCATGTGATGCCGTGTTTTTGGCTCTTTGCCGCCCCTGTCACCCAATGCGATATGACTTTGTACAAATCCCACAGGCTGCACTCTCCAACGGGTTGTGCAATGCCGCCCCAGCGTCACGCGCAAATCCCAAGCCTGGCAACATGTGACGGATCAGGAGGAATCAGGCCTCTTAGATGAACCTCGGGTCATGTCTTTGTAGACCGTCAAGCCATGCGTGGGCAAATGTGTTTGGTCTCAAGATAGTCTTAAAACACGTGGAGGATGTTGCATGGGTCAAATCAATAGGTATCCTCTGGTGAACAACCATAGCAATGGAAGAGCCTGGTGCCTCAAACTGATCTCATGTCGAAGTTGGGGAGATCTGGTGAGTATGGTTAGAACTGGAGGAACCCAGAAATCGAGGACTTGTCACGGCTATTGCTGGTGATTCACGTAGCGATCTCTCATGCAACTCCGGATGCTAAGCTACAATTCTCTTTATCTGGGCACGTTACAATAATTCACACACCAGAAATTAGGAACGTCTAGTGAGGTTGCCATAATTTGCCCAGATTTCTTTGCAAAATCACCTGATTTATAGCCAGAGTTCCTATCTTGGTAGGTACAATTCACACCTTTCTAGGCAAAGATATGCAAAGATCAATATCTTTGGCACAATCCACCGGGTAAAATCTGTAGCTTTGAAGGTCAAATCCAGATGAAGTTTTCCCCTTTGGATCCCCGGGATCCTCGTCACGCCACAGCTTGACGTCGCCTGAGCCGCTGAGCGTTGCAGACTTTTGATGGTTAAAAAAATATAATGTTGCCATCATGTTGGAGACATAGCAAACGTGGACATCCATTTATGGTATGCATATATATATATATGTAGAGAGAGAGAGAGATAGATAGATAGATAGATAGATAGAGAGAGAGAGATAGAGAGAGAGAGATACATATTATACATGTTCATTGTACATGCGTATTAATGGAATACATGTACACGTACAATTGTATAAGAATTGTGTATGTGTGTGTATAATATATATATATATGCACATTTACACCCCATGCATCAATAATCTATGTATAGTAATAATTCGCCATCGATGTATGGCTCTGCGTTTCGGACACTCAAACAATGGACTATATTATGTAAATCTGTATATACATATATAATGTTATATAATCATATATACATGTGTGATTGTGTATAATATATATATATATACACAATCACACATGTATGTATATATATATGTATATATTATGTTGGATCTAGTAGGTGCATAGTAAATATCATACATGCAATGTATAGACCGCTGGGCTGGGCCCCTCCACAGGTCATCCCAAATGTTCTCGTAGACGTGCGGCCATCGGCACCACCTGCCGAAACCGAGACACGGGGCGCGGCCCGTTTAGTCCTTGGGGATCACAGTCCATGGATTTTTCTGCTGAAAAAATCGGTGAAAACCCCAGGTATGTTTAGAACAAGATCTGGCTTAAAAGCCCTGGTTGTTTAGAAAATGATCTACATTCATGGTGGCATACGGAGAAAAACGGCATACATCATCATACATCAAAAAAACGTGAGTTTACTACGGAAGGTATTGGCTTGAAAATAAACCACCCACCAGATAAAAGACCAGCTGCTGGGCTTGGCCGTTCCGGAGCATCCGACACCAATCTGAGTTGATCTGAGTTGAAGTTGGTTGCGCTACCCAAATCCATTTACTGTACATAAATGTACATAATATATAGTTGTGTAATACTTTGTGTACATGCAAAAGTCATGCAAAAGGATCCCCATTCTGAACACGCTGCAGTAAATTCTAAAGTTTCCCTTAGGTTGCCAATTCTGCTAAATCCCAGGATTTCTGACCGTTATCCAACCGTTGCACCGGACATGCAGCAGATCAAGGGTCAACCAGAACATCTGGGTTTGCCCAAAAAACGGGGCATAGCCCCTAATCTTTGGCCATCAAATACTTGGGAAAATCATTTACATGAGGAAGGAAAATGATTTTCTCCACCATCTGATTGTCAAACCCATCTGTTTGAATGGAACTGGCCAAAGAAATGGATGCGTTCACCATCCGGGGGCGCCACTTACACACATAGAGGTACTTGCTCTCCGTGCAGTTGGGCAGAACACTGGAGACATAGTAAGGCACCCGTTCCAAGTACCTCCAGCTTCCAGGGATTCGAACCGGGGATGCACTCAACGCCATCCTAAAGTGAACATGCCAGAGTCTTCTTGGTTGGGATGTGAATAACTCGACATTTGGGATCATTTGGGAAGATGCCGGGGTCAGACCCAAACCCAAGTATTCTTGCAAGGTTGCAGCATGGTTTCACAATCAAATCCTTCGGTGATTTCTGAAATCACAGTGCTTTTTGTTTGCGAAAAAACCTGGTACCCTTCTGTCCAAAATAGCTTCTAAACGGATCTGATCCCCCTTTAAAAACAAAATGTAAAAAAAAAAATGTTGAACAGTTGATCCATCCTCCAACCCCAAGCCCCGATGTTCCCCGGTGCAGTTCACCCATCTCCTTGGCCCGAGAAAGCCGCGCACGCCACGATTTCGCGCTGCCGATTCTCGGGATTGGACCTGGGGATTCGTCAGGTTTCAAACCCGAAGTCAATGGGGACTTAATCATCAACCACGATGATTTAATGGGATTCAATGGGGTTTAATTGGATTCAATGGGATTGAAGTATGTTGCGGCATCTTGAACCATCGACACATGTCGCAGGCGTGCATCTTGAAGTGTGTTGCAGGCTCCAAATGGCTCCAAGATCAATCTGTGATGGGGACTCTCATTGAATCCCACAGTTCTTGGGTTGTTTTGGGGTTCATTTCCCTTCACGGTGCAACAGCTTAGCGCTACAAATCTGAAAACATCTCCGAGAGCCTGACACACAAAGGGCGTTCTTACAGCTGATGTTGGGCAGGTTGTAGATTCGCTCTGGCACCTGTCGAAATTGTGAATCCCTGTTCCTCACGTGGATGCTTCTCAAAATCGGATCGCTACCTTTAAAATCATCAAATTTTCATGCGGGGTGCCAAGATTTTGGACAAGAAACTGGGATTATCCCTGAGATACGCGAAGAGATGTCGCCCCATTTCACGGGCATTCACAAACGACCGAAACCCGAGTGACAGGGGTCCTATGAGGTCTCCAAAAGGATATAGAAAAGTGCTTCCCGGGTCCTATGTGTATATATATATATATAGTAGAAATGCTTACCCCAGATTCTCCAGGTGTCCAACTTCTAAATCCAAGCCAACCTCTAAACGGTACTTGCGGACCTAGGCGGGGCCAAGGAACTCCCTCGTACGTCATGGATGCAGTTCATGAGTAGTATTATGTTCATCCCTAATAGCCATGCTGGATGTCCATATCCCATATATCCCACTGAGGGCAAACAAGCATTTCCCAGACTCGAAATGACTCACCATGTCATGCTTGTAAGGACTGAAATTCATCCCTGGTGCTTTAGTTCATCCAACATCAATGGTCAGTTCTACCTGGTCATGAAAATGATGGCTCCCCCAGCATTTACTACCATATGGGGCTTGGTCGGTCGGCTTTCTAATGGCAACCTCTTTTTTTTTACAAGCGTTCCTGTGAGCATGTCTGGTTCTCCGACTCTCAGGTAAGCTACCCACACTTCGAGAATCTAAATTGGAGATTTCCTGAAATCGGGGTACCCGAAATCATCCATTTTAGTAGGATTATTCCCTGGTAAACCAGCCAGCTATTGGGGTACCCCCGTGACTTAGGAAATTCCTAAATCAGTATCTTTGGAACCCACAATATGAATGGAACCCCAGCCATCCGGGACGACAAATCGGATCACCCTCTCTCAGGGCAGACCCCTTCCTCTAAGCAAAGGATATTAGGGTCAATCTTGGATACCCAGCGAACTAAACTTCCATTTGCATAAGGTGTCCCATCATTGTCCTATGAATTTCCCATTTTTTCCCATGATTTTCCCATGGTTTATAGGGCATTTTGGCTGGGTCTTCCCTTGGGGCATGAAATCAGCTGAAAAAATCGTGGGGATGGGAGAAAAAAAACCTTTTGAACACCGATGAGAATCCAATCAGCTTGACCTTAAAGGATGGTAAATAATGTTGAATGATAGAAAATGTTGTTACATGAAATTCAATGACGTCGAGCGATGTCAATTGATGTAATTCCCATGGTAATTCCTGCTTTCCAATGTATCACAACGCCACCATTGACCAAGTTGCAACCTTTGATTCCTTCACGCAGTTGAAGGTGCAACCCGGCGCCACTGACGCCATCATCTGGGAATCCCCGGATTTTCCATGGATCCAATCCAGGTCCTCTAGGTCCCTAGCAGGTCCTCCAGGTCCCTAGCTTCACTCCATGGTTCAATCATCCCATGTGGATCAGATATGATCAGATGCAAAAAGATACAAAAAGATATGTGATATGGACATATATGGACGATATGGATGGATTTTCTTTTGCCGGGGTTCTCGAATAGAAGCCAACATAGATACATTGAACTTCAATCGCAAGGTTCTACATGTGCTTTCAGGGTGGCACATATGTCTCAAACACGTCATGCACCGGGAATGGTTAGTTTGGATCTTATCTGCCACCCGGCTGGCGATGCAAAGCCCATCATCAAACTGGGGAGTCACCAGTCCCATGGTTGATTCCACAGCACAATGAAAGTGAACTCCAATAAGCAATAGAATTAGCATGAATTAGCAACAGGATGCGGCGAATCGATTTCAATCACTTTCGAGATCATCCACCCGAAATGTTAGACATGTCTAAATCTGGTGATTGAGAAGCATCAGTCAGAAGTGGTGGCAATAAATCGTGGGAAACCCCTCTTTCCGTGCGAGAAATTGGTAAGAATTCAGTGTCGAGGTCAAATAGGTCAAGAGAATGCAATTGATTGGTAAATGCATTTACTGATTACCGCGTCCTGGGTGATCCTGGGGCTACATAGCCAGTTAAAGTCATTGATGACCATGCTACCCATCAGTAGGGTGCCTTCATTTCCTCCACTCGGAGACGTTTGTAGTCAAAGCCAGGCAAGGTTAAAATACCTCGCCCATGGGATGAATGGGAGGGGATGGGAGGCACCAAAGAACAAAACTTCGAGGGGATTGGTTGATCTCTCACATTCCTTTACCATCCTTTACCTGGATGATCGAAAACAGGTTTGGTCATCCTTAAATTTCTATCCAGTTCTAGGCAAATGATGGCACCTCAATGGGTTGCTGCAGCTGTCCACTCTCCCAAGCAATAGCTGATGCAGAACCCAGGAAGCCACAGCTTCTGAAAACAATTCTTAACATGTGTTGGAATCTTTACCAGTACCAAATTAAGTATCATGCATCATATATATATTATATTATATTATATTATATTATATATATATATATTACATATCATGTATATCATATATCATGTATATCATATATCATATATCATTCCAACAGGGGCCTTGGGGGCATCTTCCAACAGCCCAACGCTCCCAACGCTCCCAACGCTCCCAACGGCCGAGAACCCGCGGCCTTTGTAGAATCCTGGGTTCCCTTTTGAAGTGTAGACGCCTCGCCACAGTCCAGCGCCACAGTCCAGTGGTTTTAGCCGCATTGAGGAGGAAAAAACACTTAAAAATCATATCTAATGTCTCTAATGATATCACATAACATACCATATCATATAAGAAAACATGTCATATCAGATCCTACATCGAAAAATCTGATACCATTTCTCGTATCATATCTCATGTGTTATCCCATATCATATACAATATTACATCTATTAAATGTCCCAGATCATATATCAAACATCATATATAATATCATGCCATACGTCACATACATATAGCATATCATCATTATGTTATATATATATATATATTGTCACACATCATTTCATATATCATATATCATATCATATATCATATAATATCATCCAATATATCAGATCATATCATATTATGTCATATCACATCATGTAATATATTGTAATAAAATATCATCTCATCTCGTATCATATCAAATCACATCATGTCATATCAGATTAAATCAGGTCATATAATATCGCCTCATGACACGTCCTATCATACCATGTCAGATCATTTCATACCATATCATGTCATCTCATATCATATCAAATCATCTCATCACATGCCATATCAAAACATATCATCTCGTCTCATGTCATATCATATCAAAGCACATCAAATCATATTAGATCATATCATCTCACATCATGTCATATCCATACTTGTTTGGGTACATTTATCTCACCCTCGAAGATCTGCCAATTTCTTCCATGAAAAAAATGGCTCTTTTTGGATCTCCAGAAGTGGAGCTGGAATCCATCAAAATCGAGCAGTCGTTTCGTCATGTTTGGTCCGCTGGGACTGTCATGTTACAACCCTTCGATGGCTATGGTGGCTTGTGGTCACTGAACAAACCGATAATGAACTACAAGTCCATATTTTTTCTTTGATGATATTGCCATTTGCAAGGCTGGATATCCTTCTTGCAAACATGGGCCCCGTATCATTATCTGGCTGAGCCACCATGAGTCACCAACCTGATATGTTGGGCTAATGATGTGGGCTAGTGTGGTCGTCAAAAGATTCAACCAGATCGAATCTATTGAATTCATTGGTATTTGTTTCCTGGCCTATGGTCAAAATCCATTGTTTTTCTATGCATGGGTAAATGCTCGATGTGAGTGGCTAAAACGCTAATCTTGGTGGGTATAACATGTCTTTCTCAACCAGAAAACATAGTTCTTGCTGCGTCTCTGGTGATATCCACATGATCATCCTCCCAGCAGTTTCTTGCCACCTTCGCTTCCCACCTGTTTGGACCATCCTAAGATGGTCCGAACCTGGCCGGATACAGCCAGGACATGGAAGCCAACAGCGGATGGCAATAGCCAGGACAGATTCCAGATGATTATAGGAACCAGGCGGTGGCGTGGCGGCGGCTTCCATTGGGGTATGGCTTTTTTGGAGGCTTGCGGACTCCATTTCCTCAGCTTCCATTTGAGATTTCGGAAGTGTATGTCGATGTCATTGGACCCTGAAGAGTGCAATTCTATAGCTCTGGTTGGTGCGGAAAAAAACACTCTGATCAGAACTTTTGCATGCCTTCCCTCCTGAGAAAGCCTAACAAACACCTCACTTCTACATGCTGCGGAAATGGGGTGAACGGATTTGGTTCGCGTATTGCAAATCATCTCCCAATAGTTGGATGATCCATGTTGATACAGATGGAGGTTTCCAATCCATGGGGATACCTCCAAAATCCTTTTTTTTTGGCTCAAAACCGTTTCAAAACCATCATAAACCTACCATTTTTGGGTACCCCACCGACTTTTTGGAAACCCCGAAATAAGCAAATCTGCGGTTCAAACTGCCCCGCGCCTTTCGAAGGGCCTCCCAACATTTGGAGGACGTGGGGCCCAAGCCTCCGGCTACTGGGCAATTCGGATCGACGGTTGTTGGGGATTCCTGTAAGACTGGTGTTTTTCTTGGGGGGGATGGGATTGATTGAAATATTCCTTGTGTCATATGTGTAATATACATGTGTATATAATATATATATATATATGATTATTATATATATATATGATTATTATATATATACATATACATATACATACCGTATTTATACCGCAATTCACATGTATGATGTGGATATGGCTGTTGTGTAAGAGCCTGGACCACCAGGCATCATATTGCATCTAGGTCCTGGGTACCTTTTCCGCTTTGGGTACTGAAGAATGACCCTCTAAAATCCCAGTCCAGTGATGTCCAGTGTGTGCGTTCCCATCGTCTCTGTATCAATGTGTATCATCTCATGTATTCTAAAATATCTGTTGGTGAATATCTCTATCGGTGCTGATGTTTGAAATATTTCCGAGTGGCAAACAAATTCCCTCTGGGTATGTCAAAATGCTGAAGCACCAAAAGGTCAAATATCCCCAATTCAGACAGTCCAAACAAGGGTATTGACTAATCCATACTAATCCCCTTTCCTAACCCAAATCCGCCCACTGATCCGAGATCATCCCAAATATCTGGGAAAAGAATCCTGATTCCCAAACTCAAAAACCTTCTCCATTTTTGGAATGATTGCTCATATGGCTCTGCATCAAAATTCATCTAAAAAAGTGGCTGATACCCATTATTGTGACCATTATTATAACTTATTGACCATTATTGACCTTTTCCCGATCTCCGGGCCTAAATGGTCCAGCACGCAGCCATCTTTGATTGGCACAGGACCACCCGCACGTGCGCGCTGGGCAGGTGATGATTTCATCAAACAGTAGAGTTTGAACGGCAAACATGGGGATATTGTATAACTGTATAACCAGGACCGACTACGGGTTGGTGGCGGAGCCACCCCGCCGAAATATGAACGTCATGTGGGAAAAATATGGAAAAATATGGAAAAAAATGACATCATAAAATAAAGCGTGTGCACTCTGGGGAGGATCAACACAAAATATGTGAAACATATGTGAAACCATTGACCATGCAAGTTTCGAAGAATGGCAAATTTCTGGAGTCAAGTGAGTCAACATGAGTAAACTCTTGGTATTTTAACCGTACCTGTTCCATCAAGTCTAAGCTCAAACTTCAGAGCTACTCGGAAGTAGACATTGATTGATACTGTTGACGAAATCCTGCACCTGGGATGGTTGAAATCCTATAAATCAATATAAATAACAGGATATCAAACTACCTACAATCATCTACTTCGACAGGCTCTTTGTTTTGGTCCAAGTGTCAACACCCAAAGCATGGGTTGATAGTGAAACAGAGATTAACGAACCATTCCAATGCATTCTAAACTATTCTAATATATTCTAATGCATTCTCTGATATTTTTTGGAGGGTTGATCCCGTGTTGGTAGATTCCTGTCATCACCGAAGTTTGTTCCTTCAATCCCCGTGTTCATTGCATGCATCACTCTTTGCGCGGCTACACAACACGACTCCGTGACACATACTCAAAGACTCAGGGATGACCACCAAATAGATGGCTGAAAAATGTTGCGTCACGTCCCCGTTTTCACTATCTTAGTTTCTACCAGCCAGCAGTTCTCTGGGAGCCTCTTCAACTGGGGGTCAGCATTTTCCCCAAACAAATGTCGATTTCAATCAGGATTTTCTTCTGCAGTTGGTCCATAGTCCCATTGGATTTACCAAAGATCCATAAAATCAACTTCCCCAGACCCAGCCACTTCGCCTCCAAGTCTCGGTGGTGTGCATCTTCCACCAGGGTCACTTCCTGTGTTTCTCAAAGTGGGAAACTCTGCAGGGTCGTCGTCACCATGGGGTTCACACCACTAAAAAGGTCATCCGTGACTCGGATGATTACGATGATTTGGGGTACCCCCATGGATTGGAAACCTCCAAATTGGATCAAATTGGGTTCAAGGGGTAAACCCAATGCCAAAAGTTTCCAATACCACGAAGCCATAAATTTCCACTGAGGAATGGTTGCAATCCGCATTTCTGGTAAGTCACTCTCCATGGTTTATCTGGAATTATCTGGATATATTACGTTGAATCATCACATCTAACCTGGGGACTTATGTTCACCCCGTTTGCGATTGGTAAACCGTTGCGATTTGTGGAATGACCATGGACCATCCAAGTGGTGTCCATTGAGTGACATCACGGATGCCGAAGAACATGTCTGTTAAATTCTGATGGGGTGATTCCATCCACAGGACGTTTGGATCAAAATTGAAGATTCAGGGAAGTACAGAAAATTCTCTGGTTTTGGTAGAAAACCACTCTACTTTGTGGGTACCCGATTTCGACACATAGTTGCCCATGTTGTTTCTTTGATTTCTACTTGCGTGCAAATTTTAGGCTGGATTGGAAATGCCCAATCCAAAATAATCAAAAGATCATGCCTTTATCAACCCTTAGCTGCCCTCAGCAACCAGTTCTGCTGTTTCAAGTTTACCCATCGCTCTCCTTCATAAACGATGGCAACTCGGAGGAAAAGGCCAACCTTCTGTCGGTTCACCCAGGGTCTCGCATCACCAAATCCATGAAATCTAGGGGAATCATGTCCAATAACCATGCGACGCCGGTTCCATTGACCAAGGAGTCTGCAGTGCAAACCCTTGTTCAAAATGCTGTAAACAAGACACAACATTTAAAAAAATGCCCAATTTTGCCCACCTGATCCTGGGTGTTTTCAGAGTTTTACTAAGAAAAACTGGTTCCACTGGTGCCCGCTGAGTTCCCCGACTTGGGCGGGGACTCCTCGCCGAATCAAGAGGAACCAAGAGGATAAGGAAACTAACAACGAGGTAAATCGTCATGAAAATATATACCATAATACTATAATATGATACATTATGGTATATATATATATCGTAATAATATTAATATTTAGTATACTAAAATAGTAATAGTATATAATTATATAAATATAGTAATATTATATACTATAGTAATATTTATATACTAAAATTATACACTATTTTTTTTACTACTATTTATATACATTATAATATTTTAGTATAGTATATTTTATCGTCATGAAAATATCTATACTAAAATACCATAATACCATAATACTGTAATACTCTAATATACTATTATATACTATTATATACTAGAATACTATGATATACTATTATATACTATTATATACTATTATATACTAGAATATACTAGAATACTATGATATACTATTATATACTATTATATACTATTATATACTATTATATACTATTATATACTATTATATACTATTATATACTATTATATACTAGAATACTACGATATACTAGAATACAATAATATACTAGGATACTATAATATATATATATACTAGAATACTACAATATACTAGGATACTATGATATACTAGAATACTACAATATACTAGAATACTATAATACTATAGTACTATAGTACTATAATATTCTATACTATGCTACACCGTATCGTACATAGAAAACATTGCCAGGTAGTACCTGAGATTCCGTTGGCCCAAAATCCATCGGAGGCTGCCACCAAAAAAGTCTCCTGCACCGAGTTGAACCTGGGGGGTCACAGGCTTTGGAATCACCCCGTTTTAACCGAAAGTGAACACTGGGGCGTTCTTACTGGGGGGGTTTCCAAAAAGTCGACTCGGGGGCCCCCCAAAAATGGGTGGTTTATAATGGCTTAAATCCCAAAAAATGGATGATTTTGTGGGATACCATGGATTGGAAACCCCCATAGCAAGATCGCTGATCAAGTTGCCTCAGCTTCCAACCCAGCTTCATCCGCTGGTGGTGCCAAGTTTCGGCCAATCTTTCCTTGGTTCACAAGCGAAACGTCGTTTTCTGGTTGTCAGTTGATCAAGTCAGATACCTGCTGGACAACCATTGCGGCTGGTGAAAGATAGCAGTGGCGGGCATGAAAATGTAAATTCTTGATCTAGGAAAGGTTCATTAGGATTTTGTATTTTCAGACCCACTATGCCAGGGGGTGAACTGGAATTCTGTTCTTGTAAGTGACCTTTTTCAGGTCCCCGGGGTTTTAAGGCCTTGGGTCCCGGCCAAAGAGCATCGAGAGGAGAACCACATCCAAAAAGTAGGCGTTGGCCGCGACACTGGGCCGAAAGCATCAGACCGTCACTCAACACGCGATTCTTTCAAAACAACAGGGCAGAAGCCGCGTTTCATCATCAATATGAACATGTTGTGTACGATCTGTGTTCGTGTAATACTCTTGTAAATTCATATGCCTAAAGCATCCTAGAATCCTAGAACCTGAATGTACCCATTTGGAAGGGGTGTGAAATAGTTTTAGGAATTTTTTTTTGAGCAGGTTTGGGAATTTTTTTTGGATTTCTTGGCTGGTACCATTTGCCTAGTGTTTGCAACGGTTTGGAACTTGAATTTGTCA
>Ga0126342_10001215_pt1 | contig 34976 bp, 25 predicted proteins | sample Cyp1metagenome_FD_92528 | JGI IMG/M metagenome (GOLD analysis project Ga0126342, IMG submission 92528) | Coral microbial communities from Lord Howe Island, Old Settlement Bay, Australia - Cyphastrea 1 metagenome | ecosystem: Host-associated > Invertebrates > Cnidaria > Coral ...
GGTGGCTCATCCCACTTAGTAAGTGGGTTATAACCCCAGTTATAAATGGGATAAGTAGGGTTAATCCACTTATAACTGGGGTTATAACCCACTTACTAAGTGGGATGAGCCACCAAGTAGTCAGAGACCACTAAAAAGTATTGTCATAGTTGTGATAACACAATAATACAATAGTTGTGATAACACAATAGTTGTGATAACACAATAATGTTATCCATTGTCATAGTTGTGATAACACAATAATGGTGAATAACACAATAACATATACAATAACTATAATAGTTATATTCATCGAATAACTATCTGGTTGGTGGTTTCAAACATGAATTTTATTTTCCCCAATAGCTGGGATGATGAGCCAATCTTACTAATATTTGTCAGAGGGATTGAAACCACCAGCTAGAAAAAAAGTCTTGTCATAGTTGAGTTGAGAGATCTCTTGTTGAAGTTCCAGATACCCTCTGGTAAACTAACAGTTTGTCAACTGGAAAATCACCATCTTTACTGGGTACATCAACTGTTTCTAGGTGCCATTTTCAGTAGCTATGTAAGAAATTACCAGAGGTTAAGCCAGTTGACCTAGTTCATGATCCTTTCTTGGGTGGGGGATCTTGGGGGTGCAGTTTTTCTGCAGGTCATATCGGTCATATCCCAACTTCTGGGTGTACACTTAGGTGTAGTGAGATAGGTATGTCTGAAAATATGGAATATATTGAATATTATATATATAATATAATAATATATATGTATCTATATATATAATATATATATATATATGGACAAATTATATTTCACGAACCTGAATTAAGGCCACTTGGGGATGATTTCCCTTATTAGCCAGATGGTTTTCCTAAATCCATCTAAATAGTGAATCATCATGTTCACCATCTGGGATCCTTTGGGTAACCCATTGATACATCCGTCAAAATGACGATGGGATTTACTATGTTGGACACCCACTTAGAATATGAAAAAGCCCACTTGAAACAAGTTTTAGAATGTGAATTTAATTAATTGTCAGCGTGCATGAAACATATTTCGGAATGCACTTGGAATATTGAAATCCGGGGGGTACACATAGAATATTTTGGTAGTAATCTTAAGGAATACATAATTAATTATGCACTAATATCAACATCCCGACCATACATCCCAATAAAAACCGTCACTCCAAGCCTCCCTTCACTCTCTCTCTCTCTCTATATCCCCATCGCTGTTTTTATCGGTTTCCCCACCAACCTAAGGTATTCTACTGTGCTACCGCATATATTCTGTATTTAAAGTAATTTAAAGCACGTTGGAGCCATATCTAACTTGATTTTTTCTTGCACTAACATTAAATACGAAAGTTGTGAATAAATTTGGTAAATCGAAACTGCTGGTGACGAAATATTCCAAAAGTGTACCATAGCTATGGTGACGTCATAGTATATTCAATGAAAATTTGGAATATTAATTCTAACTGCTCGTCACCATAGCATCAAATTTGGTAAATCGAAGGCCTTGGCCATGGTCATGGCCCCAGGCATCCCGCGCACCCGACCCTCCGGACTATTGCAACGACGTCACCGTGTCGGGCGTACCTCGGACGCGATGAAAATGAACGGACCTGGGATGTGACTTGAAAAGTGAAAAATCCTATGAAAGTCCCATGAAAAGTCCAGTTAGGTGGTGAAATTCACAATGAAAAGCCACAGGCACTTTAGATTTGATTGGTTTGACATTGGATTGGATTTGGATAAGATTGAGAGAGGATGGAGTGCTAGACGTGGACATGGACATAGACATCATGCACGCGTTTTTTGGATCGGTTAAAACTCTTATCAGGTTAGATTGATGATAAAAGACCATTTAGAGTTTGTCTATAGGCTATACCTAAATCCATTTATCCTCAGTTTCCCATTCAAAACTGACATTTTTGGGTGTATAGCCCATCATCAGACGCCATTTTTCGTTCGCTTGTTGGGGTTGAGCGTATCGACCCTGGAGGCGCCCAATGGGCTGAAGGAGATTCTGCCGGCGAACATTCTGCAGGGTCTGCAGAACTGTTCGGGTTTTGCCAAGGCTGCGATTGGGCGATGAATTTTGGGGGGATGATTTTGGGTTCAGGAAGGAAGAATTACCCTCTGGTAATTTAACGTAGCTATGGAAAATGACAATTTTTAATGGGAAATTACACTATATATGGCCATTTTCAATAGCTATGTTAAATTACCAGAGGGTAGCTGGTGCAGATGGTGTAAACTCAGCCAGTTTTTGTTTCATGTCATGAATGGTTTCAAACACATTGACCAAAGTTTGGTGCATGTTTTTATTTTGTTTTGCTGATGGCAAATGATTGCATCAATTGGACATCAAGAAGTATGCCACAGGCAAGCAGGTTTCATACAATCTGTTAATTTTCGACTTGCAAACCATAGACATCAATCAACATGGGAAAGCAAGCAACATCCAGGCACTGGCCCTACCCTTCAGCTGGATCCATCCCTACGTTTTTTGGTGTTTTTTTTTAAATCCAAAGAAGTGATCCGTTATCCGTCAATAGATCGGTGATCTGGTAAATCCCGTTATGATTTCTGTTGATACAAACCCGTTGCAAGCTGGGTTATGGTGGGTTTATTTCACCATAATGAAAACCCCATACAGTTGGGTTTGTAAAGCCGATCAACTCACTCTATAAATTGTTCAAACCCTGTTCCTTGCGAAGTTTTTGCAGTTTATATCCCTATAGTATCCTATAGTACAAACTCCAAATGATAGTATGATGGATAGCTCAAGCACTGACCATCGATTATGGTATTTGTTTGTTGTTATCTTCTGGTTGTCCTATTTTGCTTGAGTCATTCTTATATCAAGATATATCAGGTATATAGTATATCTGTATCTTTGGGATAGGTTGATCACAGACTTGGATGAAGGGAACATTGATATAAAGTATATTTATGGGAAAAACTGGACACCAACAATTACATGGAGTATCAATGAATTCCTGCAGCAAATGAGAGATATTGGCAGCAAACATACAATTCACCAGATTTTGCCATCCAACTGACACTGCCAGGAATAGTTTTCACGCTCGAGCTGCTAGTTGAGGGGATGGTATATTGATATTAAGAGAATTGATGGTGACTCAGAGTATATCACATTACATCTCATTACTGGTTGGTGGTTTCAAACATTTTTTATTTTCCATTTCATATATGGGATGTCATCCTTCCCATTGACGAACTCCATCATTTTTCAAGATAGTTTTTTAAAACCACCAACCAGATGATATCACCCAAATTTCATGTGATTCACTGAGTGATTCACCAGATTATATATATCTGGTTGGTGGTTTGGAACATTTTCTATTTTTCCATATATTGGGAAGAATCATCCCAGCTGACTGTCATATTTTTCAGAGGGGTGGCTCAACCACCAACTAGATATGATATATATGATATGACATGATATGATATCCACGGATATCCCATCTTTCTGGCGATTTCAGCCTCCCACCAATCCTTTTTTTTTTGAGGTCACGACGACGGGGAACTTCACCCTGGAGTCTCCAGGGGCCTCGGTGAGGTGAAGAAAACGGCCGGGAAAACGGATGGAAATCCCATGGAAAATGGGGAAATCGTTGGATGAAAAGCTGCAAAATCCATCAAGATTCCATGAAAAATCCCATGGAAAAATCCCATGAAAAATGCATCAACATCCCGCCAACCTCCCGATTTTCATAGTGATACGACATGGGAAAAACAACACGAAAAAAAGGGTTTTCAAAACTGATTCGTGGATTCAGGTTTCTACGGCTGGACTCCTTCGCGATCGAGGAGGTGGGTGTAACTCATTTAGGCCATGAAAATCATGTTGAATTATGATTGATTAATGTTAATCATATATTCTATTTTATCAACAATATTTTAAGATCCATGATTAATGATTATCCAACATTGATGATAATCCATAAAATGGCTGATTAATGTTAACTATTGTTTATTTATTCATGTTATCCATTTTATGATCCACCTGTTTCGATTATTTTGATTGATGGTTTATTATATGCCCCACATTGTTTTTGGCTCCATATTTTCCCCATGATATCCCGCAGTCTGGATGAATTTGATCATTACCTCACGTTGTTTTCACTGGAATGATTGGAATGATGGGAATTGGATTAGGGGAATCATCCCCAAATGGCTTACACTTCCCCACATTTCCATATGATATCAGATATTTACATGAACTGGGATAGATTCTCCAGTCACTCCCCTACATTTCCATGTTTCTCCAGTGGGATGTGGTGTTTTCCATAAATGGGGGTACCCCATTCAATGGCTGGTTGACAATGGAACATGCTTTTCAAATGCCATGAACATGCCATGATCACTGCAAATACGCATGGGTATGCCTATTTCAGGAAACCTCCATGTGATATTTTGCCGAATTTCTCGAAAATAAATTTCTCGAAACCTCTGGAGAATCCAGGTGCAGGTCCCAGCTGATGCTGCTGTGGCATTGAAGTTTGATGGGCAGCACCTGCGATGTCGCTTGGTCCCGGGCCGGAAGGGTCAACCGTGGAGATCCTGAGGGAATTGTCCTTGGGGATGTCACCAAAACAGAACCTGGCTGAGAGGCCTTGGGGATTTTTTTGAGCCTTGGGGATTTTTCGAAAGCTGGTGATCTCCTGTGAAATTCTTGGGAATGATTTGGGAATGATTTGGTAGCTCCATATTTGGTGGTTTTTAGACCAATGGAGGTTTCCTCAAATAAGGCTACCCCCAAAACATGACATGCAAGTCATGGATGACCATTGTTAGCATAGGTTAACCGATGTTAACCCATGGTGACTTGGGATCCCCCATCTTAGCAGCAGCATTTTTGGCCAAAACCTGGACTTCAGGTGAATCTGCAGAGATCTCGGCCTGTGGCAGTCTGCATAGGCAGCGATTGGGGGCCACGTTGTCATCCAACCGTTCCGATGGTGAGATAAAACGGGGGCTTAATGGTGATTATAATGGTGATTAATGGTGATTATAATGGTGATTAATGGTGATTATAATGGTGATTAATGGTGATTATAATGGTGATTAATGGTGATTATAATGGGGATTAATGGGGGCTTACCCTCCGGTAAACTAACAGTTTGCTACATGGAAAACATAGTCTTTTTTTAGTACATAAACTGTTTCTATGGGGCATTTTCAATAGCTGTGTAACAAATTACCAGAGGGTAACACGTTTTCTGGGATTTACAAAAGCATCCTGATTTGTTTATCAATCGTAGTGGCCAAAAACATCTGATATCATCCCAAGCAGAATGACAAAAACCACAGGGTCACATCTTTTCGAGTCACAACAACAGGAACCGTACCAAGGAAACCATGTTCATTAGACACCAGAGAATTGAGATGATATTGTCATATATTGTCAATGGCTCAAATTGCTTGATGGAATGCTTTTCTTGTGGTCAGTTGTATCACCAGCATCACCCATATTAATTTGTGCCTACTGTCATATTTCAAGACATTTTACATGTGTGTTGGTGTTGTTTTTCTACATGTTGAAACACGTTGAAATGGGTCATATTTCAAGACATTTCAAGACATTTCAAGACATTTATTTCTACATGTGTGTCATATTTCAAGACATTTTACATGTATGTTGGTTCTCAAATCTCAATTTTGCAATTTGCTTGAAACATGTTGAAACCACTGTCACCAATCCATATGTTGGTGATTCACCCCCATGTTCTCATCCCCAAACCCCCCCTGGTAAACTAATAATAACTAATACAACCATGGAAATCCCTATTTTCTATAGCTAAAATCATCTACAAATGGGACATGTTCATAGATTTTCCCATTTTTCCCTAGCCTTTTGTAAGTTTTCAGGCCCTTTTTTCGGCTTCCACACCACCCGGGCTCGGCACCCCAGGGACATCAACGTGCCGATCGTCCTGCAGTCCTTTCACACGGGGACCTCGCCGGAGCGAAATCGGTGCACCTGGCGACGCTTCGTTTCGCGACCGTTCGTCGACTCCTGGGCTTCTGAAGGGAAAACCCGGTGAAATTCTCAGTGACTTACTGGATCGAACTGGATGATTCCTATAGGGGTACAGTAACTATCCCATAGCCGAAGTTTTCAGGTTATATAGTGACTTATTAGAATTTATCCAGATCAACTCTAGGTTTTCGACTTAGTTTTAGTATTTGGCGAAATTGGAATTTATGAAAAGCAAGTCCTTGTTTCCTGCGAAAGCCAGCCTAGTGCATTTGGGGCCTGCAAATTCTCGACCAAAATTTGGGTAAAAACCCAACAGAACGGTGAATTTGTTGGATAAACCTTCATTAACCATCGTTAACCAGCATATTTTGATGTGATTTTGGGTTCGCCAAATGTCCCCATGTTCATCCTTTTCCCCATGGACTTGGCTTTGGATTCGCCTGGCTACTCTACCTTTGTTTGGAAGATCGATTCATGGGTTAAGCATGTTCCAATAGTTACTATCCCATGAATCAACCATGGCTGGGGGTCATTTTACATCACAAGTATACCCAATAAACCTCTATTGGGGAGAGTTGATGATTGGAAGCCAACCATCAGCTGCTAGCCATTGGCCAGGATCCACTTGGGTCGCTACTGCACGTCTTGCAAAGCAGCTCTCAAGAGGCCAGGGGGAGGTCGGTACTTGGAAGTGATCGGGATTTCTACGTGTAACTATGACCATTGTTCTAGAGGTTATATCCCAAGTAGGAGGGATTCTTAGCCTGGTTATATAGCCTTAAGCAAAAAGAAGAAAACCTGGACCCCCTGAGTATTTGGAACTGGTCGGCATGGTGACTGGGGCCAAGATGTTCGGTTCTGGAGAGCTGTTGCGTGTTGTCGATGTCATTGCTCCATCTGCATCATCATCATCATCATTATCATCATCATCATCATCACAATCATCATTTGCATTTGCAGAATCGCAATCAGCATTTGCATTAGGATCACAATCACAATCACAATAAACATCATAAGCATAATCTTAACTAATAATCATAACAATAATAATCATCATAACAATAACTGGTTGGTGGTTTAGAACATTTTCTATTGTTCCATATATTGGGAATGTCATCATCCCAACTGACGAACTCCATCATTTTTCAGAGGGATGGCTCAACCACCAACCAGATAATCATCATGACCATAATCAAGAGTGACATCATCCAATCATTGTTATGATTATACTATTATTATTAGAAACCATTATAACTAGTAATCCATCATACATACTAATAACATCTAATAACCATCAGCATAAGCAGATAATAATCATAACCATGGTCAGCATCACGAGACGGCGAGGTTTCATCCCATCTTCTTCTATGACAGCGATGGTCAGGTGGGATTCATCACCAGGACGTTGTAGCTGTTGGGGGCTATACTTGGTGATTACGTCTCCCTTTTGGGGGACTGGAAGATAGGCTGTCCGAATGTGTCCAAATGTCTCAGGAGTGACTCTTTTCGTGAGATGAAAAGTTCTATGCTTTGAAGGAACTGACACCTTTCAGCTATTTCATCACTTTGGTGATAGTCCATCTTGCATGACCTGGACAGTGGTCAGGCATTCCGATGGAGATGGCTCAAAAGTACCAATAAACGGGGCTGACTCCCATACAAGTACAATGACCAATTGTGAGCGTCTATGGGCTTTTTGAATGTTTTTGAATCATATCCAGATCGCAAGTTGACTTGTCGAATTCTGATACATTTTGCATCAGAAATGATTGAATAACAAATCTACAGGATTTGCCCATATGGCACCCTGTAGTTGATGGTAAAACCAGGTAAAAACAATGGATGCTACAGATTTCTCCAGTAAAATCTTATATTTTATGGTATTGTTTTGGGGTTTAAACCCTGGTGGTTAGCTGTAGATTTTCCCAACTGAATCAGGCCTTGCGGAATGAGCTGTCCTTGTACTCCATGCGCCGGGGAAGCCAAGCATTTGGCGGTTTCACACCAAGCGTGTGATTGCGCGGAATCGGGCAAAGACAGTAACAAACGATACCATTCCACACTACACTATACCATACTATACCATACTATACCATACTATACCATACTATACCATACTATACCATACTATACCAGGGTAACTACAACAAACCACCATATTGCCATGCAGATGACAAAACATATATCCAAGTAAACGTCAGCATGAAGATGTTGGTACGTATACGTATTTTGTTTGAGGTTCACCATGATCAGGAACACCGGAGATTGGATGGACCCCGCTTCGTTACTGGTTGCAATTCGTTGCACATATTGCAACCTATTTGATATTAATGTCAACCCTGGATTAATAAACCCCAAACGGCTGTTTATTTGGGGGGATACCATTTAAGTATCAGATTATGACTATTGGAGGAGTACCCCCCAAATTAATAAACCATGGTTTATTAATCCGGGGTTGACATTACATGATATGATTCCACGGATATCCATGGAAATTCTCATCTGAGGCAGCGACATGTTGCGACCGGCCAAGCTGGTGGACTCGCGCTTCTCGCAGCCCGAGCCAGGCGGCGGATGGCGGGGCGGTTGAGGTGTGAAAGATGGAAACTGGGAACGTCGAGCAACTGGTTGAAACACAAATATATAATTATATATATATATATATCATATCATATCATATGATATGATATCATATGATATGATATGATATGATATGTATATGTATATGTATATATGCATATATATGATATATATATATATATATATATATATATATGGGTAAATTCTAATAATTAACTCACCTGAAATAAGATGAAATAAGGCTATCTTGGGATAATTACTCTATGCATAAACCATCATTCCAGCGAGGTCGCAGTGAGGTCATTATACTTTACCCATTTATATATACATATATATATATACATATGAGCAACCATTGGTTAGTTGGAGAACTAGTAGTTTCATTGTTTGATTTACATGAGCAGTGTTCAAAACCCATGGTGGTTGATGATTATAGGGGATTATACTATCCTTCGTATATTGGGGAATACAATAATCCAATAGGGGAATCCCTACTAACCATCCAGTATAATGGAATAATGGTGGTTGAATCCATAGATAGTCTGAAACAGCCCAGGCGTAGCAGAGAGCATTCAGGGCTGCCCCGTACGGGAGGCCAGGGGTTGGGCATCAAAAATGGATGCAGAAATGGAGGTTGTCTGAAAATGTTGGGCAAACACCAAAATCCATTGGTTTATACATTTTTTTCTGGTGGATTAAAATTGAGGTGTTTATAACATTTTATAACCACCATTGAAGTGTTCCATTTCGGATGTGGAACTGTGGAAGCACCATTTTTTCCGAGTCAACGATTTTTAAATCTACCTATAGCATTTTGGTTGGGGATGCTGGTGAGTACTACGTACGCAGGCCATTGAGACCCTTGGGACCCCGGCTCAACCAGGATGATTATTCTCTGGTGACTAACAGTTTGCCATGGTTTTTCCATGACCCTAATCGAAATAGATGGTTTACCTAGCTATAAAATGGTGGATCTTTCCATGGCAAAGTGTTAAATCACCAGATGATTATTCTCTGGTCATCAGATGATGGTTTGACTTTGTTGCTAGGAATTTGGATGGGGATGATAGGATGATACTGGAAAAATCGAAGTTTCCTGGAAAAAAATGGCTTGAGTGCTTGGAGATCAATGTTTGACGGCATGTTCCCTTCTTTTGATTTACATAGCAGGCTGGTGAGCACAACCGCTACTTAAGCCGTCCCCAAGAGGATGAAAAATTTGGGTAAAATAAGCACCAAATAGATAGAAGTTACTACTCGATCAGCTAAGATCCTCAGAAAGTAGCAGTAAATCAATGTAAATATCAGTATATATCAGCCTTCTATATCTTTTGGCGGTACACAAATCCCATCTACTTGAGGATGATTTGCTAACATAGATGGGAAACTGACAAAAAAATGTGGCTTTTCTCACCATATCAGTAGATGAACCTCAAATGGACAAAACAGCAAGAGTAACCACGAAAACATGTCCGTCCAATAACATCAATTGCTTCCTACTAGGACTGCCTGGTTTTCCTCCAACAATAGGGAGCATTGTTGGAAAACAATGATAGGTATTCTTGTGGTACTTGGCCCCATGTAATGAACGTACCATTACATACCAAACACACACCATGTTGGTTGGCTATATTCCCATGATGACCAGTTAATTAATTCAATTAATCCATCGTAGTCATTTACCATATCCGTCTCCGATCCACTATGGGGATTGTACAACAGTACAGTATTTACTATGATGTAAATACATAATACATATAAATACTTGGTTTTGATATAGCCATAAAGAATATTGCGTAATAAAAATCATACATATCCCATGGTTCTTTCATTATGGTTGATTATATCCCCAAAAGCGTCCAATTGTTTTGTCTCCATCATGGTTGGCTATATACCGCATTAAAGTTAGTTTCGAGTTGGTTATATCCCGTAGCGAAAAAGAGAACATATCCCATGTTTTTTCTGTTAGAACTGGCTATCTCCCATTAAATATCCCATTAAATAGCCCATCATAAATATCCCATGAAATATCCCATAAATATCCCATAGATATCCCATAGATATCCCATGAAATCCCTTATTTAATCACCATTCGCCCCCATTAAAATGTCCCGTGACCCATGGCCGCCGCACGGCAGGCGACCACGGCCCGCGGCGTCTCCTTAGCGGAGCTGCGAGGGAAGAAGGTGCGGCTGGGGACAAACATTCTATTGGTTTTGTCATATGGCAGTGTGTCAAAACCTTGTACCCCTGGTGAACATCAAAATAGCTGGTAAATGGATGTTCATTCCCCTAAAAATGGTATTAATAGGTATTGATCCATAGCCAATATTGGATATGGTCATGATGATCATTATGCAAATATGGATGATGAATCTGCTGAATTGGCATCATATCTCTACAGCACTTGCCATCTGTGATGCCTCTGAGAAGTCTACGAGTCTTTTCCTATGATCATGATGGTTAATATTATGACAATTGGTATTTCATGGGTCGACCGTCATATATAGTACCATCTGGTAATTTAACGTAGCTATTGAAAATCACCATTTTTAATGGGAAATTCCACTATATATGGTCATTTTCAATAGCTATGTTAAATTACCAGAGGGTATAGTAATGAATAAGCATGAACCATAATGACCATAATCAATATTGTCAACCCTGGATTTTCATAAACCCCGAACTGCCGTTGAATTGGGAGGGTACCATGGTCTATCAATCCGGGGTTAACATATCATTACTATACAGTATGTGACAAGACCCATGAAATAGCAATTGTCATTATGGTCATGATGGTCATTCCTCAGATTGATTATTTGACTGTCTATTTTATTTATTCTTTGTAGTGTGTCTATATTGTTTATTGCTATTCAAACGAAACTGTTTTTATACGTTAATCAGATTCGTAATCATAGTTTCCAGTCACAATACTATTAATACTCAATACTGGTGTCGCTATGTACAAGTATGTAGTACCTTTTGTCATTACGTGTTCAGAACTGCCTTATAAAGCTTGTAGGCAATGTCATTCATCTTTTTTTCAAAGGCAAGTAAGGAAGGGGCAGCATTGGAAGCAAGCAAACTCCCAGTTGGTTGCACCAGCGAGAAAAGTTTTTTTTATTGTCAGCAATCAATCTTGAATTGAGAACAACTTAGATACAGACGGCAAAAGTGTCTGGGAGCACAACTTGATGCAGTCACAGTTGCTTTGTACTCCCGTTGTTTGTACTTGATACTACTGTACATCAAAATTGTCCTTAAATAGGTCATTTGTTTAAGAACAGCAGCAATACGAACCACCACCATCAACCAGCTGCATACAAAACCATGACATTTAGGGCGGTTGTCTCAGAATGGGGGACACCACAATTTTTCATGATTTCTCATTGTTTGTTATTTCAAATCAAATTGAAATTGATGACGCTTGACAAATAATCTGACAAATTATGGGGATACTTCAATTTTAATTTGTCAATGTCAAATGTTTTTTGTGCACTTGATTCTAATCCATTTCACCTGCTGTGGTCAAAAATGGTAGTTGATTCTTTTTGTTGCATCTTTCAGTGTCAGGAACTGCCAGCAGCGGACTATTCCTTGCGGTGGTGTTTGGGGGCCCAGGGTGGGGTGATGTCATCCTGATGATTTGCTCAAGGCTACCCTCTGGTAAACGTTTACATAACTATGGAAAATCACCATTTTCAATGGGTAAATCCACTACAAATGGCCATATTTAATAGCTATGTTAAATTACCAGAGGGTAGTTTATTAGGTGATCGGATGAACTCTTACCTGATAAGCTGACAGACCTACAGCCAGACAAATCACGAGCAGACCTACTGTAGTTCCAAGTTCCAAGCACAGTCATCAGATTTTTCAGTTTTTCTCGGGGATTCTCATGCCCAGAATCACCGAAATGATACGGTCAGGTGATGTGAAAATGGTGGGTGGTCATCCCTTTTCTTGGAAAAGCACATTGATCTGGTGAATCACCTTGCGGTTCCCCCTTCGATGAATGTTTGGCAAACTGTCGAATCTTTGGAGAACACACCATGTTTCAGAACTCGAACGTACAGAAAAACATCTTGAATTTCCCAGTACTTTAGTTAGAGTTCTAAATCGTAGATATTTGGTTGAACATCCAGCCAGACTTGCCAGTTTTGGGGAGCATCGCGGAGCCCAGGTGTGGTTCAAACTGGGAGTTGTTCGATCACCTCCAAAGTAAAGCCCTTCGGCGTTGCGCCGGGCGAACGGGAACGGTGTCAAAAAATGGCGGTTTCGGGTTTGAAACAGCGAATGGAAATAAAGGGACATCATGGGAGAATGGGATTATACCGGGAATATCATTCATGGGATTTAATTGGCATATGATGATATAATGATGATAAATTGATGATGTGATGATATAATGATGATGTATTGTAGATATCATATGAATTAATATGATATATGTGTCCATCCCTCTAATCTTATCCACGCCCCAGAAACCATGGTGGATGCAGGGGATTTCCACATCATTGGGTCCATTTGAGATTTAGGGGGTGTTTGATATTGGGGAGGTGGGATTTATCAACCCCTTGGCGAATAGTTTTTAGATGTTTTTAGCATGCCCCAATGGTAGAATTGCGTAAATTGGCGATGGTGTATGACTGTATGATATTGTATGATTGGGTTTACCACAAATTCGAAAATCTTGCGCACTGTATGATCACCGTTCATTTTTGCAGGATAGTAAACCCACAATTATTTTGGAGTCTGTGGACACAATTGTGTATCCCCACACTAATCTGTATACCACATTAGAGGAAAATCCGAGGTCCGTTGCAAACATCTCATCCTTATTGTAATTTGCCCATCCAGATTGGACATAAAGAGCCTGCAACCATCCATTGGAATTTTTCCAACGGGTTGCAAGGGGACCGGCGGAGGCACCAAAGATATCCAATACATTGATATTCGACTCAATCTGGCTTGGAACATTGAATACCCTATGGTAAACTAACAGTTAGCTATTGAAAATGGCCCAGTCGAAATAGTTGATTTACCGATTTACCCATCAAACATGATGATTTCCCGTATTTTTTTGTATGTTTACCAAAGCATTATATAGATATTTCGGCTTGTTCCAAGCCAGCCAAGCCCTTGTCACTGTCTTCATAATCTCTGTATTAGCTAGAGGCAATAGAACTTGTATATACAACTCCGGTGATGAACAAACTTGACGCCTTCCAATGGGACCGCTTTCGTCGGTCGGCAATACCACAAGTAAAAAAAAAAATATGGTAGATGGACTGACAGTACTTGTTTGGTTTCAAACGTTCTATAATTTTCCCTGTCTATACCAGGTATAATGCTCCGAGATACCATTTTTTGAGGGGATGAAACCGACAATCAGAATAGAATTGTGAGTAATCTTCATGTCCCAACACCTCCGACACTGGAATCTCCCTGTCATCAAGGTCAATTTGTCGAACAGCTACAGACATTAAGTGAACTGGGTCCCTAAAGATTGGGAACATTCGGATTGAAATATACCATCATGTCCCGAGCTCAGCGAATAACTATGAATTTACAGTGAGTAAGACAATAATGGTGAATAACACAATAGCATACAATAACATACAATAACTATAATAGTTATATTCATCAAATAACTATCTGGTTGGCTTCAAACATGAATGGATTATTTTCCATTTCATATATGGGATGTCATCCTTCCCATTGACGAACTCCATCATTTTTTGAGATGGTTTTTTGAACCACCAAGCAGATTATTATTAACCATCATTAACCATATAATAACCATTAATATTAACCATTATTAACAGTATATTAACCAGCAATAATAATGGTGAACACAACTTGCAGCACCTGAGGTATTGCATCGTGGGCGGTGCTTCTGGGGTTTTGATCATGGAGGTCACGGCGTTTGCCACGGCACTGGGGACTTTGGAGATCGGAAACATGACATTGAAGACACATTCAGAAATCATATACAGTATTAAGACATAATATATATATATGTAATATTAGAATATTATATAGTATTATACACTATTATATAATATTATATGTGTTACTACATATGTTATTTTTTTGTATTAAAAAATGGATCAGTATGGATCAGTGAATTGAACAAAACATGAAAACAACACACATATGACATATGTGTAGTGTGTATGTATGTGTATATATATATACACATTAGTATCATAAATGTACACATGGGTATGCTGAGGTGAGTTAAATCGCTTCTCAATGAGATTGCCTTTCAAACTTTGCAGGGGACAAGCATGACTGAGTTCCTGACCGAGTGGTAAAGAAGGATCGCAACTGGAAGTTGTACCCGCTCAGTCACCTTTGGTAAATCTAGTGAGAGATCCGCGGTGACGAACATTGAAGAAACGGTAGAACGTTGGACACATAATTATGGTTGGTGCTTTGTATTTTTCAATCCGACAGATGGGATCTTTACAGAGATTGATGATCCCCAAGAAGCATATGAGTATTATTCGTTGAAAGGTGAACAACTGTGAACAGCTCAAGCAACCAGTTTGATGATTAATTTTCCATGACATCCAGAGTTGCAAAAATATGAAGATGTTCCATTTCCATGACTTTGCAAACATATTACTTGATGAATTTTCAGCTTACTGGTGCTAAACGTAGAGAATGGATGGGAATGGGGGTTGCTTGGATTATGATTCATAGTTATTGTGGATATTTGTGGATTGTTCCCTCATTCCCTAGGTAAAACGCACCAGTTTGTTTCAGTATGTTTCAGAAATTCTTACTGGCGCGTTTTACGCAGGGAATGATGGAATGATGCAGAATCGCTAGCAATACCCTCTGGTAAACTAACATAGCTATGGAAAATCACCATTTTTAATGGGAAAATCCACTATAAATGGCCATTTTCAATAGCTATGTTTATTTACTGGTGGGTAATCATCCCAGCAACCCCTTCCCTTCGTAAAACGCACATCCTTCGATCATCCCATGGAACCCCAAAACATTCGACCAGGCTTCGTGGCTGGCAATTTCACTATGGGGCCATGGGGCTTTCCATCAATGGAGGTACTCAAAATGGATGGTTTATAAGGTTTATAAGGGAAAATCCTACTAAAATGGATGATGACTGGAGGTAGACCTATTTTAGGAACACCTCATGTATCTATATATATATTTAATGTACACACTGAAAATTCATCTGAATTCAATGTGTTTTTTTTGATTTAGAACCATGGTTTCCAGTCTTGATCTCCCTTTAAGTCAAACCAATGATTGGAGGATCTCATTGATATCCCATATTTGATAGTCTTCCCGGCTATCCCCCAATACTCACCAAATAAATCATGCCAGTAAAAGCCCCAAACGATCATTACTTTGATAACCACCATAATACTGGTTACATGCCTACAGTATTCTATTCCTACAACTAACCACCTTAAAATCAATACCAATCTTTACACATGGTATATTTCGATCATGTATAAAAGTATTTATAACTTATTTTTGTTATTATGATACCACTATTCATGTTCTTTTCATTTCTAGTATATTCAATGGGAATTTCAGGATCCTAAAATGGAGGTACTGTACCATATACGGCCATATTTTGTGGGGATATTCCCTTACGTAGGCCTAAAAAATAGGCCTTATATATATGATATGGTAGGTACCTCCAATTTAGGTTCCTGAAATAACCATCTGGTTGCTGGTTTGGAACATGGCTTTTATTTTCCCCAATAGTTGGGATGATGATCCAATCTGACTGTCATATTTTTTCAGGGGGATTGAAACCACCAATTAGTAATGGTAACTAGTTAATAGTTATTTACCATCTATAGATGATTTCTAATTAAACACATCCATTTATAGATGATTGCCCTTCCCATTTATAGATGATTTTCCCATTAAAAAAAAACTATGGCAGTTAATGTTAAATTTATCAACTACATCAACCATAGCAACTATAAATTTAGTTGGCAATGTTTCATGGGAAAATTCGCTATTTCTATGGCCATTTTCTATAGTTATGTAAACGTTTACCAGAGGGTAGCCATTGATAGCATGGTCATTATAACTATAGAAAATGGCCATTCAATGGAATTAGTACTATAAATGGCCATTAATTACTATTACTTATAACTATAGTAATAATATAATATAATATAATATATAATATTATAGTCTATTACTATTACTTACAACTATTGATTACTATTACTGTATAATTATAACGTTTACCATTACTATTAGTAATCGCCTCACCTCCGCATGATTCCCAAAAAAAACGCCAGGCTCCAGACCATGCAGCAGATCCCAGGTTGCCCATCCCTGACAAGCAGGGAGAGGCGGGTGCGATGAACATCGAAACGAAACGCCCAAAAAAGGGGGCGCAACAAGGGAAGGACATATCTATGTGAAAACTATCAGAACTATAGAAGTTGGGGAACATGGGAACTTGAGCTCGGAGATTATAGCAATTGATGAATACTCAGAAACAATCGCATATTCAGAAAATATCTTTTAATTGCGTTGAATTGATTTGATGAATACTCCAAGTTTGGATCGTAATTTTTGTTTGATAGGGGCACAGGCACTCATGGGAAATTGACTGTATGTGAAAAACGGTGAAAACAACCTCTGGTGATTTGGCTGTGGGTAAAAGCCCGATCACTACCCTGTAGTTTACATCCTCGCTGGGGCTGGGATTTATGGATGTTCGTCCCCCCGAACTGTGGTATGATAGGTTCCCATACCTGCTTGATGAAATCAAATTTTGGACCAGAGCTTTTTCGTTTGAAATTTGAGGTGGTTGAGATGCGAGAAACTACCCCAACATGGTCCAGAAGAGGGGTTCATTTGATTTGGTCTGATTCAGGGATTGACCGTTTGCCGACTGGGATATTTAAACTACAAGAAAAGCATCCCTGGATGGGCTATTCTTTGAACCTTTTTTTGGATATGAACAGCAGGGTAATTAGGTTTTTACCAATGTCACATGTCCCACATGAAGTGATTGGTGGCACTTGTTTTTCCCAGTTTGTGCTGAAATCCCTTATGGTGATTGCAGTTGCTGCAGCAGCAGATACCTAAAATACTACTGTAAATAATAAATACAACACGGTGATAGAAACATCCACCATATATGGTTGAGTTTCCCAGCTATAACCCTCCATTTACCATCATTTAAACTCACTTAGCTATAGAACATCACCATGTTTCCTAGGTATGTAACATATTGTAAAATCATTAAACTAAATAAGATTAAATACACATTGTCACATAACTATAGAACTTCACCGTGTTTCATAGGTAAAATCATCAGACTAAATAGGATTAAATAGGTAATTTTCCAGTTACACTATGTTACCAGCGGGAACCCTGTGGATTTTCGCTGTGGCCAGGTCCACCTGTCGGCTGGTGAAAGCCTCAACGACTTGGTGGGGAGCTGAGGGTGATATGGGATATGATGGGATGTATGAAGCATATAAAATCCATACATATGGGATAAGATCCACTGATACTATATATATATCATATATATGTATATATCTTATATATATATCATATAACCGGTTTCATATATCCATGAGTACTCTACATACAATATTAATACTCTGTAGTCAAGTTACATGGTAGATTTCCCCAAAACTGGGATGGCGCTGATCTGATGGGATTCTCCCAGCTGTGCGCCCGTGCGTCAATCAAGGGATATCAATGGCTTTAGTTGTTTTTTTTTTTTTTTAAATGGCTATATGAATATGTATAGTAAAAAGTAAAAATTGCTTTTAAAATTATATATTAGGTCATTGAAAATCCACTAATTGGTTTGTTAGTATATATATATATAGATAGATGTAGTAGAAATGATACAACGCTACTGAAAAAATATGGAAAACTAAAACATTACCCTCTGGTAATTTAACATAGCTATGGAAAATGGCCCATCTATAGCTGATTTACCTATTAAAGATAGTGATTTTCAATAGCTATGTAAACGTTTACCAGAGGGTAAAGCCAGTATTGAGAAACCAGCCAGCCATCAAGATGGGTCTGCTGTACAATTGAGGTGCCGGTGCTGTACTCTGCCTATGATGCACATCTTTGGAATGCCCTTCTCAATGGCGAGGACCAGCGGCCGGGCTGTGCAACGGTGCAACGTTGGATGTGTGTTTTGTGGTGGTTTCCTAAAGTAGTGGTACCCATGGTGTGACATGGGTACCCCAAATCATCCCTTAAATTAGAGCATTTTAGGATATTTTAGTATTTGAAACCAATGGTCTTGGGGTACCACCATTTTAGGAAACATCCTTTTTATGATGGATGTTTGAATTTATTTTGGAATCTAAGCATCAACGTACACATGTTTCGTGCATGTGCTGAGTGATGGAACACAACTGATAGCCCAGATTGAATATGATATCACAGTAATTTCGATTGCAACAGCTGAGTTGTCTCCCCAGAAGTAAAAGCACGTTGAAAATACGTCGGCTCCATTGGATCTCGAAAAACTGTGAGATAGGCTCTTCCTCTGACTGTAAAAACATCCATGAACATACATTCTGGTCCTAGATGCTCGTCTTTATATAATTAGGATATATCGTTTTTGAATCTTGGAACTGGTTTTCAGGGAAATTTTAATAAATTTTATACAGGAACCTTAAACATATTTTAACCACTGGTTTTTCAATGTCTTTCCCTACGTCAGATCGGTCAGATCTATCCATTCATAGCAGGGGGACGCTACTCCCCTCCCCGGAGGACGTGCTTTTGGAAGCCGGACCCAATGTGGGTGTGCGTCCTGCAGGGATGGCCAAGTTGCTGATTCAATGGGATGTTGGCAATGCAAAATCATTGAAAAAACTGTTCACATAGACTGAATCACAGTTCAATGATTAGTTTTCATGGCGAACTGTTGGTCTTCACCAGTATATTCTAGTATCATAGTTTTTTCTATATGGATCAACAGCCATCTGGTTATGACTAACAGTTCGCCATGGAAAATCACCATGCTATTAATGGGTAAACCATCTATAAATGGATTAAACGGACCATCGAAAAACCATGGCTATGTAACAAATTACCAAAGGGTAAATGGTGATGCAATGATTGCTGTTTGGGAATATTTTTGGAAGATAGAAGTTGACAATTAAATCACCAATACTGTATGATATAATATTAATCGAAATGATATGTATATATATATATTATATGTATGTATAGATATTGTAGATATTGTAGTGGAGATGATCATACTCCATGAAGTGGGAATCCCAATTTTCATCACCATTTTTGCAGAGGATATGGCGGATTAACGCAGTCATGTGCTCTGTGAAATCACCAGACATTCGGAAGGTTCCGGGACGTTCAAGCCATGTCTTGGACTGGATTTTTTTGAGTGGATACTTAGATTATCCCAAGTCCTAGTAACCTAGTACCTGGCTAAAGTGATAATAATGATGATAATGGTAAGAATTGATTATGTCTAATATATATATATATATTATATACATAATTACATTACCAACATTACAATACCAAAAATTAATTATGTATAACTAAGTACTACATATATATATATACACATATGACCAACATTCTACAAACTGCTTGGGCTATACCCCCCATCACCGACATTTTGAGGCCAACACTCACGCGGTGTCGGTAGGCGGCGTGCGCATCTATGATGCCATGTGCCTTGGTGCACGCCACGGCCGACAATTTCACCATCATGGGGATTTATCCATTAAGAATGGGGATCTAATCATTAAAAACGGGGATTTAATATGATTTTTCAAGATTTTTCATCATTTAAACCATGGTGATTTAGCACTTATGAAGAATTAAAATAGCTGATATATAGGTGATTTTAAGAAGAACAGGGATTTTTGCATCAAAAGATGGCTGTTGAACTATGAAAAGCTGGTGCTATCTTCGGGAAACGGACTGGACGGGCACGGCTGAGGATCTGGTGGCGAGTCAAGCGGTTTTTTCCAGCAATTCCATAGGGAGGTACCAATAAAATCATGGATATCTATGGGATAACTTTGGGATAACTGGGTAAAGTGACTGGACATTGTACCAGTAGTTACCCTCTGGTAAACTAACATAGCTATGGAAAATCACCATTTTCAATGGGTAAATCCACTATAAATGGCCATTTTCAATAGCTATGTTAAATTACCAGAGGGTACAGCCTTTTTTCTGGTCGATATCGAATGACCATTTTTGCCGCAGCGGTGCCCCTTAGGACACGGCAATGGCACTTTGGAGGGTCGCTCGGCAAGTCGATAGCGAACGCGAATGGTGGCTGAACTGCGACGTCACGGCTGAATGATGCTTGGGGCCGGGGTTAACTATCCAGAAAGAAAGCCTTAGAATCTCAGATTGGTAAATTATTGTAATTTGTAATGATTTGTAATGAAATTATCCAATGACCTAGCCCGATTTGAAGGGGACTGCAAATCACCGCCCCAACACAAGAGTAGTCCAGCATTGGGAATACCTGAGAAGAGCACACAGTCGAAATGGTACACAGATATCCCAAACGGCTTTGTGTGTTTTTGACAACAGGTTCATAGGACTTCAAAAATAAAGTGGTTCACTTTTTGATGTTCGGGTTTGTCTGACACTATAGACTGAAATCTCATGCTGTATCATGCTTCACATCACAATGTTGCCCATTAAAGTGGCTGAACTAGCCTCCAACATAAACGGAATAAATGCATCGTTTTTGGACAATGCTCTGTATGATGTCGTTGGTGGTAGGCCACATTAGAATCATTAGATGCCCACAATATCCCCATGAATGTTAGTAAGTGTCAGTTTTTAGCAATAGTAAATCAGCCACATGTTGATGATTTTTCATGGCTTACGTTAATGATGGTTAATGATTAATGATGGTTAACAATGGTTAATAATCACTGGTTGGTGGTTTCAAACCCATCATTAACCATCATTAACCATTATTAAACATTGTATAAACATTGGATGGCCAGGGGTGGCTTTGGCGCTGAACGCTGGATCGAACATTCGCAAGTGCGGGATGTGGGGCTGCTCAGTTGTTCGACGGACCACAGATGTGGATCATGATGATAATGGCCATCGTATGAGTTACCCCCGTTACCCCCTGGTTATGACTAACAAAAAGCTATTATTGAACATGGCCATAGAAATAGTGAGTTTTCCCATGGTTAATAATGGTTAATAATGGTTAATAATGGTTAATAATGGTTACTAATGGTTACTAACATAGCTATTGAACATGGCCCACTCGAAATAGTGGATATGAATGGATATTTTCATGGGATTTTATAGTGATTCAATGGGATATTAATAAGATATACACTCTGGTAAACATACAAAACGCTATTGAAGCCATGGCCATAGAAATAGTGAGTTTTCCCATGAATAGCATGATGATTTTCCATAGTTATGGGACAGTTTACCAAAGGGTACTGTATTTATAATTAGCATTTATTAATATTAGCACTTTGTCATAATTTTTCAGCAATCCCCGTTAAACGGGGTCCTAATAAAAGGAAGCAATGATTGAATGGAAGATTCGTTTGCCAGTCGACATGCCTTGAGCTCCGAAAATTTTCGACCGAGATCTTCCGGTCGAGTTGTGGGATTGGCTGATTGGCTCAACCAGAAATCATCATTAGGACGTTAGGAATGATCATTAACCATATTTAACCACATTTAATGATCTAGTAACCACTACTAACATGGTCTAGTAATGTAATTTAACTAATGGTAACCACTAATGTAATTACTAATGTGGTTAGTAGTGGTTACTAGTGGTTAGAATGGTTCTCATTACTAGTAACCACTACTAACATCTCACTTAAAATGGGAAGTTTTTGTTGAGATGTTCATCTCCCTTGCATCAGATTTACTCAGGAGGCACCTATTCATGTTTCGACCATACCAGGTTACCATGAATGTGTGTCGTCCTTCAATGGATCAATACAACCATCTATGGGGGTGTCCATAAATGGGGGTACCCCAAGCTCGCTGGATGGTGTTTGTATTAATTAAAATGGATGAGAACTGGGGGTAGCCCTATGGCCCTATTTCAGGAAACCTCCATATAACCTATCAAATTGGGAATGGCCATGCAATTGTTTGATAGGAAATGTCACAGCATCAATATAGGACTGGCTCAAAACATCTCAAAACTATATACAGTATACCCAAAAAATGATTTTATCAGTCTTCTCTGAATCCAACATATAAAATTATACAAAATAAATCATACCATAAGCATACGTACACATAAGAAGTCATAACCTGCTAAATAATACACAGAATACGTCAACATTCATTATCATTATTAACACCATTAATCACCATCAATCACAATTGCCAATCTTTAATTCTCAATGGTGTGATTAACCACTATTATCATTGAGAACCAGTATTAATCAAGAACCATTATTGTCATTTAAGAACAGTTATACAGTATAAAGTTTTTAAATTTAATAACCAGATATAACCAGTATCCACCATTCATAACCAGCATTCACCAAGAAGACCAGCCTTTCTTGGCTCCAAAGAAACCGCCCCAAAAAACACGCCCAGGTGCTCTTCGTGTGCACGGCTTCGCAGAAGCTCATTGCATTCGACACCTCCAGGTGGGCTTTCGGATCTGACACCCTGCAGTTGAGCCATTCAAAATTCCCTGATGAATTGATTGCTATAGGGGATTATACTACTTGGTGTACTGGGGATTATGATAACCCATAGTAGGGAAACCATTTTCAACTAACTAGTATCATGAGATGGGATAGGGGTAATTTTTAATGGCTCAGTTGATAGGTGGTTTATCCCATTTATTTATAGGGGTTGCAACCATCCTTTTGGTGGTGCAAGATGTCGCAACCATGAAAACAGTATGTATAATAATGGTGAATGTTATGAATGGAGTCATATAATACTTCTGTTGATGGTTGATAATGGTCTATGAAAATAAATTATGGTTAATCATGGATAAGAACTGATAAAGATGGATAAAGATGGTGAACAATGATTAGGAATTGTTAAAAAAACGGTTAATGGTTAATAATGGTTAATCATGTTGCCTAATGGTTAATAATTTAATGATTATTTTCATGGAGATCATTGGAGATTCATGGTTATTTTCATGGATATTCGCGTAGATTTTCATGGTGAAGAAGATTGATGGTGATTTTTCCGTGATTCGGACTTCCTCATCAAACATGTCATCAGTCACATGGTAGGCCGCTAACGTCGAAGTATTTCGAGATTTCTAGCTTATTAGCTTGGAAGATCCGAGGGAACTAGGGCTGGGGGATGCTCCAGCCGCCTGTTGGGTTACCAGAGGGTATACCCTCGGGTAAACGTTTACAAAACTATGGGAAATCTCCATGTTTAATGGGAAATTTCACTATAAATGGGCCTTTTTCAATAGCTACTGGACTCGTATATCAAATTACCAGAGGGTATATGTCTGTACTTACTTGTGGTTGCCAATTCAAAGTGATTTTGAGTATACTGCGTAAATGCATGTACATTGCTCATCCTGATACTTGTTTGTGTGAATTTTTAGGATACGTTTATTTACTAATTGATTGTTCCATTCTTACTTGGAAAGAGGAACCTCAGCCGACACTTTTTGACATGAAGCCACCAATCAGAAACCAAAGTTGAACGGTTTGCCAACACTCAAACTGAGCAGATATAAAACACACACCAATGGAAGCGCAATTTAAATCAACTTGGCCCATGTTGATCCCCCGGGGCTCAACCATGCTGATTTATCGACCCAGCTTGTGGGGATGAGCTTGCCAGCCAGCATGTGGGACACATTTGTGTGGCTTGCGTGGCGAAATCTGCTATGGGGGATCCCCAAGTCACCATGATGGCTGGTTGGTGGTTTGGAACATTTTTTTATTTTCCATAATATATGGGATAATCCTTCCCATTGATTAATATTTTTCAGAGGGGCTGAAACCACCAACCAGATGGAATTTTGGATGGTTTGGGGGTACCCCGACTTCGGAAACCTCGAAATTGGTGGCCGAATGCTGAGTTTCCATCCGCAGGTCGGATTACCAGTTGGTGAAGCTGGGAGAGGTGGGGTTGGTGGATTTTTGGGAGTGCCATGGCATGTGATGCCATAACTGGCCAGAACATACAGAACCAACCGTAACTAACATGTAGACCTTGGGAATCCCTAACGAGGTTGGACTCCGTCGTTTTTCAGCCAAGTGTCAAGTGACGCAGGAATTGTCACAACATTGGTGTGTCAAGGACCCCCAACCCCCTAGTTCAATCCTGAGGGAATCTCTCAGCACCATTTCTGCAACTTGGGCAGTTTCGATTGTAGGTTGCCGATAGTTTCCTGTGGCTTTCATGTGTTTTTTTGCATGGTTTTCCTATGATATGTAGTTTTCCTGTAGTTTTCCAATGGTTTTCCAAGGTTTCCAAGGTTTTCCTATGGTTTTCCCATGGTTTTCCGTTGGTTTTCCCCTGGTTTTACCATAAAAAGAACGCCGCGTTTCGTCCCGTCGTTCTCCAGGCTCCGGAGGACGTGCAATGTGGACGCTCGACCAGCTCCCGAGATCAACATCTCATTGATTTCAAAGCAGGCCCTGGAGAGAGGTCCTGTTTAGGGTTTAGCCACTGGGTAATGGATGTTTATTTACCCTCTGTTAATAGTGGTTAATAGTGTTTAATGATAATTAATGGTGATTAATGATAATTAATGGTGATTTACCCTCTGGTTATGACTGACAGTTTGCTATTGAAAATGGTGATTTATAGTGGATTTACCCATTGATAGCATGGTGATTTTCCATAGTTATGTAAACGTTTACCAGAGGGTAGCGAGATTAGGATTCGATTAGGATTTATATGGTGGTGGTAACATTGTGTCATAATGTCATGATTATTTATATCTAATACAATTTACTAAGAATAGTCATTCACAATGAGTAAGAGTGAATTATCATACTAATACTGATGGTATGGAAGATATAGTAATAATATCGGTACTCATAAGAAGTAAAAATGCCAGTAATTGGTACTATCTAAAAATACTAATGCTACTATTGGTAACAATAGTCATTGATAACGAGTAAAAATACCAATGATGCTAATTGATAATAGCACTTGTCTACCCTCCGGTAATGAAACGTGGCTTGCTGGAAAGTGCCCCCATTTACTTCGATTATTTTCCCCTGTTCCAGCTAGCCACTGGCATGTTTGAGAAAGCACCAACTAGTAATAAGTCAGCCAGATAAGAAAAAGTAGGGCGGTGAATATTAGGGGAATATTATGTTTTCTTTGGAAAAGCTTTGGGATGGAATGAAAGATGAAGGTGAGAATTCTTTTGATCCTGGGAAATGCGATTCAGGCATGAAATGACCAAACGGGTAATCAAAGGATCAAACGTGGCAATGGGAAATCCCTGAAGGATGGAGGTTCTAATGGCCGAATCATCGACATAAATGATCGGTGGAGGTTGTTTTCCCTAATGCATCTGATTTTTTGCCAACTTCACTAGTCCTGTGGTCCCTTTGGTAAACACCATGGGCTTTTTTTGTTTGATCCCGAATATGACAATTGCTTGAATTCAACAGGCTGAAGCAAGATTACCAGCCGCATACAAGAACCTTGATTCACTATTGGAATTCTATGGGATTTCTAGGTGGATCCTAAAATTCAGAGGTGGAAAAGCCAAAATTCACCCACGCTTGGCGAGGATTCGTATACAAACCATTAAAAAAATGGTCGGGGATGGGTCCAGCCAGAATATGGAAACCATATTCCCACGAATTATCATAATGACAATATCATGAATATCACTATGTAATTGCCTAACTAGTAACTAGTTAAACCATATTGCCATAATATTGAAGAATATTACAGAATATGTTCATAATGTTTCATAATACATCATACCCTCCAGTAAACTAACATCAGCTGTGGAGACCATATTTAAGTTTGATTACCAGCGGGTAATTCCCATCAATATCCCCATTATTGTTGGTTAAACAGGGGTTGGTAACTGTCCCATTTTGGGAATATTGGACATCACCTTACAGTAGCCATGGCATTGACCATATACCTAATGGTTGGGTGATGTTCAATGGGGACATTTAATGACCCATGTTAAATCCTTTTTAATCAACTGGGTCATTATTATGGTTCAACTGGGACATCAACTGAATCAACAAATCACCCATCTATTATGGTTCAAATGGTTTAATCACCATAATAAAAAACGATTTGTTGGTTCAACTGGGACATCTTACACCTACAGTGACCTACAGTGCCTTGCCACTTAGGCTGTCCAGCTTTGCCCCTTGAGTTGACATCAGTGTGTGAAGCGTTGAGTTTGCTGCACCCAGGGCGCGGCAGGTGGCCATCTGGAAATGGATATATGGATGGGAAAATATAGATGGATAGATTGATGATATATAATAGACAATGGATAATCAGTGATAATCATCCATTATCATTGTACCCATTGTCTTTTGTCAACCATTACCAATCCTATATATATATATATATATTGTGGGAGGTTTAATGAATATAGTAGATAGTGGTTGATAATGGATCATGGGAATTAAGAATGATAGACAATATGATATTCAATAGGTGATTAAAGGCAATGGACGATGATTTTCATGGTGATGCTTTGGTTATGCCCTTTTTTTGTTGCCATTTTGCTACCATAAATCTGTTAAACACCGGTGTTTTCTTAAAATCGGACATTCACGTGTTTTTTTTGTGTTCGGTTTTGGGGTGACCTCAATGCAGAGGAAGACGCTTTAAATCATGGTTTTCAGATCTTGAAACTGCTTTGGGATCTAGCTAGTGTCTGAAAATAAGCTACCTCCTTATACCGTTTCCAATGGATTACCAACCATCATTTTCCCTAGTATTTTCGAGCCATATATAATTTTCCCTCGTTTTCGAGCCATTGAAAATGATGAACATGGGCCCGTTTTTTCAGACACCCATGGGTCATGTCCAGAATGATACTGAGCCAGTCGTCCAGTCCTGTCCTTCCGAGACAATGGAGACTTGGAATCTATTGGGAAAAAAACGGAGGTCCCAGGATAGAACATGAAACTGCTAGGAAAGTATAGAAAATACCATGAAGATAGCAGGAATTGACTGTTGAAAATTTTCTTGAGAGCACCTAGCACCTAGTTAACCTAGTTGTCATTGTGAAAAACATAGCCACCAGCCATGGCAGTTTCCTTCAAGATCGGTTGTCTCTGTCTCCAGAAATCTGGGATCGCCGAGGTCGGAAATTCTTCAGTGTCTACATTGATGTGGAGGGCAACAGGCCCGGTGGCTACGCCGTGGCGCATCGCGCAGGATGTTGCAGGATGTTGCAGGATGTTGCAGGATGTTGCAGGATGTTGCAGGATGTTGCAGGATGTTGCAGGTTGCTCATATTTGCGAATCATCAATGTGTTCCAAAAGTCTGAAAAACATGTCCAACTCAAGAGATGATCATCAAGATTCCAAATTAAAAGATTTCCCACTGCTACTGGTGCAGTTGGTTCCCTCTAGCGGGGACGAGTTCCAGTGTGACGTTTCAGCGTCGGGCAGTAACTGGGACATCTGGGACGGTGACCCTTTGTGCCTACAAGTTCCTGAACCCAAGGATTCTCACACGGAGATTGGTGCATGAAAGGGGAATGGTCTCCGGCAAGAATTTTTCATGGGACAATGTTCAGGATCACCAATTGTTTGGTGGCAAAACACAATGGTTTCCGATTGATTTTCCCTCAAACCACTCCATTGAATATACTGTAGATGAATATATATATATAATATACATACCTATCATACCATATGTGGGGGTACGAAGATCCATATTTCATCCATAACCCCAGCCATGTTACGGTTGACCAGGGCCGTTTGCGCAAAGAGTTTCAGGAATCACTTGGTTTTCTTTGACACCACGCATCTAGACGTTCCTCAGCGAAGTTTGGTGCCCGGGGGGTTCAGGTGAGCGACGATCTTGATGAGCGTTTACAATGTGAGGCCCACCAGTTATAAGTTGGTTTATAAGCCCCAGTAACTATAGTTATAAGTACCATAAACCATAGTTATTGGAGTTATACGCCAACTTAGATATCTTGGGGGCCTCACATTGTATTGTTCAGTGAGAACTGGTAGGAATGGGGATAGATCGGATAGATATAGATTCGATGAATATACAATGGGTGATTACTGGTTGGCTGGTTGGTGGTTTGGAACATGACTTTTATTTTTCCCATCATATTGGGAATGTCATCATCCCAACTGACGAAGTCATATTTTTCAGAGGGGTAGGGCTCAACCACCAACCAGATTATTATTAACCATTAGAAAACATCATTAACCATATATAATAACCATTAATATTAACCATATATGGACCAGATATGAATATTATATTACCAACCAATGGTAGGTATACCACCAACCAGATGGTGATTCATGGTGATGGTCATGGTAGCCTTGATGGGATTTGGATCAACGGATCCATTCATATTTTTAGGGCCCAATGATTGGAGCTATGAATCATAGGATGGGCCGGGCCGTTGCGAAATCCGAATCCCATGATTTTGTTTGGCTCTCAAGCATCCGAACTTGGTGATGCAGGATTTCGCAACAACCACCATCCACAGTAGTTTATGTATATATGTTTACATATTAAGTTTATCCCCATGTAACATGATGGCTATAACTATAAGCATATTGTTTATCCACATGTTTCATCATCCACCGCCTGCAGGACTGGCATAGGCTGTCAGAGGTCCATGCCAACTGGGAACACGACGCTGGGTCAAAGTTGAAGACCCCATAAATGGACCACAGGAACTGGAATGTCTACCCTCTGGTAATTTAACATAGCTATGGAAAATCACCATTTTTAATGGGAAAACTCACTATAAATGGCCATTTTCAATAGCTATGTTAAATTACCAGAGGGTATGTTTATCAATGGATTGGTTTAAGGGAAAATCTTAACCGGAAAATATAGATTTTCCCATGAAATATTGGGTTTTCCGGTTAAAAGTTTCCCTTAAACCAATCCATTGAGTTTAGTCAACCATCTACTGGTTGGTGGTTTGGAACATGACTTTTATTTTTCCCATCATATTGGGAATGTCATCATCCCAACTGACTTTCATATTTTTCAAGATGGTTAAAACCACCAACCTGTCTAAGTATTGGGGTGCCCAATTTTGACTTATGTGTTCGACGATAATGATGATACCAATAGGGAAAAAGATGCTTGGATTTCCTAATGGATGCCAGCTGCTAAATCGAAAATGACGAACAATGGGATTTTTTTGTACCCTACTATGATACTTGGAGGAGAACCCCATGGGAAGTGTTCGCGATGTTTAGTGTACCCAGGCTTTTGATGCGGTAATCCTGTATAATGCCACTTAGGAGACCGATGAAGCAGGGTGACTAACCAGTTGCTATGCAGAAAATTCAACAGGCGTGAGTGATTCTGATTGGATCACTTTCTAGGGGGGGGGCATTCCAGAAATGAATCAGCGTCAAATTTGTATACCCCTGGTTGATTCATTCTTGCGTGGGATATATAGCCCCCAAAAAAGTGATCATGTCTCTCGAACTGAACCCCCCAAGGCCAGAAATTGGGTAAGCAGCTTGTTTTTCATGGGCGGGACAGGTATCTTAGATGATTTGCAATGCAATGTCAAGCTTGGGAGGAACACACATCCATCCTATGGCCAGTTCAATAATTGAGAAAATTACACTCTGGTAAACTAACATCACTATTGAAAATCACCATTTTTAATGGGTACATCCACTATAAATGGCCATTTTCCAGTTCACTATGTTAGTTTGCCAGAGGGTATGATCAACCATGAGATTTGCGGAACTCTATGGTTAGACAAACCGAACCTTCGACTTTCCGAACCGTGATTTCAACAACTGCAAAGTGAATAGAACAGATTTGAATCTTAGTTTTGGGTTGAAATACCCTCTGGTAAACTAACATAGCTATGGAAAATCACTATTTTTAATGGGTAAATCCACTATAAATGGCAATTTTCAATAGCTATGTTAGTTTACCAGAGGGTATACGCCTAGACCTTCCGAAAACTGCTGCACTAGGGAGGCTCCACAATGGTTGATTAATTGATTGGGTGGCAGATTCCAAAAAGCACACATTGCTCTTTAAGTGGACTGCCCAAATAAAACAACCCGTTGGGGTCCAGGAAATCTGAGGTCAACATAGGTCAACATGAAATCGCAAGGTCCGCAAGGTGAATGGTTTGTATGGCTGGGTGATGTTCCAGTTTTCATGGAGGGAGATGGTATGCTTTTCAATTTTAGCCAACGAGAAATGAGTGAAACATGGCAGGAAACCATTCTGCTATACAGCGGGAGTTGAGAAGATGATGCGATGACCGGGACAATAGTCCCCAAGTTGCCAGCCACCTAGTCAATCCCCATGACCGGATGCAGATTTTTCATTTTTTCTTCAACAGTGCCAGCTCCTTGCAATCTTACACGGAACCTCATGGGTTTGGAATGGGGAGATAATTGGAATGGTCTTGAATATATTCTCGTGATCGAACGATACGGGTTTTATGACTTCGATTTTTGGGTGGAACCCCCAGTTTTGCTTCAATTGCCCGTCTTGTTGGGGATGAACCCCGTTCCATGTTCTTTCCATTGGAGAACCATCATGATCTAGAATCTAGATGGCCACACCTGGGAAGTATACAAAAAAAAATACCCAAAAAAAGTCCTCATGTGTTTTTTTCCGGTAAAACTTTGGTTCTCCATGTTCATTTTCGCTGGTTCATACTTTAAACATATACTACAATCAATTACTGTGGTCCCTTTCTGGGCTCAAAAAAAAGACCCATCTCCGCCGAGGAAACTGATGGTCTAGGACAGGTGCTGGTGACACAGGACGACGGAACGCGCCCCCTGCAAGGTGATGCCACCAACGCGCTAACTTGGTTTAAGTTTATTGGCTATATAAGACTATGGTTAGTGGCTTATATGGAGATGCACTGGCTTCCGGGTTATTAACTTAGAAAAACCTTAGGTTATATAACTTACATAGTTTAGAAAAACCTTAGGTTATATAACTATGGTTTGTCGTGATGTAGAATGTGGTAGGTATATTTCTTAGCTATCTCTACAATGAGTTGTTTTGTTTGAGTGACTTAACTATGGTTTTTCGTGATGTTTAGTGATATATCTATAATGGAGTGTATAAACCAACTTACTGTAAAACTTGGGGGGTACCACCTGGGATACGTTCAATTTGAACAATTTGACATTCTCCATGAAATTGGTGGAACAACTCCCCTAGCCTGCAGGGAAAGTCACATCATACAGCAACCTCCCCAACCATGGTGTGAAAATACCTAGTCTTGTCTATGGCTGGTTGCTTGCTACAGGAGTCAGATGGGGATGATGTTTCGGGACTCCACAATCATTTGCAAGCTTGGACAGTATGACTTGCGTACGTCGCAACTGACGGGTCTTGCGAAGTTTGGAAACATGGGCCGTGGCATGTCATCACGTGACACCTCATTTGCAAGGCGCCAATTCATCTGGTTTGAACTCTGACGACTTAGTGACTTAGTGGCTGGTTTTGGCCAATGGTTTTGATTTTGTCAATCTGTCTCCTCCTCTTACTCCATATTATGTGGAGGATTGGAACTTGTTTCCTCCATGTTTTGTTGAGGGTTCTGCAAAAAGGTGCCGGTAGCATGTCTCCTGGCGAAGGCAATTTGCTGGAAAACTCTTGGGTTCAGGCACTTCCTGGTGTTTTTTTTGTGTAAGGCAACTCCGACATTAATCTTATCAATCTTATCAATCTTATCAATCTTATCAATCTTATCAATCTCATCATCATCATCATCATCATCATCATCATCATCACTGAAGGTCAGCAATCGGAAATTTTGTTCTGGGAAGGTCTTGTGCTGCGCAGGATGGCACCAAGCTGCTGGTCTCGTGGCAATGTTCCACTTTGTATTGTGGCACTACTCGCAGGCCGATAGAAAAGGTGGCGGAAATAGTGGGTTGCCAGGGAAGTTTATGACAAAGATTGGGTTTGTTTAAGGTACCTTTTTGATGATTCTTGGCATTTTCCATGACTGTTTACGGAATCAAATGGTGTTTTAATTTTTTTTGGGGACGCATTAATAAGCAAATCAAGGGAAATAGTGGCAGAGCCTGTGACCATGAGGTTGTTACAAACGGCTTCCAACTGTAACAGTGCTCAGTTGAGTTGAAGTTGAAAAAGCCTTGGGGGCAAAAAAGAAGCCTCTCCCACTTGTTTCAAGCATTGCCCTCCTGGTTTTTTGAAACATGCTTTGCTCGAAAATCCACCATTTCATAGCACTTATAGATGGTTACAGCACCATTTCTCTGGTTTTTTTTCGGAGCAGGACGGACACGTCCATGCCGGGCGAGCATCTCTATGCCTGGGCCTCGGTGATCTGGTTTACATCCTGCTCAAGTGGATGAGAACTGATGGTACCCCATGACTCAGGAAACCTCCATATATCCTAAAGAATGCTACACAATTTCCATGATCAGAAACCTCCATATCCTAAATAAGTTTTCAATGTTCCTCGAATTTCATAGTTGGGTATGGATCAATACCTATTAATACCATTTTTAGTGGGATGAACATCCATAAATCCCAGCTATTTTGATGTGAACAGAAGGGGTACTATTGGTTTTGACACACTGCCATATTATCCTAAAGAATGCCACACAATTTCCATGAGGTAATAAGAAAGATTCAATAATCAGAAACCTCCATATCCTAAATATTTTTTCAGAATGATACATCATTCCAATTAATTCCAATTATAAGTCTGATTTAGGATATATATTTAGATGAACATCCAGCTGTTTGTACTGCTTTAGACCCATGATGACCTAGAAATCTATGGAATGGATAAAAAATATTTTCAGCGAAGGTTCCTCGAAGAATCATTTAGTTGCTGATGTGTTGTTGAAAAAAAAGCCCATCTACTCAATCTACTCAACAAAATGTGATGTATCATGGTTTATCATGTTTTTTTTTAAATATCCTGATCTTGTTGCAAGCATCTGCAACTGCACTTGGTTGCTCTCCCGCTGCTGCTTTCTTCCCATAAAGTTGGAAAAAATAATGGGTTCCGAAAAAACTAGCGCTATTTTAGAGATCCATGCTGTAGCAGGTAGATCTACTGTACTATTTCTATTTGCTTTGATTCGCTTTCTTCTATCATATATCTGGATATATATCATATACATCTGGATTTGTATTTATTCTTTTCTGATGATATTTCTGGATATAGATGTATATTATATATACATATATATATATATCATATATATATATATTATGTATATCATTTTTCTGGACATTTTTTCCAAGGTTTTTAGCGGCCCAGTTGTTCTGCCCCTGGCTATAGGTCCTGGACCTCACCGTCGGCTTGGAAAAGGGCTATGCCCCACCGGTGCTGGCGGCGGTGAAGATTCCTATGTCGCGAGGTGCCATGGATTTTATAACGGGAATGTGGGGGAAATCACCATTTTGACTAGGAAAATCCATGAGGTCTCGACATTTCATGGGATTTCAATGGTTTTAATGGGATGTGAATTTAATCAAGAAAATGGGATGTTAATACTTGTTCACAACGGTCAGTAATGGAAAATCATCTCTAAATGGTATATTAATGGATTATTAATGATATGGTACCCTAGGGTAAACATACAAAAAGATGTGGAAAACCAATGGTTTCTCTAAGAAAGTGATGTACTACTAATGCGTTTTCCACATCTATGTCAGTTTACCCTGTGGTAGGTGAAGAAAGGTTTAAAACGACATGATTGATGTGTAAAGCATCTGCAGAATGATGCACACATACAATGACAAACACATGCACATACACACACGAGGATTTCAAGGAACAACTTGGATTGGCTTTGCAATTTTCCGTGCTTGGTAGGTTCCATCATCAGAGATATCCAGTGCACACAGCAGTTTGGAAACCCAGGTTGTGGTTCTTCGCCGGTTGGGGTGGAGAAATGGATTTGCACGACACCAAAACTATAAGTGCGGGGGGGGGGGTGAATTCATTGATGAATCTGATATGATGTGATGGGATAATGATATAATTATATACATCGGGATACATATTGTAGGTCTAGTCGGATATAGTCGGTATAATATCATTCCAACAATATATTTGGATGGATAATGACAATTAACCAGTGGATTTAGATGTACCATCCATGTGTACATTTCCATTATGAAATGGCTTGACCCATGTTCCATTCCAGGGGCATTTTTCTAACAAAAGGATGCATTTTGTAAGGACATTTTTCTGGTCAACCATGCCATTTTGTAA
>Ga0126342_10001216_pt1 | contig 34947 bp, 24 predicted proteins | sample Cyp1metagenome_FD_92528 | JGI IMG/M metagenome (GOLD analysis project Ga0126342, IMG submission 92528) | Coral microbial communities from Lord Howe Island, Old Settlement Bay, Australia - Cyphastrea 1 metagenome | ecosystem: Host-associated > Invertebrates > Cnidaria > Coral ...
AAATGATTCGTCCTACTCACACAGGCTGTTTTGAGCGCAAAAAAACATGAAACCATCCATAGTATCAAGGCTACATATCCCCAAAATTTCGTTTTTTTAGCGCTCACAACACCCCTTTCTGTTCCTAAAATGGGGGTACCCGTAAATCATCCATTTCAATAGGATTGCCACTATAAACCATCCATTTGGGGGATTCCCACCATTTATGCAAACCCCCATATGTTTCAACCTAATAAAAAACTAATTTGGAGGTCAGTCAATCACGTTGGCAACATCTTTGCAGCTCAAATCACCAATGACCAGCTGGACATAGCTAGACCCTCATCCCGCAACGTGGCAATCTGGACCAAGTTGCAGGAAAAGGATTGCCAGCAAGGACGTTTCGGAGTCTGAGACGTCCTTGCCATGGACTTGGTGCATTCATGTCTATTCAACTAAGGGATAGCAACCCCCCAAGAAAGATACCGAAAGAGATTTACCACCAGTTGATTTCTGGTCGGGTTTTACTTACGGCTATCTTTTTATATTTTTTTGAGTCTTTTTCTTGGGAGACTCCCCAATTCCGATGTCTCATCCTTCTCCCCATTGATGGCCATAGCCAAAGGGTGAATCTAGCATTTTCAGGTTCGGTAAATTGGGTTGTGGTGCCCCTGTAACTATGCTCTTGGCCCTCACCACTAAGGTCAATTTCAATGGACCTCAAACTACCCACTACTTTCTGACAGCCTGTAACTGTAGAGGCTTTGATCTAGAATTGTGGCTTACTTCTGCACTCATGACATGCTGTGACCTTCCAATAGCATCCCATATAGAAACGACCAAACGCGCAAAAAATACGCCAATTAGATTCATCGACCCAGAGAGTACAGTTTCACACGTAAAACTCAATGGATTGGTGGCATCGCCCCGGATCCAGGGATCCCAGGGATCCCAGGGATCCCAGGGATCCCAGGGATCGTGGGTCAAAAAACAAGTCCATTCTGGTGAACCTTCCAAACCTACAAAAAACGATGGAAAAGTCACCACTTTCAATGGGTAAATCCATTATAAATGGCCATCTTCAGTAGCTATGTTAAATTAACAGATGGTATTTTTTTTGACTTTGTGAACTGGAAAATGCATGAAAATGCGCCATAATCATAGATGATTTTCCGATGAAGAATGGCTATCGAGAGCAAAGTCCTTTTTTTTAACAGATGCTAGGCCTTTATAACGTGACTGTCCGTCCTCCAAGAACTTGGAACTTGACACCGGAGACTCCTGGCTTCCACTTCGATCTTGGGGGCAAAACATAGAACCAGCCTGTCCTATGTAAACACAGTCAATCTTTGATAGTCCACAAAAAAATATGGTCATTCTTTTGCTGGTTGGCTGGTCATTATCCATTTAATGTCAACCTTGGATTAATAAACCCTTAGGCTCTTTAATTGGGGGGGGGTACCATTTAAGTATTGGGTTGTGACCATTGGAGGAGTACCACTTTAATTGATAAACCTTGGTTTAGCAAAATCCGGGGTTGACATGATTTTTCATTGATCTTCTAGACCTTCCCAGTTCTGGTGCCAATTTTTTGCTTGCGATCAGAGCCAGCACTGCATCATGGGAAGCAAAAAACTAAAGGACTCTGTTCTAATCATCCAAGGTTGGGGATGTGTGGATAAAACAACCAAACTGCGCTATTTTAGTGGGATTTTACTTTCCTATCTTTTGGGGAGGACTACATATATATATATATATTTTTGCATCGGCCTTTTGGGACTTTCGTCGCGGCGTCTATCATGAATTCAAAAAGAATGCGGCAGTCAGCCTGCAAAGTCCCTTCCGTATTCGACCGTGAAAGAGGTCACAGTCATTGCTTTGCAAACGGAGAGGAACTGCGAATCAGGGTCCTCCTGTGCAGAGAGTGGGACCGCACTGATCGCACCACAAAATTGCTCAGCTAAAGCCTTGCTAAAAGCTGGCGGGTACTCTTTTAGTCCCCCTGTAGCCCAGCTGCCATCTCCTTGTCGTCCAATCGAGCTGGTCTTGGGATTGCTCTTCGTCACATGGTTGGCCAGGATGGTCTGCGTCATACCTGGCAGGTTGAGGCAGAGCAGCTGTGTGGGCTTCATGCTCTTCGCGCCCAGCAAACCTTGACTGAGCGAGAGGAGCTCGACTCCCGGAAGTCTTGTCAGGGCTTCGAAGAGGGGAAGCCGCCAAATCGAAGCCAGTTGGGGATCTTCCGGTTCTTTGGGATGCTCGATAGCAGCAAACCCACCAGTGTCTGCCAGACGGAGAAAAGCCTCCGCCGCAAAGCAAAGAAGAAGGTTACCAACGCAGACTTGGTCCAGCTCGCGTAGCCGCAGTTGGGGAAAACCCCAAAGATCCATGGCATCACGGAGCACTCTGGGCTGTGAGTTGGCGGGGTCCGCAGCATGTACAGCACGAGCCTTGGACCAAGTCTCACAGGGTGGACCTGCAAGGAATGCAATTGTCCAACCCTGTGTGATGCTGTGGAACCAAAAGTCCCGCACCGTCTTCTCCGCAATGTTGCCCTTCTCCTTGTCCACAATGATGTCGAGCGAGACGGTGTAGACGATGAAACCCTCTGTCTGCTTCTGGAGGAGCGCGTCCAGGTAGTACTGAAAGTCACCCAGGCGCCTCCGGCCCGAAAAGGCGTGGAGGACAATCCGGAACTTGCCGAACTGGCGTGGGATCGGCCAATTCAATGGCCGAGTCTGCTCCAGGATCTCCTTCTCCAGGCAGTGGAGGTCTTTTCTTTCCAAAGGAGCTGGCACTGAATGCAAGAATGGCCAGGCGTCTGGTCGCATCAGCGCATCGACAATGTGCAGGAGGAAGGATTCACCAATCTGACGGATGCTTTCGTCCTGATTGTGCTCCAGAATGGTGTTCCGCACGGCTGCCAAGGTGGCTGTACACATAGTCCATGAGATAGTCCGCTCCGTGATGATGTCCCGGATCTTCTGCTCGAGGTCCGCCAGATTCTCCGTCTCGACGAAGGCCAGGCAGCACTCGTCATGAAGTGTCCAGTCAACATTCTCAAAGTCTCTCAGGACTCCCTGTTCAGGTCTTGGTCCTGCGCTTTCAAAGGTGGTAGGAGGCGATCGTGTTGATTGACCAGGTTTTGTTCCTGCGTGGAGCCAGTACCTGGGATGGGCTGAAGTCTGGTTCGTGCTCCAAGCAAACTCTGCCTGCAATAAGTCGCTCGCAGGAGATGGGCCTTCAATTTGGAGGCAGTGTGATATTCTGTGAGACAATGCGGACATTGTGTGCCCTGAAACAGGGTTCTCACAGGGTTCACATGGCCATGTGCCTTGCACATATGGGCCCCTTCTCCTCCTCTGGATCGGAAACTGATCCCGCAGGTCATGCATCCCCAACAGCGTATGGCAGGTTCTTCAACTCTCGTGAGCCGCGAGGCGTTCGAGGTGAATCCATAAAGATGAAGTCGCTGTAGGATCTCCTTGTGGAAGAGCAGAAGTGCTTGATCTTTCTCTCGCTGTTTGCAGGCATGAAGACTAGCACGACGGATCAGCCTGCGCCAGTAGCTCCTATGATCCTGCACGATAGCGAGCCATGCCTCAAAATGTTGCTTTGGATCTCCCAAATGCGTGGCTCCTTGAAGTTGATAAAACATCCATCTGAAGTCATCCTCCAACAATTCAAGCCAGGGTCGGTCTTGATTGATCACTCCCCAATCAACAAGGTGTGTGCAGGCCATCAAATGTGCCAAGATAGCGAAGCCGCTGCACCCTCAAAAGTTCCGAGGGAGAGGGTAGGCCAGTCTGGTAGAGGATCTGTTCATCTGTGAGGTGGCAGTCCTGGGGCACTCGAAGCAATCTGCGGAAGAGTCTGATTAGGGCCCCATGGAGTAGCTCCTTGGTCTGGCTGTCCTCAATGACACATGACTCCGTGCCGTAGAGAAACTTGCTGAGCACTAAACTCCTGAACAATTCAACCCTCTTCGGAAGGGCAATGGCAGGGTTGTGGAATAGCACCTTGCGGTGTTCTGCAAAGGCCTTGTGGGCAAGTGCAACTCTCCTTCGGATCTCCTTACGAAGATCTCCACAATGGTGAAGGATGCATCCCAAGTGCTGATATTGTCCCACCAATTGAATCTTGTAGGTGTCATACTCACCGACCACCGCCAGCTGTCGAGGAGCAATGGGTCCATAGTGAGCAGTTCTCAACTTCCTGGCTCCCTTGCCTCTGAAGGAAAGCATAATCTCAGTTTTGCCTGCAGCCAAATTGGGCTGCATGGCATGGCTGAGACATTGGTCAATCAAAATTCCGGCCGTGCTTCTGGTCTTCCGCAGGAGTGACTCCCCATGGTCTGCACTGATAGCAACGCAAAGATCGTCCATCCAGCATGGGCCTAGGAACTTCGTGAAGGTGGTACCGGTGGGAACCTGTCGGCCAAACAAGTCTGGACCCTGATCAGCAGGGAAGGCATCAAAAGTGGAGCCCTCAACATCCGCCTCTTGTAGGAAACGCTGGAGCACTCTTGACCAAAGATAGCCAAAGATGACGTCGGCAAAAGCGTCGCCTGGGCGAGTGCCCATTGAGGTGCAACATGCGTCTTGTTGAGGTCCAATGTGCCAATGTGTATCCAGGTGCAGTGCATACAGCGCTCGTTGTAGGTGTAGAGGAACCTGCGCTTGTTGTGTGGCACAGTCCTGGGAAAGATGGATCCTCAGGTCATCCAAGATCGTGGCAGGAAGTCCCAATCTGGACGCCACCAAAGCAAGAGTCTCATCGTCAGTCTTGCCTCCGACAGCAAGGGGTCGAATGACCCGATAAAACGCCTCGCTCAAATCAAGGAAGATGAAGGCGATCGGTCGTTGTCGAAGATGATGGTGTCGGAAGAATGCTCGAGCAAGATGAACTCCTAAATTGACAGGCGCCTTCCGTTGCCCTCCAATCTGTTGGCGGATCATATACTGTTCATAGATGGATGCCTGGTGCAACCTCAAAGTTCTATGAATGCATTTACCAATGTGAGAGGAAATGAGGATCGAGCGGTAAGCCTCACAACGCTGCTTGCTCATCTTGCGTTTCCAGATTGGCACAAGGCGGCCGCCTTTGTGCATCAGGGGCTCATGGCCGTGAAGAAGTGTTTTCAGCAGCAATGGGAAAGAATGTCGGGCTAAAGCCGTTGGACAGGAATTGCAAACTTCAGCAGGAATGTTGTCCGGTCCAGTTGCTTTCCCAGTGGAGACTTGTCGAAAAGCTGATTCAAGCGCAGCAAGGGGAGGCAGATCCTCAATTGCCACCACAACTGGGTCAGAGTGTAAGCTGGCCAGATTCTGAATCCACATGTCACGTTGTGGTTGTGCTGGACGTCGAACTCCTCCTTCCATGTTGCCGAAAAACTCAATCCATCTGTTGAGCGCATCTTCTGGCGAACGGCAAGGTTGGTCCTCCCTATCAAGCACTTGAGGCAGTGGCGCAATGCCCTTGTTTTTGAGGTTGCTTGTCCCTACCAAAGGCCGTAGGGTGTGCAAGATCGTGGAGGCCGATGCTGTCGGTGCCAGTTTGTCGATGTGCTCAGCCACCCCCCGAAACTTGGCAGCTTTCAATGCATCCTTGAGTTGTTTGGCATGGCTACGAAAATCCGCCAGGCATCGGAGGTTGCCACAAAGAAGCGTGGTCATGTATTGCTCCTGGAGGCTGGTTGCCTGGTAATCACTTCCTTCATTGGAGCGTTTCCATGCACCAAAAGCCGTGGCAAGCAGTTCACGCAAAATGATCTTTTTGGTATGTTTGAGGGCTCGTCGGCACCGAAGTTTATGTGACCGTAAAGACCAAATTGCATCGCTGATGAAGGACTTCTTGGGACCTTTGCGTTGGGTCGGACATCGTCTGTGAAGTTCCTTGTGTACTGCCTGATTGAGGGTCTCAATCTGTGTGTCGACATCTAAGGCCCAGTCAGTCGCAGGATGATCAGAAAGAAGACCGTCAAGATTTGTATTTCTGATTTTGGCTCGATCAAAGGTTGTTGCTGCTCTCTGTCTTCTGGAAGGCTTGTGAGAGACATGGTAAGCCCAGCCCAGTTCAACCGCAATGGGTGTGTGATCTTGTTGTTCATTGCCCAAGTCAAAGGAGTCCAGCAGTTGTGAGTGTGTGCAGCAAACCAACCTCTCGCATGGCACGGCCACATAGTCAAGGCAATGGGTGGTATTGCCGTCAGGGCTTGTCCATGTATCCAGACCGCCAACATGGGTATAAAGCGTCTGCGGTAAAGCCAACTGGTGAACTTCAAGAAATTGTCGCCAGAGTGGTGTAGATTTCGATGTGGTTCCAGGTTGGTGTAGGACCGAAAGTCCATCCACAGAGCCTGTTTCAGCATTCGCATCGATCATCACGTAAGGCTTGTTCTCCCCGCAGTGCTCCTGAATGATGTCCGTGGAAAGTTGCCACCATTTGGTCCGAAGGTCAATGGAATGTCCGCTATGCGGGGCATGCGCAACAAAGATGTGGATGTCGAGGAAGCTGGTATACACTCTGGCAAGTAGTCGATGTGGATCAGCATGGATGATTTGGATGTGCTCCTGTCTCAAGTGCAGGGCTTTGCGGCCCTCATAACCATAAGGTTGCCTTGTATTGATCCATAGTTCGACTCCCCCTTGCCCTTGAAGAGCGCCAGAGCAAAACCGAAGCACGTTTTGGCACTTGCAACTTCCTTCTGGTGTGCGTGCTTCCTGTATACCACCAAAAAGAAGCCCGTGAGCCTGGAATTGTTCAACCAGATATCCCACTTTGCCTGCATAGCCATCCGGGCGATTGTACATCGAGAGGACATTGGCTGTGCAGAAGCTGATCTGGATCTTGATGTGCTGCAGGACGGGAATCTCCTGTTCTTTAACCAGTGAGCTTGGTTGGTGAGCCTCTGGCAAATTGGGGACTGGGGCATGCAGGTAACCGTCATGTAGTTGCGGTCCCCCAAGATGTTGGGCAAAGATCAGCCAAAGGTGAGGCAGTTTGGTTCTCCAACTGGTCATATCCAGCCTGAGTCGGGGCAGGAAAAAGCTGTTCTGCGCTTCATGTTTTGCCATTAGGTCAGTGAAATCGTTGAAAGGTTCTCCACAGTGTCCGTAGATATGCTCCAATCGCAGATGTCCTTGTGGGAGAGCTACATCCAAAAGCTGGTAGGCTCCTCGTAAGCACAGGAAGGAGTCATCCAGATTGGTCGCTCCTTTCAGTCCACTAGCCTGGTCGCAGGTAAGTTGCGAGTCACTGCGGAAAAGTGTCGGCACCATGCTGTTCTGGCCAATCCGCCAGAGAAAGGCCCAAGTCATGCCTTCCCTTTCAGCAGTGAGGGAGCCCGGTACTGTGGATCCAAGATGGAATCTGCTGGTGGCATTGTATCGAACTTGTTGTGCCGTCCATCCGACAAGAAACAATTGATGTGGTCGTGTTGAGGTAGCATAGCATTCAGCCAAGACAATCATAGCCCATGCATCCGGAGTGCCATGTTCTTCAATCCAGGCCGTGGGATGATGATGTTGGTGTCCTTGCGAGGAGCCATCCACATAGATGATAAAACGATCCGGGTGTTGGTCTCCAATCAGAGGAATGCAATTGAGGAATGCTTCAAGATCAGCAGGAAGTTGAAGTCCGTCAAAGCTGGTGTGAAGATCAAAAGAGGAACGCTGGAAAAACTCTTGCAGCTCAACAGATGTCTTTCCCAAGTCAATGCGGCTATCACGACCAGCAAAAGGCCTCTCAGCTTGGGGTCCCTTGTACATGACGCCAGGGGGTGCCACAGGTTGTTGCTGTGGCCATGTCGGAGGTTGCCTCAACTTCCCAGGAAGTTCCTCAAGAACGCCAAAAGACTCTTGAAAGAGCACAATGGTTGTACGGTTGAAGGTGCTCCTTCGACTGACAATAACGGCTTTGGGATGTCCTTGGGCATGAAGAAATTGCATGTCCTTGTTCTCGTCAACGCACAGTTGGATTCCCTCTTGATAGAAAGGTCCATAAATCTGGCCGTTGGCAACCGAGATGAAGATGCGACAAGCAAGCTGTGGATAGCCTTGGCGATCAAAGCAAAGTGCGATGTCAAAGTCCTCAAGAAGTTCGACATCACAGTCATGACCCCATAGTGAAAGTTCTTTTCGGATATTGTCCGTGCTGATGGGTGGCGCAAATTCAATATAGTCAGGGAGGAGCTGTTGATCAGGCCTCCCAGGCAAGATTCGCACTGCTACAGTCTCTTGCAGCTGACAGGGCCGATGGGTGTGAGCCACCAGCCCATCTGTTAGGCGCTCCTGTCCCTTGCTTGGAGCAATGTGGCCTTGTGTGAGTTGAACATATTTCTGCAGAAGGTTCAACCCTGGGTTGGCAGGTGCCTGAGGTGCCAGTGCCTGCGTGTGAACTTGGATGCTCATTCCATTTCTCCCTGGGTAGGGGTGTCCCCAGCGGAGTTGTTCACCGCGGTGCCACATCTGGCACGTCCTGGTGGCTGTGGGTCCCATGCATCGGTCAACAAGTTCTGTGACAACCAGAACATGTTCGAAGATAGCATGTTCATGGGTGGTGGCTGCTAGTTGGACTTCAGGTTCCTCATCTTGAAAGTCGTCATCAAGGACCGAGACAAGGGTCGTGATCCAGGATGGGTGTTCATGTTGGATCATGATGACGTGGACCGCAATGTCATTGGTTGAACTGGGTGGAGAGGGGTACACCACGTAGAAGTCAACCTCAGCCGTTGGATCAAGTCGGTCCCGCCACGCAGCACGTAGCAAGGGCTCCCAATCTTGGAAATTTTCATAGAGCTGCACCCTCCTGTTGAAGAGGCCATGTGGCTGAGTCCATCTGTGGTTGACATACCAAGCAGCAACTGTGCAAGATCTGACTTCGCCTTCCCACGAAGCTGCAGCGACATGCCAGGTCTCAAAAAGCTCCTGGACAAATTCGGATTGGCTGGTCAGAGGTGGTCGCGGTAGAGCAAACTCTGGCGCTGCCGGATTGAAGTGGAAAGGCTCCGTTGTAGTCGTGGTGCAAGAAGCAGAACCACTGAAACCAATGTCTTGGGCTGAAGCTGCAGTCCTTGATAGAGGTTGTTGACGATGTAGGGATCGTTGCATCAGCTGAATTTGATCAGAGGAAGTCTCGGAGAATGTCTCAATCGCGACAAACCTCGGAGGTGCTGCTGGTGGGCTAGGTCTGAAGGTAGGCAAGAGAACTTCCAGATGTGTGCCCGGCGCAACCTCTTCAATCTCAAAGAGTCCAAATGGGATTTCATTCAGATGAACCCGACAAAGTGGTCTCTGTGCAGGATCTGTCAGTGAAGGTGGAAGACGCTGTAGTAGCCCTTGTCTCGAAAGCAGTCGAGGAACAGCGAGTGCAAGTTTGATGGACTGTAATCAAGGCAACCGTATCAGTGGGAGCGGCTTCCTGCTCCACAATGACATGTCCAAGAAGGGTCTGTGTGGTCGCCTGAACTGGTCGAGGATGTACGTGATGAAAAGCAAGGCCGTGGCCGTGAATCAACATGTCCTCCCAGGTCTCAGCAATAAGTTGCTCCCATTCCGCTGGGTTAGCTTCAAGCCTGACTGTGCGAGGTTGAAGGCAACGAGGTCGTCGTTCATGTTGGACCAGCCAGGTCATGATGTAAGCCACTGGTCCTTCCTCCTCCATCTCGATGAAAGCTTCCCGGTGGAATGCACGGACAAGTGCAAGTCCCCATTCAGGTGTAAGGCCGAGATGGGCACGTCCATCCTGTCTTGCTCCTTGTTGCTCAGTGCACCATTGTTCAGGTCCAAGAGGTTCAGTTTGTTGGTCTGTTCGGAAAAGCCAAATGGGCGGCTTCGAGGTGTCAGGTATGTCCTTTGTTCCGTACTGTAGGAGTTGCATCTGGTCATCACTGGTATCCTCTTGAAAAATCTGATCAATGAGGTTGTAATCGCAGGCTCCAATATAAACATTGATGTATTGACCGTGGGTGATGTCCAAAGTGGCATCATCTCGCTGCTCAATCTCATAGTCATTCAAAAAGAGATGACAGCGCTCTGGGGTCTCGACACAATGGTTTTCAAGATGGAGCAGGCGAAAAAGAGTCAGTCTCGTAGCAAAATTGGGCAGCCAGAGCACTCTTCTTGAATTGGTAGATGGTTGGGTCTCACCAGGAAGGTAGATCTCCACATCGACCAAAGTAAATCGCATGATTGACGCGACAGGTCCATCTTGTTCAACTTGGACAAGGTACGTGTCCAGCTGCAACTCAGCAAGATCAGCAGGCATGGATTGCAGTCGATGGAGCTGCACAATGTCGCTATGTTGAATGCTAAAAGCATCAGCAATGACTTGGCACGCTATGGGGCCAGTGTTGCTCGGGAGGACTGCCGTAGTAGTGCGTCCATCGCGAAGGAAAAGGAGTGCTTCATGCCAGGGGTCCATTCTTGTGCTTCTGGAACTGGAACTTGAGGAGGAACTCGAAGAGGAGGTCCGGGAACTGGTAGTTCTCCTTCTCGAAGCATCGATGGAAGTGGCTCGCCTCGACATGAGGTTGACTGCATCCCCATCACCCCAGTCCCATGGTTCCCTGGGTGGGTAAAGTGAACGGAGTCTTGCAACCAGTTGTTCTTCCCATTGGTCTTCAGGAACAGGAGGTGGAATGCGAATCGTGAGACTGAGGCCTTCATGAAGTCGAATTGGTTGTCCCACCGGAAGCTCAAGTCTTCCAATGTTGATCGTACATTGCCCAAGCCCTTGTCTGTGACGGTCGTCGCAGAGGTCTGAAACACGTCCATGGAGAAGCACATGGCGGTAAGGGATCACCACATCAAAAGAGTGAGCGATCTGCGCAATGTTGGCGTGTGGAAGTCGCGGTTCAATTGTTGTGGTGAGGCAAGCCGTGCGCAGTGGTGTGGTGATGTTGTACAACCATCAGAATCCCTACCGTGTCGGGCATCGTGAAGAAAGCTGGCTCCGGGGCAACCAATGAAGCTGAAAATGGGGCTTGTCTATCAAAAAGATCTCCCCAAACAAGACTAACATCATCGACCCACGTTTCGAGGTGTCGGCTGAACCTCAGTGGTTTTCCTTGATCTTGAAAAAGATTGTTGGCATGGCTGATGTAGAAGGAGTTGACATAAATGACCTCACCCTCCTCCTCATCTTCAACTCTGCCTTCCTCGTCCAGAAGGTTCCAGATCTGGGAGAACCAATGCGGAAGTTCTCGTAGGTTGGTGGGTTCCCTCCTGTCGGATGGTTGGCTTGGTACGGCTCTCTCATCCGGAAGTGGTGGTAGATGAGCCTCTGTGGGGTCGGGCTTCAAAAAGATGATCCCTCTGCAAGCTGGGGGGTGCTCCATGGCGAAATACCACATGCCATACAGAGCTCTGGAACAAAGATGTTGTACATCTCCAGCGTGTTGCAGTTTCCAATCCACACTTCAACTTCAGGTGAGAAGCTAGTTCGCACCGACTTCCTCGATGTAGAGCACTTCAAAATCCCAGTAGGGCTCCTCGAGCTGGAACATGTAGCTGATGGTGTGGAAAGAAGAGGACCGTGAAGAGACAGTGCAAGTCCAATTGCTTGATCTCTGGCTTGCCATTCACTCAAAAAGTGACGGTGAGAGATCCGACGATGTGTCCACTTCATGACAAGGGCCGGGACTTGATCCAGAGCCCAATAGTGGCAAGGCCCCTGGCTGTCATACCCGTAGGTCATGCTCAACCGGCCTAAGTAAAAGGCGGCCCTTTGGGAGGATTTTGTCCTTCCTCTTGTGCCTCCATTGCTTGGTCTGCATCGGATGGTGCATTCAAGCGGGGTCGCTTCGCGGCTTGCATCTCTGTCTCGATTTGTTCTGTTTGCGTCTGAAGCTGTTGAAGGGAGGTGGACAATGTCTTGAAGCTGTCGTGGATCTTGTCCGACGCATTCTTGATGTTGTCCTGTCCCTCTGTGAGCTCCTCGTCTTCGTCTTTGATCTCGATTGTTTTCACCTTTCCAGCAGCCATCTGCGATTGTTCTAGCTGGGCATTGGCCATGTTGAACTGCTCTTGGGCTGCTTGGATCTTGTCCTGGACGTCCTTCTCCTGTTGCTGAAAGAGCGTCGCATATTCTTGCCAGGTGCGGATTGCATCGGTCAGAAAGGCCTTCCAAGATGCGATCAGGTTGAATCTGGCTTGGAGTGCTTCTTCGAGGTCTTGACGTGCTCGTCCTTGATGTCGTACTGCAGAGTGGAGGTCCTTGGTCGCACGTGCGCCCTCCTTCTTTGCATAGTTCTGGACTTTCATCCTCATATCTGGTGGCAACTCCATTTGTCTCGTTCTGATCATCTCCATCAACTCCTTCTCCTCCGAGTTCTGTGCTGGGGATGTAGTTGAGGTAGACGTCGGTAGTTCCGGAGGCTGAGGCATGATAGGCCAATTGAAACCTGTCTGTGCTGAATTCATATTGGCCATAGGAGTCATCTGTGGTTGAGGTATTGACGGCATGGGTGGAAAAGGCAGTCCATGCATGGTATAACCAGGCCATGGTACTTGTGGAGGAGGCAGAGGAGCAGGAGCCCCTTTGCCTTTGCCCATACCGCCACCTTGTCCCTTGCCCCGTCCCTTGCGCTGCCCTTTCGGTGTCTTCGCACTGTTGGAGCGTCGCCTGGAATTCGGAGTTTGGGAACGGGAGGGCTGTCGCGCCCTGTTCCACTGTTGCGAATTGTCCCAGTTGGATTGATCGAGGTTCCAATTGGGCATTGGCTGTTGCTGTCGGCCTGGATTGTGGACGTAGGAGTGGTCCATCGCTTGCTGCCAGGGAAGCTGGCAAACAGTGCAAAAGGCAGCATTGTGCTTTCTCAGCTGTTTGCAATGAGCACACTTCCAAGGGGTGTTCACCGCCATCGCAGCAGCGATAGAGCCAAGGAAATACACGTCCCTGGAATGGTGCGCCTGCAGAACTCGTAAGATGCTCTGCAACTTCAAAAAGGGCAGCTTGATGACTCCTCGCCTGTGCAGAAACCAGAGTCTGCGTGCAGTGGCACGTGTCCTTCGCAATGCTCTCCTCTGAGTATCGGAAGCCGTCGCTAAAAGGAACCACGCAGAGACCTGGATGATCAGCAGGATGAAGAGGAAGTGCACCACAGATCAAGTTCACAAGGGCCAGAATCGATGCGTGCAAGAGGGAGGACTCCAATGCCCTACACATACAAAGAGACCGGGACAAAGGCCGTGAGCAACCAGACCACAGAAAAGGCGCGAGGTGATCGCAGCTGGTCAGACTGCGAGAGCACTTGCCAAAAGGTCAAACACCAAAATGACCCGCGGGTGGCGCCAACGACCCGCTAAGGTGATAAGCTGGTCGGAACCGAGGGGACCTTCCAGCCAAAACCTTATATTATATACAATTGTAAAAACTTACAGGGCCAAACATATTTTCTTCAACCACCATAACCTCATTTCAAACGATGATCTTTTAACGGTCCATAAATGATCGAATGCTGGTTGAGAAACTATATTGCATGATTAGCTGAGATACGATGAGTGGGAAATTGCGAAGCAAGGACTCCTAACTACGATGAGCTATGGTCAAATTGAAGCTCATGACTCTGTATAGTTGTATAGTAAATATAGCACACGTATGTTATATTTCTTTAGGATTGCTTGCAGGATGTTTAATACTCTCTATGAAAGATTGCGAGTTAAGCTCATTAAACTCATTAATATAAAAATAATTATAAACAATATTAAACATATACACTATCAACATTCCTCAGGTTCACAACACACCCTCTGACTTAACCTTCTCCGTAGCACCTCTTTGGCGGGTATGGATTGCCATAAAGTCACCTGCCACAGCGACACCACGGCTCTCAGCCGTCTCAGCGCAGGCATTCACCCAACGGGCGCCTCGCCAGAACTCGACCATCCTGGCTGCGGCAACTGCCTAAGAAAATCCACCCGCCCTCCCCCCCAAAAAAAAAGATTTTCGATCTAATACATGGCTGTGGCATATGGCATATCTGATGTGATTTTGTTGTTGATATCGAATCCAGTTGTTATATAAATGTATATATATATATAATGTATATATGTTATAGCTGATGAATCCAGTTTATATTATATTGTGGATTCATCAGATATAACATATATACCTATTAATAGATACCTATATACCAACAGCTATATATTAACAAATGTATATTATAATTGTTATATGGCAGTGTGTCAAAACCTTGTACCCCTGTAGTTCACATCAAAATAGCTGGTAAATGGATGTCCATCCCATTAAAAATGGTATCTATAGGCTATAGGTATTGACCCATACCCATATTGTGTTGTTAATAGTTGTTCTTGCTTTATAATTGTACATCCAGCGACGAAGGGAGAACGCAGCAACCCATGAAGCCAGCAGCACTGCAGCGGCGAAAACCGGGAGCTCCGGGAGCCTGGTCGTGGCCACGACGGGGTGTTGCGATTCGTGAAGCGGGTCATCCCACCGTTCTTCAATGGGATTCCCCAAAAAACATAGGTAAATTGTATATTATATAATGATAATAGATAGATATTATATATATATATATACATATATATATACATATACGTATATATGTACATATCCCATATATATATAATTTACATAAAATTATACTATATAATCATCTCTAATTATACAAGAACTTATAATATATATATATTGTATATATTTAACTAACATATAAATTCTATATAATTATAAACTATATCATCATATATATATATACATAAATGTACCCTCATTCCTTCAGGGGATGGTCATCACCCGCTGGTAGAAAAAAACTAATTTACTTCGAGTGATCCCCACCATGCGTGTAACAGAAGATGTGTGCAAACTGCCTGGTATGCCAACCCCGATCTGTTGCTGCGAGCCACCAGCAAGGTCACGTCCTGAGCATGCCTATATATGTTCTGGCATTCTACCTGACATTCTATGTGACATCTTGCCGCAGTGCCCACTGACCTCTGCCGCTCGCCTTTGAGGTCCGGCAGTGCCCACTGAGCTCTGGCGCTCGCCTTTGAGGTCCGGCGGTGCCCACTGACATCTGGCGCTTGCGGTTGGGATACGGCGCTGCCCACTGACATCTGGCGCTCGCGGTTGAGATCCGGCGGTGCCCACTGAGATCTGGTGCTCGCGGTTGAGGGCGGAGTCTGAGGCGGGAGGTGGAGGTTGAGGAGGAGGAGGTGGTGGGCAGCATGCAGCTCTAATAAAATCTAGGGTCTAAATAACTTTTGACATCTTTTGACCATGGCACATATGTTGAAACAAACCTATGTAGCTATGGCTTAACAAATCGGCCCCCAACCAGGCCCGGCCAATACCGTGATTAAAAATCCCCGTTAAATTCAGCACTTGTTGGGGCTCCATTGTGAAGCACAAAACCAACATTACCAAATAAATGAATTACCATCCGGTAATCAAACGGTTTGCAATGGAAAATCCAAGGTTTGTAGATATCATTCTACCATTGAAACATCCATTTCTGATTTTTTTCAGTCACGTTTGAGGACACCGGAGGGTATGCCATCCCAATGTTGGGATTCCACCTTGGTGATGATTGAGAGTGGTGATCTCTCCCATGATGTCCCCATGATATCCCTAAAAGTGATGAAACGGACATCCCAGATTTATGCGATTCTTATATCCCACTATATCTTTATTGGCGATACATATACCATCATAGTATCCCTTTTGTATCACGATTATCATTACTTGACACTACTTAACACTACTCGACATTACTTCACACTACTTACCAGCAACACTTGTTGCCATTACTTCACATTCCTTGACAAAACCCGATCTGGGGGTTCCTAAAATAGAGCTACCCCCAGTTCTCATCCATTTATAGATGGATTTTCCCTTATAAACCATCCAGCTATTTGTGGTATCCCCATGACTATGGAAACCCCCATATGGGTACCCAGGGAATGTCTTGGACCAAGGTGGCCAGTGTCATCAAGGCCTGCAGAACATATTTTGAAAAACCTCCATCCTAGAGACTTCGGATGTTAAACATCTAGATCTATCTATCTATCTATCTACCTATCTATCTATCTATCTATCTCTATATATATATAAGTATATATATATGTGTAATATAGTATGTTACAGAACCACAACCAACAAAGCCATCAAGTGGGTGGTTGATTCTTGTGGCAAACCCACATGACTCGGTCCTTGGATGACTCCCAGCAGTGATCACTGAGACTCCACTGGAGTTGATGCAGCCTCAGGCGAGGCGCTTTTAAGTAGATACAAATATAAATAGATTCATGTTTGAATAAATTAATGGTTAATCCATGGTTAATAATATCACTGGTTAATATCACTGGTTAATAATCTATGGTTAATAATATCTGGAATTCCAATATATGGCTATGGATCAATACCTATTAATAGCATTTTTAGTGGGATGAACATCCATAAATCCCAGCTATTTTGATGTGAACTACAGGGGTACAAGGTTTTGACACACTGCCATATATATATATAATACATAATATGTATTTTGATCAATATTTACATATGAAAACAATAGAGTGATTAACATATTAATTGACATTGAGCTATTTGGATATTCACCAGGGGTACAGGGCTTTGACCCCCAAATAACTCTGGATTTCCACTGCCGGGTGTTGTACCATATGTACCTATAGCTAGTCACCCCTTCAGTGCGCATATTCCCATATATTCCCATGAATTGTTGTACAGTGTGTATATATATATATACATACAATTTATTGCGGTGTGCTGTCCACATATAGACAGCAACATGCATAAATGTAACATCTATATATGGGTGTAAATATGTATGTATCTAATGTAATGTAATGTAATGTATTGTAATGTAATGTAATGTAATGTAATGTATGTATGTATGTATATAATGTGAAAATCCATTACATTATCCCATATCATATCACATCAGACCACATCACATCACATCACATCACATCAGTTCCGTATGTATGTAATGTAATTAATGCGGTGTGATGCAATGTAATTTAATGCAATGTTGTAGTGCATTGTAATGCAATGAAATGAATGAATGAATGAATGAATTTGTATGTATATATATACATATATATATATATATATTATCAAAACCTAACCTGTGTGATCAGCCTACTCTTGTGACTGATTGTTTCATGCGTTCCCACAGAATCATGGCCGAATCGAACAAGTTTCAAAGCACCAATCAGTTGATGGCGATCTCGCCAACATGTTGATTAATTCAACATAATTCAACTAATAAAAATTCAACTGCTCCCTTAAAATCCCTTAAAAGTGGTTGCATAACGTCTAGATCTTCAACGCTTAAACTATGCTTTTCGTGTCCCATGTGTGGCTCACATTCCATTTTAGGCGGAGGTACAAGGTCACACACGTAGCCAAGCCTTGACACCCTGCATCCTGTGCCAACGAATAGAGATTTGTGGAAAAAAGGGCTGTCAACATGTTGAAAAATAATAGAGATTGAACAGAAAAAATGGTGTGTTTTTGGAACATAAAAATGTGATTTCAAGTGGTCTCAAAAAAATGATGATCAGAAGATACTTCCAAACATCTGAGATTCTTACATTTTCACTAAATTAGGAGAAACAAAATATCTAACGAACTTGATACATAACCGGCAGCTGAAATCCATGATTTGGCACTGAGAGCCCATCTTGCGCTGCTAGAATGCAGAAGATCAATGAATTTGTGTCTCTTTGAGGCAATGAATATCATGATGAATTATCATTGTTATATTCGCCATCCCCAGATTAAAGATGTTGATTCCCTTATATTATCATATATTATTGTTGTTATCATATATGTCCCCATATTATCATTATATATTATAGTATGAGTTCTCATTTCCTTCCTTTCATGAAATGATATCGATGATTATGACGTACAATTGATAGGAATAATATAATGTTTCATTCCCATCACATCAATGATGATCAATATTATTCCCTCACTTGCGGGTGCATCCCACTTTGTAAATGGCTCAAAAAAAACAGATATAGATGGAATATCCCTTATTATATATCTATATATATATATGGGATGCGCTATGGGTTATATATATATAGTTTTGTATATATAGTATTATATAGTATTATATAGTTATATATAGTTATATATATAACTATATAGTTCTATATAGTTATATATGAAATTCACTGTGATAGGCCGCAGCGAGATGCTTCATTGAGCCTGGAGTCAAAAAGATATATATATATATAGTTATATTATATATTATATAATATATTAATAGTTACATTTGATATAAGTTTAAATGTTCCCCTTGTAACCCTTCACCAGATGGGATGCACATCCGCCTGCAGCTGCGATTCCATGAGCTCCGCCCAACCTGGCTGTGGCTGACGCTGGCCGCTCCGCTGACCATGAATACATGGAGGTTGAATGGGACTTGCCCATCTTCCACTCACTCACCCTGCACCTGCACAGAATAATCACAAGCCCCACCAAAAACCCTGACAGAATACCAACAGAATAACTAGGGCAAAAAGTGCAATTCTACGAGCAAATGGTGCTTTTGGAAACAAAATACAATCTCAATTTCACACTAGAGAATGCAAATGGAACATCAAACATATGTCTAGCAAAAGAAACTGAACACATACCTGAACGACCTAAGTCCCCAAAAAAAAGGAAGAATGCAAACAGTTGGAGATTAAAAGGAATATAGCAGAACTGGAACACACAAACAAATGGGAATGAATGCATTCCACAAGATTTTCTGGAGGAATTGAGAGGAAACCAACACAACCAAACCTTGCCGGCACTAATTCCTGATGTGTTGTCAGACAGATGTGCTAAGACATATTCTGACACTAGTTCATTGAATTGTTGCATTTATGTCTTATAATAAATTGCTTTAAACAGATGTGATTGAAACTGCCTAACATTGCCTACCTATTTCATGAGCAAATCTGTTGAAGTTTGGATGTAGTTCTGATTTTTGTTTGTGATGCTTATTCATGAAAAATCCTTTGTTGACTTATTAAAAATAATTCTTCCGGTTGTTGGTTGTGATGTGTGTATTCTCTCAGGGATTTTGTGGGGATTTTGTGCCCAATCCAACCAAATGGAGGTCGTGGGGAAAAATGGAGAATCATGGTCATCATGGGCGCCAAAAGGGGCGCCCCTTTTTTGCCGAGTGAAAATTTGGGGGAATGACCATCATTCACTCATCCAATCCAAATATATACCCTCTGGTAAACTAACATAACTATGGAAAATCACAATTTTTAATGGGAAAACTCACTATAAATGGCCATTTTCAATAGCCACGTTAAATTACCAGAGGGTAACTCGAACATCCCACAGGAACAACAAGTGCAAACATGAGAGAACAACTCTGAAAAAACATATGTTTTCCCTACAAAATGACGACGAAAGAAAAGTGACCCAGATTTTGAGGATGGATCCCAAGTCCAACGGATGGGACCATGGATCATCACGTGTCAAGTCACGGTGAAACCTAGGATCACTTCTTTCTATATGGTTTTCCTATGGTTTTCCAAAGATTCTTGGGCAGAATCTGAGTCACCAAGTTCTCCCAGATCAGAACCAATAGATTACATACCCACCAGAATCAGAAAAAACATATGGAAAAACCACATGCCAGCAGTGACGACTCTGTCCATCGCAATTGACCCGAAACTCCTGGCGCCCATTTCTGGGCGGTGAGGGTTTCCGGTGACCCCTATGGCTTGGGAAGACTTGGGCCCCACAACAAGTACATGGGTGAAAAAAACAAGTGATCGATGGAATATCCCCTATTATATATATATATACATATTATGTGTATATATATATATAATGGGATGAACTATGGGTTATTGGGTAAAAGTATGGATTACGAACCACGGATCCGATTCGTGGGATGCACATCCAAGTATGAGGTAGCAAATATGTAATCCTCTAACTTCAGGGCGGCACACAGTATGGCACTGTCAACACAGTTTCCTCCTGGTGACAGGATGGCTCCCCCCAGCGACGCCCAAAAACACAGGATTTGGAGCATTCTATGCCTCACCATTTGGCAACGGCTGAAATTCATGCTCTCTAGCAGAAACATGTTTAAAACATCATCGAAACATGTATGTCTATTTATATATATATGTTCATGTTTAAACATATACACATAGTAATAACATATATAATATGATATAATCATTACTTCCATAATCTTCTATCACAACTTCAGTACTGCAAATTCACCCAAAAAAACAGCCGGTGATTCCGGCCTCACTCAGGACTTGAGCCGCCTCAGAGTGACTCTTCAGCAACAGGGACCAGTCCAAGACATCCTGGCTGCGGCTGCTAGGGCTGGGGATGGATTGGTTTTGTTGGGAAAATCTTCACCGGAAACCATGTTTTTTTTTTAACCATGAAATTGCATGGGGGGAAACCCGGTTTCAAGTTTCCCATCATCCAAGTCTGGGGGAATCACCGTCCAGGCCGCCTCGGTGGTCCCCTGAGGCCCTGTTGAACAGCTGTGAACCCTGCCATTGAATCATCGCCATAAATCAATGGATTGGTTTAAGGGAAAAATCTACAGGAAAGACCCATGTTTAATAGGAACATCTAAAATCTATGGTTTCCTGTAAATGTTCCCTTAAACCAATCCAATCAATAAAGCATCCATCATGGAAACAGCAGTTGTTCAAGTGACTGGATACGCAGTCAACACTGGAAAAGGAACCCTCACCATCTGAGTTACAAAAAACATAGCAACGAGGATGCCATGGCCCATAGATGATAAATTCATGATGATGGGCCTGTTCAAAATGGTGATTTTCCAAAGGTACGTTAAATAACCAGAGGGTAGGTACTGATGCTTCTGAAATCGAAGGACTTTGGTGTTGTGAGTTTTTTCTGAATTTCAGAATGTCAAGACGGATGTCGATAAGCAGCATTATTGCCATAAGTCGTGGATTGTAAAAAAAAACACATGGAACACGCATACTAAAGCGGCAAAGAGGATCAAACGTGTGTTTTTCAATGTTCTTGATACATCATTGGACAGTTTGATGCTCTCCAACATGGAATTTGAAACAACTCCATCACCAAGCCTCAATGATGCAGATTCCACCCTGGAGAGCTTGGTGGTGATAGGCGTTAAACTGGACATATGAGCCCAAAAGATCACTATACAGTATACATATATATATATATGCATTGGTAAGAGAAACATTTTCAGTAGTTATCCTATGGTGATCGATATATACTATATACAATAGAATAATATAATATATATATATATGTATATATTTCAGGAGGAACAAAGTTTATGCTTCTTGAAAGCTTTACAAAACATCCATCTCGGTCAACTGCGGATCACATTTTCAAGTCCTTTTTGTGTGGCAAGTGTGGGGCGGTCAATTACCACCCTCTTTTAAATATAATTATATGATTTTAACGCTTGTGGAGGGTGGAAATGCGACCGGGATACGACAAAGCTCCATGCTAGGATTCTACAGGGAAAGGGTGTGCAGAAGAAGAAACCAAACATGTTCACTGTGGGAAGCTCAACAAGGGCAACTTTTGTCCTACCTGTACGTCACGGCACATGTGTAGCAGTGCAGACAAAGAGGATGGAGACAGACATGTTATGTGGAGTAATGACCAAGCTGAAGCAGGTGCAAAACTCAGCAGATGACTTGCCAATTCCCACTAAATAAGCTTTTTGTACCCTGTGTCACGGCACATGTGCAGTAGTGCAGACAAAGAGGATGGAGACAGATATGTTATGTGGAGCCAGGATCAAGCAGAATATAATGTATAGATACATTATATATAATATACCATATTATATACCATATTAAATACCATATTCATCCATATTCTATATACCATAATATACTAAATATATATCAATATATAACATACATACCATATCAGCTATTCATTCTCTAAGAAATCTACCGCTCTGCATCGTTGATCTCCAAAAACTGACCATGGCGGCCATGATCCATGGGGATTGCAGAACAATGATGACTGGGGTAGCTGTAAGGAACTGACCATCATTGACTAATGATTTTTTGCATCATCTATATACCCAAAACTGAACAAAACACTTGGTAAATCACTCATCTAGCATTTTAATGGTTTATCTATATACCATTGGTAAATAATATTGAATAATCATTCATCATTATTCATCAATCTTCATCATTAATCAGTGGTAAATAATCATCTATCTATATATCCCAAAAATAGAAATTAATAATCATTATTCATCATTAAATAATCATCTATTAATCATGAATATTCGTCATCTCCAGAAATATACCAATGGGAAATCACTATATTTTCATGGGTAAATCAACTATTTCTGTGGCCATGCTTAGTTTACCAGAGGCTACCAATCTTTTTCTGGGGACGATTTCCCCTGCCGAAAATTCCCGAAAACTCCGCGCCTCACGCAGGTTCTGACGAAAGCGCCGCGCAGGGTAGCTGGGGGCCGTCCAGAGACTCCTAGCGACTTTGTTTTGGGATGCTTCGTGGCATGGAAGTGTCTATGGGATGTATCTATATATGGTCTATATTGACTTTTATACATATATGGTGTGTAATAATAATAGATATAATAATAATAATACTATAATTAATATAATTAATATAATAATAATAATGTATATATCTGGTATATAAAAAGATGGTATATATAAATAGTGTATATATTATTATTATTACTGTTATAATTATTATTATTAATATTATTATTAAGAATTAAATAATATTATTATTATACGAGTATGATGTAATATATATATATATATATATCCAACCATAAGTATTTGGGTGTCTATGAAAATGGGGGATCGAGCAGCAATTGATGGCCTTCGGAAAAGAGCTCCTGGCAGCCTCCTCGGCATAACGCCTTGGTCCGGAACATGTTTTCCATGGTTTTCACCACCCAATATTACAGAAAACCATGGAAAACATAGGGGAAAACAAAGGTCAACCTTCCGATGCTTGTTTTTTTCCTATGTTTTCCATGGTTTTCCGTAATATGAGGTGGTGACCCAGGCCCTTTTTTCGCTTAGTTTAGTCCATGAGGCACCGCCTTGTGTCAAGGTTTCTAAGCAAAATACGTAGAGCAAGTTGATAAAGAAACACAACTTATACTGGTTGGTGGTTTCAATCCCTCTGAAAAATTTTAGTCAGTTGGGGCTACTATTCCCAATATATGGAAAATAAAAACTGTTCCAAACCACCAACCAGTTATAGGCTGGAAACTCGTATTTCCACAGGACATGAGCAAAATAACAAACAGAAATACGTCTGGGTCAAATGATTTGACATGTGCTTGTGGTTGTGACATGTTCAAACCACACTATTTCCTGTTCAAATTGACACAAAGCTAGAGGAAAACGGATTGATTGAATCCAACACATTCATAACGTGTGGGATGCAATAAAGGTTTACCTTCAACATGTCACACATCCTGGAAATGGGGATGGGTCCAAAACATAAACCGTCTGTCCAAAGCATCTGATAAATCTCCATCGGGTTACCATTGGGTAATCAAAGGTGGCAAACATTTATTAACGATCATTAATATATATTTATATATATATTGTATATATTTGTATATATATATGGGGGAACTTGAAATCAACTACTTTGAATTCAGATTCAACTACCTTGAATGCAACTTCTTTTTGTTGATATTTTTTTTCATTCAGATCTGGATTCAAAAGAGCTGGATTTCCCCATCTTTATCCATCTTTCCCATCGCACCTCACCCAGCGACGTGCTAAGCCGTCACATCGACGTCGTGTGATTGCTGTGGTGCCCTGAGTTGTGATGCTCTGCTGTACATCCAGGCCAATCACGCTCTGGTGCTTGTTACATAGCTATTGAAAATTGCCATTTGTAGTGAGTTTCCCCATTAATTAAACATGGTGATTTTACATAGTTATGTTAGTTTACCAGAGGGTAACATACGTTTATAAGGATCGTCACAAACAAAAACACAAAAGTGCCAAATGTTGGAGAAAGTGAGGCAAACTTTGGGAGTCAACATCTGGTATTTCTTTACATCCTGAGAGTTTGACCCATTTGTAGATTGTTTTCCCATTGCTAGAATGTGATAAATTTCTGATTTCCATTTCCATCATCAACTAGTTATTAACCCCCTTATTCCAATGATTAATCAGCTGTTAATTCCCCAATAACAACCCGACTTATCAACAAATCATATTGATTCATGTGGATTGACCATATCATATCCGCAATCTTCGAGTGGTGAAAGCCATCATGGATAGGGATAGATTCCGGACAAATTCGGCTATTTTAAGGATAATTCCCTATCATTCTATATATATATGTTATATAGTTATCTTAAACCGTCCGACTCATTTCGGTGACGTCGGCCTCCGGGAGGTTGCAACCCATGGTTAAATCAGAGTTTTTTTAAATCACATTTTTTTTTGTGAAATCTTCATTACTGATGGTGAAATCTGCATGTTTATTCCTGAAAAATCTCTGTTCTGAACGTAGTTTTTAAACCATATTGTTCAATGGTTAAATCACCATTTTCTTCCATAGCTAAATCCACACTTTTCATGGTTACTCCGCATTTTAGTGAAATCTCCATGTTGGTCAAGTCCGATATCCAGATCTGCTGTCGCCCGGCTCCTCCGCTATCTCGACCAGCTCCTCTGCAACTCGACGTCGGGCCTGACGTCGGTCATGAATTGCACGTGCATCGATGGAATTGTGCTATATAGAGTGGTATCTAATGGTATCTATGGTATCTATGTATTGTATCTATGTATAGTGGTATATCTAATTATTTCTTTATATATATATATATTTAGGAGTGGTATCTAATGGTATCTATGTATAGTGGTATATCTATGTATTGTATTGTTCTGATATCCCTGGATCCTCAATTAAGCACTTGAAATTCTGCTAGCAGTTTTTGCTTGGCCTCCGCAAAAAGGGCATTGCCGTCCTGGCGGCAAATAGTGACACCAAACCGATACCACCGGTTAAACCATATGTGGCGGAGCCATGTGCAGCGAGCTCAGTACGTTGTCCATAACCCATATAAACCGACATGTATATATATATATATATATATATAGACGTATACATATAAATATGTGTAAAAACTTACATGCTTAAATAAAAGATAGATATAGATACAAATATAGATATAAATAAATATAAATGTAAATATAGAATATAAATATAGAATATATACATATTGTGAAAACAATTTCCTTTTTTTTTTGGTTTCTATACCTGAGAACATTCCATACAAATACGTAATTGGGTCATAATTAGTATGGTGACTATCCACTTACTATATATATATATATTATACTGTAACTCGGCTGGGGTGGTTAATATCTAGTTTACTATTGGAATAAGGATATAGTTGGGATATCCGATATATAGAACCAACAAAATTGTATTTGGGTCAAATTTGGGTCTGCCTGAAAACGGGGATACCTCAGGACCTCACAAACTGATTTTTAAGGAAGAAACTTGTGATCAACCATCACATTTTCCGCTACACTATTTTCAGTCAAACAAATTTGTAAGTATGGAACAATGTGATGAACAGCCACTTAGCAACTAGGATGCACGGCCGGTTCCCAAACAATCATGGCAACCGATGGCTTCTAGTATCTGAGGTAATTACATAATATCGAGCAATAGTACCATGTTTCTCATTTTTTCAGCAAAAAAGAAGAAACAACAAAATAACAACGAACTTATCATAACTTATCTGGTTGGTGGTTAAAAAAACCATCTTGAAAAATATGAAAGTCAATGGGAAGGATGATCCCATATATGAAATGGAAAATAAAATTCATGTTTGAAACCACCAACCAGCAATCCATTGAAAATGACCATTTATAGTGGATTTTCCAATTAAAAATGGTGATTTTCCATAGTTATGTTAGTTTACCAGAGGGTATCATAACTTATAATCATTCAACGAGATAAAATAGTTCAAGCCATTAGGAGAGATACAGAAATTAGTTCCATTACCCCCCGTCACCCCGTTACCAATTCCAGTGGAGCCCCATGGTCCTGAGACGTTTGAGACGTCTCCGTCCTGGTACGGCGAATACTAAGTGGATGGATACATCGTTAAGTGGATTATATATATATACATAATCATTGATGATGATATTGATACAATATTATTCATGATATATGTACATATATATATAATAATGATCATATATCATCACACATCATAAATAACTTATTCATGGATATGGAATTCTTGATGGATATTAATTGTGGATAGGATCTTGCAATCTTGCAAAAATACATCAAAAAACACACTGAGTGCACGAAGTTCACTGCTTTTTCCAGAAAAAATCTTACATTCATTCGACACTGAGATGCTTTTCTCATTCCAATCTGCAACCTCGTGATCTGCTTCACTTCCAATTGACAAACAATCCAGGTCCAGGCCTCAAAATGTCAAAACGGACAAAGGAATAATTAGTTTCAGCTGACTCTTTCAGCAACGATACTATGCCAATGGCTTTGTGCCACCTATATAATGTGCATCATCTCATACAGACTCTGGTAGTCAAAAATGCTTTGCCGGAACATCAGCAATGGTTCCTTGATTTTCCGATTACAAACTCCATTTAAAAAGATGTTTCCCGGCCATGATGAAACCGAAGGGTATCCGCTTGAAGTCGCCTCATCCTGAGGGTATTCAGCTCTTTCATGAGCCTCGGCAGCGCTGACATGGATGTTGCCTCAAATTGACATATCCTGCAACGTGGCCATGGGCCACATCCCCGTGTAAATGAAGGTTTTAATGGGATCATCATGTATAAATGAGTGATTTCCAATTGCCACGTTTGATGATTTTTCACTGGCTGCCAAACAATGAACCCCCAAGGAGACCCGAAGGAAGCGTTGAGATTACCTGGAAATAAACACATCAACAGAACATAGCAATCATGAGTGCTTGTCTGAAATTCGGTTACCCCCAGCTCTTTAATAGGGAAAACTATGAACGAAACATGTTGATAGGGTGATTCAGGGATACAAAACATGGCTACGTAACTTTCAGAAACTCCAAAAACAGCACGAATCCTGCCAGGCCCACCTTTCAGTGGCATCTTTTAGAAGTTGATGGCTATCAATCAGGTGGCAAATCCAAACCTCAGCTGTCCCGTTTTGGGTCCCGTTTTGGCAGTTTGGGCAGATGGAAGATGTTGGAAGATTCTAAGATTATCCAAGATGAATCTGCATGAGATTCAGGATGGTGCATCTGCATGAGGACCCCCAAGAAAAGCCAAACTGGCTGGCCTTTCAACTCCCAATGTGCTGGCTATTCGTGTAGAGATGGCAACTGGAAAACGGGCCCAAGATACTCTCTGGTAAACTAACATAGCTATTGACAATGGCCCATCTTTAGTGAGTTGTCAAATTAAGAATGGTGATTTTCCATAGTTATGTTAGTTTACCAGAGGGCAATCATTGCTTGATTGTGGTTTTCTATCCATGTTCTATCCCAACCACTACTTCATAGATGTTTGCACCTATTGGTTGTTCACATGTTTGAACTATATCAGACAATATCCCTATTGGTTTAACCACCATTGAATCACCACATGCCATATCCCTATGAGATAGTTTCAGAGATGATGATTGTTTCAACATGTTTCAACCACCGTTTTTCACCATATATCATACATATATCATACCATGTCAAAAATTGCTATGAACATCATCTCAAATATGTGTTAAACATATGTTAAAATTATGTTAAACATTGTGTTTAAACCTTTCTGAAACCCATCACTGGTTGTTGACCAACCTACCCCTCTGCAAACTATATTCGTTCGTCAGTTGGGATGATGACATTCATATGACATTCCCGATATATGCGAATACTATAGTTTTTTTTGAGATATATAGATATATCTGATTTTTCCATATATTATTCCCAACTGATTATTCCATATGATATATGATATATTCGTTTATAATATATTCATATCATTCAGTTGATGATTACATTCCCAAAATATCTGGTTATCTCTAAATATTCGATACCAATGCTATTATTCTTATCGATTTTCCCGATTATTCCCAATGGAAAGTCATAAAAACCATGGTTTTCCCATGGTTTTCCATGGTTTTCCCATGGTTTTCCCATGGTTTTCCCATGGTTTCCCATGGTTTTCCCATGGTTTTCCACCCGGACTGGTTGAAGCCGGTCACTGGCGGCCACCGTTCGGCCATGTCTGCGACCTGAAAACAGTGGGGGGGAATTCTGGAAATCATGGGATTCCTGGGGATTTTGATATACCTTCTGGTAATTTAACGTAGCTATTGAAAATGACCATTTATAGTGGATTTTCCCATTAAAAATGGTGATTTTCCATAGCTATGTTAAATTACCAGAGGGTGTATATATATATATGTATATATCTAATTATATATATATATTTGAGATGTGTTCAACATGTCGTTTGGGATGGGTTTGGAGGCTGTTTTGCTTTTTTGCGTGCCTCGGCCCCCTACAGTATTGGGGTTTGTGTTGCTCGGTGGATTCAACCCACCTGGTGCACAGCGATACTGTGGAAGGGCCAGCGAAATCACCAGTTGATAGATGGTAAACATCCCATGATTTATACGGTTTCATACGGTTTCAACCATCCTTTTGGTGGTGCAGGATTTCGCAACCACATCGTGATTTTTTTTGTGAGTGACAAGCCACTTATTCACATGATTCACATGTCCCAAGTGCTAGGCCAACAGCCGAAGAACAACTCTTCTTCCCTCACCATCCTCACCTTCGAGCAACGCAGCGCAGCTCCACCTTTGGAAGCTTCCAAGCGCCTCTCCTGGTGCAAGCAGGTTTTCATCCATCTCTTCTAACATATCTCCACACTGCGCATGGGCCAAAGCAGAAAAAACACAACATGCACCACAGTATTGGATTAAGTGATGCTCTTTGAAGTCGCTAATGTAAGTCTAAGACATTCTCGGACGTGTCTGATCAGAGGAAATTGAGCTGCAGCCACCGCAGCAAACTAATTTCGATTCGAAATTGACGATAGGAATCCCCACCATACAAAGTAGCCCCCGACAAATACTCTCTGGTAAACATACAAAAAACTATTGAAAATTGCCATTTATAGTGGATTTCCCCATTAAAAATGGTGATTTTCCATAGTTATGTTATAGTGATATAGTGTACCAGAGGGTATGATCAACCGTGGTGAATTGAACAGTGCTCTTGGTGGAAGACCATTCTTGAAAATTGCCGAACCCCCCACACCAGACTGCAGGGCATTTTTTGATATTCTTTTGCCCCGTCCGCACCTTCAAATTATCTAGTGCAGCATCAATGTTTATCCTGGAGGAACCGACATGTGAGACGTGGGTCTTAAATGGGTGTCTTTACTTCCAAACAAAAAAATCATTGAAATCTGCCATGTTAGTGTACCCATCAATTGGGGAAAATGACGCTTTCAATTTCGAGTCGCAGAAAATGATGGGCAAGGTGTCAAGAAAGTATCATCCCAGGTAGTGATTGAACCATTTTCGGTGTCACCGCAACGTCCATGACACATGTCTATTCTGAAACTTCAACCTATTAAAACCATCAAAAACTTGGAATATCAACTATCATAGTATCAACTATTCAATATATATATATTATATATATATATGTGTGTGTTCTATCTACTATAAATATAAACTATCCAATATATTCATCTTTCAACCTTGGGGCGGGGTGGAATCCCCATGAAATCCACCAGAAATCTCCCAGGATCTCCGAAGCCTGCCTTGACCCTGGGGGGATCCAGCTGCGGAGCCATTGCAGCCACCTCGAGATTTCAACCCCAAATCCTTGGGTCTGTTACTGAGAATGGGACATGTCTACCCCAAAATATGATATAAAATGATATAAATTGATACAATATGGTGGTAGCTTATGTCAGGTAACCCTCAGTTTCTGGTGAAAATGATGATGAATCAACAACATTTGGCAGTTTCCCCTGCAGTTTCAGACAGACCCACATAGAATACAATATGTGTACAAAATACAATACATCAAGCTGTCTAAAAACCAACTAACCCATCAGAACCCAACTTGTCATTTTTTTGCGACACCAAACGTTCCTTGCAAAACAAAAACGAGGAACCATCTTCAGGCTGGACCGGTGGCCGATCAATATTAGGAAGAACACAGCAACCGATTTGCCATCGCTGGGCAACATTCTGTATACATCCGTTCTTCCCTCTTTTAATCTAACCAGTAAATGGAATGAGAAAAATATTCAATCGCTCTTGTCCTCTGAAATCAACTGATACAGGACCGACTGATACAGTAGGCTGTTTTGCCCTCCAGCGCTGTTTCAGCGCATGAAAACCAATGTGTTTCCATCCCTTTTTCAATGCCCATGGGTATCGAACTGACATTTTGAAATTGTATATTTAAATATGTTGCTCAACATAGGGTCCTGTAAGTACGAGGTATATCGAATTATCACGATTCCGATTGCTCACTGGGCGAGAACACCTTCCGAGCGCTCCAACAAAGGATATAAAAAATGTTAGGCCAATTTTCATTTTGTGATTATTATTTCGACTGGATTCTGGTTATGTGCATATCATTAAATATTTAATCTTCATTTTGGGATTATTTTTTCGAAATCAAAGTGATTAGTACAGTATGGTAAAATATTTGGCCATTGTTGGGGCTATTAATAGAACTTGAGTATTGTATAAGAATGCACTGTACAGGAATTTGAGGGGTTCGGATCCAATTTGAGGGGCTCGGATCCAATGCTGGCTACATATTTTCAGCTGTACCAAGCACATAGTACTTTAAGAATATGAGGGACCCTGGAATAGGATTGCCAAATTCTTAAATTACTGCTTACACGTGAGGTTTTGTGGGTTTTGTGGGTTTTGTGGGATGGGAACTGGAAGGTTGCCATTCCCCTTTGCGGTTCCTTTTTGTGGAATGGCCCCTTATGGCCTTATGGGGTAAAATCGGGTTTTGCAGAAAACCAATTTTTCAGGCTCCGAAAAACTGCTTCTTCGCACATGTTTGGACTGCTTCCAGTCCACTCACTATCTATGCGTGGATAGAATTGGGAACCTGAAACATTGTTTTCCGCGTGATGTGATTGTGAAAGGCAGACGAAAGGAAACCACAAGAAAACCACAAATTGGCAGACCCGAGAGGTTGCGCAACACAAGCCCCTTCGCGCTTTGAGCTCAAGGCCTTCAACCCTGAAGACTGATGCCCTACCCGTTGTGCCACAGGACCCTTGCCTCCTGAGAAATTTGCCTTCTTACTCTCTGAGCTGGCTGCAAGGGGCTGGGGTTTGGTCTGGGTTGCGGTTGCGAAAAAAAATCGCGACCTGACAAATTGTTTTCGACACTGCCCTGGTGAAACTCATTGGCACCCGCCTTTGCAAAAGCCTGAAAACATGTTTTTTCCGTATGCCCCTTGATAAATCTGCCAACTCCACCTCGTTACCTCGTTTAAGCTCACTCCAAATAGCGCAGATGCATACAATACATAACTGAGAATGCTCTAAGAATTTGAGGGTCCCTCGACCTATTGCGGTGGAAATTTGCCTGCATTTAAAAATAAGAATTTGAGGGACCCTGCGCCTCAAGCTTTCGGATTCTTAACCAACTCTCGGGCTGTATTACTAATGTTACTCATACTATTAGGGGGTTAGCAACTAATATTCCCTATGGAACCACACACTTCCTTCGAAGGTACTTCACGTTGTAAATTGTACCTCCGGCATACTTCCTCAGAAGGTCCTTGGATCCAAAAGGATAACGTAGTTATATCATGGATGATGACGATGACGACAATTATAATGATGATAGATTCTGGGCAAATTCTAACAATTCACTAACCTGAATTAAGGCCATTTGGGGATGATTCCCCTTACTAACTATGATTTCCAGTGAGGTCGCAGTGAGGTCGTTATAATTTACCCAGATAGATGATAAATGACCGATGATAAATCATAGAGAATAGATGATATATGAAAGATTATTGATGATGAATGTTTATATAGATTAATGTGGTGAACACGATAAACACATATGATAACATCCCCAAATGGTAGGCTAATGGTAGGTGCATCCTTGGGTCTACCACATTATTACACATTTTTCACACTACAAACCAGTATTAATCATTATCAACTAACCACCATTAACCGGCAGTAACCAATAATAACCACTTTTAACCATTAATAACTTAGGAACCACTCGGTGGCTAATCTTTTTTGAAACTGGCTACCAAACCCTCGCCCGGCCTGGTCAAGCCTCCCAAAGCAGCTTCCTGCCGTATCGGTGTTCAATGTTTAAGGTTTACCATAAATGTCAATTTACCTAAACAACAAAACATGTAGATGTTTTTTTCAATATTATTATTTTTATCACTATGACCATGATACGACCATTATATCATCATTGCTGTCTTTGTAGGACAACTCTCGCAATGTTGCAACTTCGGCCTCATTGTCTGGGCTCACTGCTTGCCCGCTGCGGAGAGCTAAAAGTGTCTGGGGCACGTGGCACGTGGTGACAGGCCCGGCTTAACGTCCAGCCAAGAGACAATGGAAATCGGGTGCATTCGTTCAACAAATCCTGAAACATCGTCGTCACTGAGGATCACTGTGGTAATGTTTGCTAGATATGGACATGACACATATCGTGCACTTGCACATATATTGCCATGTATTAGATATCAAATTATTACCCTATACAACATGCACCATGCAGAAATCAAATCTGAAAGAAATCTCAGGTGGGTTTGTCCCCCAAACAGAAATTCTTTACACCAAAACCACGGATTTATCATTTAAACACCAATTGAGATTGTCATAAATTGGTGGTGATCTTCCATTGTCATACATTCTCCCCAGTTCACATTATTTAAAATATCCCCATTATATCCTCGCTATATCCCCAATATATCACCAGATCATATACCTAGTATTACCGTAATATCCATTATATCCTGATCATATGTCTGTTACATTCCCATGAAATATCTGGCAGCCTGCGGTAGTCAAACTTCTGGAAAAGTCCCCATTGAGTTCGATATTTTTTTTTAAATGAAAACGTCCATTTAGTGCTTTTATTTTCCAGCCAGGTTTGATGACACCGGAGGATAGCTTAATATTCATCCCACTACTATTGATCATTTTGAATAGATATTCACCGTTATAGTTATATCCCATTAAATCCCTATTAAGTACCCCCATGCGAAAAAAATTGTAGCATTCCATTATCATGATGTTATTTTCATTATCAGTATTATTACAATTACTTCTTCATCACTATTATCATTATACTATCTTCAATATTACTGTGACAACGACTATTATTGTTCCTATTGGCAGAGAATCGAAATATATATTTAATAATATAACAATACGATTATGTTTACTACTACTTGTATTATTACGCACTTAGTTACTTACTAGTATTACTTCTATTGATACTAGTAGTAATAGTAAAATAACATTATCACTCCTATATATCCTCATTAATATTGCTATTACTGGGATGATACTAGTACTACTACTGGGATGATCATTGAACCATTCCTATAGTTTTACTCTTGTCATTCCATATACTATTAGATTACTATTGGCATTATGGGATGTCATAATGCTATAGGGATCCCCATAAATATCATTATAATATCATCCCGTAAGATTACTAATATCATTACTTCGAAACCGAAGGATTCTTTCCGCCTTCTCGAGTCGCGAGCCGTTCGGGCCACTGCCCAAACCAGCCTGTGGAGCAATCCTTTCCCCCGATTCTATGGTGATTCTGTGGCGGTTTTATTGGGAAATCGATGGGAAATCATTGGGAATATCCTGAATCTATATTTCTGTGGTGGTTTTTTGTTGGGAGAATGGGAATGTCATGTGTGATGGAAACATGATGAATGGGAATATAATCGGACATAGATGTCTGCAAATCCCAATTGGAAAATTGAAATTGTATTACTTTATTCCTACTTCTATTCCCAAAATATACTCCCAGGATATCCCATTGATGATTTTCCCATCGCTTCCTCTTTAAAATAAATATCCGCCAAAGGAAACCCTGTTGAAACGTATTGGGTCGCTCTTCTTTTTGGGAGGCAGTTATAGGAGATTACCGACAAGCTTGGAACATGATCAAAGAACTGCTTTGTCTGTATAAACTCCACGGAGTCAATCCTATAGTCCTGAGCCACAATCATACACACAATGTGTATATGTTGTATATGTATATAATTGAATATTATAGATAAATGAATTTATTTCTACAGTAGGTCTTTCAAGTTATCTTATGGTTCCAAACGCCGGGGGAATTCCAAAATTATAGAACAGTTTTTATGGTCAGTAAACCATTTTGGATCCTTCAGGCTCCTTTAGGTAAGATAGACGATAAGAATAAGAATCGGTTGGAAACAACCAGCCCGTGATGATTCATGCGGTGCTGTGAATTGAAGGAACCCCAAGCCCGGTGACTTTCCACCTTGTTGGACACTCAATTGTGTCCTCCAAAGTAAGCATTAGTCACTGGTATCACGTTCATCTTCGATCGAGACATTGAGCATGTCCACGCAGATACCCTGAAGAAACGATGGCTAGTAGAAAACATCACAAAACTAACAAGTCCTGTTGGTCACGGGGACCCTTATATTGTTTTATACATGTTTATGCCTACGGGTGGAGAACCGAACCAGCGTTTTGCATGTTTTTATTTCTTTCATGGGGTTAAGGGGGTGGGGTGGGGTGGGGTGGGGTGGGCTAAAAACGTTCATTTGCACTACTGTACGTCTTCTTGCACTTCCGCACATACATGATGCTACGCTACTTTACGTCTTCCTGAACTTCCTCACATACATGATGCTACGCTACTGTAAGTCTTCTTGCACTTCCTCAAATACAT
>Ga0126342_10001217_pt1 | contig 34946 bp, 30 predicted proteins | sample Cyp1metagenome_FD_92528 | JGI IMG/M metagenome (GOLD analysis project Ga0126342, IMG submission 92528) | Coral microbial communities from Lord Howe Island, Old Settlement Bay, Australia - Cyphastrea 1 metagenome | ecosystem: Host-associated > Invertebrates > Cnidaria > Coral ...
CTCACAGATGTACCAGAGTCATAAAACACTGCACCTGCGCAGAGAAATGAGCCTCCCACTGACGTTCATACGACCATTCCGGGACAACCCTCAGTCCTGCCCGTTAAATTACCAGAGGGTACGATAAATGCTTGATATAAACCCTTGTTTATCAAGTGTGCAGTGAAGTGTCCATAAAGGTTGGCAGCCGATGGGGAATTGTTTTTTCAAGAGCTTCCTTTGGGGCCGGAGAAGATGACGCAAACATGTTGACATTAGCTGCGCGTTGTTGCCGAGTTCCATCGCCAACTGTCATGTTGCAGGACGCCATCAGTTGCAGTTTCTTCGTGAAGGATCAGCAGAAAATGCTCGACCTGTTTGGAGGCTTCTACGAAATCTTCAATAAGGACAGGTTTACCTCAGCTTTGGTTCTTAAAATGTGTATTTCAGTATTTCATGTTTTCTTCTCCAAGAAGCCCGTCAATTCCCATACACATAAAAAGAACTCTTTTTCGGATACGGAGATTGTATGAGATTGTGAGATATGTGCGCATAGCCGAATAGCGGGGATTCCACCTGAAATTGAGCTGGTGCTTGTTGGAAAGAAAGGTTTTGACAGTTTCTATTGGAAAGGTTTGCCACCCTGTGATGATCAATGCCATCCCAGTGTCTTCCTCTAAGCATTTGGTGATATGAGTCCCTTCCGCGCTGTTGACAACACACGCACGCATAACATCACATAACAACTATAGCACGCTAAAAAGAGAGCCTTGCTTCAGCACACATGTGTTGTTCATTTTTGTTCCATTCTCATGGAGCAACAATAAAAAAACAAAAAAAAACATTGTATCTGGCGTTTGGACAAAGTGTTTGCGTTCAATAGGTCAGAGTTTGAGCCCTGAAGCCACCGCTTTGTGCAACATATCAGTAAGTGGAAAACACAATGAACATCCATCAGTTCTTGATATTTGTGGACAACAAACCATCGGTGTTTGCCGCTTCCGCTTCTTTCAATCCGTTTCTCCAGAGGTTGAACAACTGCTAAATTCACAAAATGAGATGGAAAACCAACCGTTTCCCGTTTGTAATGTTACAGTATCTATCCATGGCAGGTGGGTTTTCCAGCTCTGTAATTGAAAACAACCTGCAAGCAAACCCCTGGTCTGATCCCTGACCAACCGACAGGAGAACCCACCTCCTCCCACGCGAGGCGAATATGAAGCCATCACTGAGACTTGACAGCTGGATGTCAGACTATATATTTGGATCATTCCACGAATCGTAAGTGGATAATGACCATAGTTAGTGCACCCATTCATAATAATATATATATGTATGGGAAAACCCACTGAATGGGGGACTTACTAACCAGGGTTATTATATAACCACTTACTAAGTGGGATAACCCTCCAAGTAGCTACCTTCTGGTAAAAATCAATGGGGATTCAATGGGTTTATCATGGTTTATCCAACTAAAATAGGGATATCATGAGGATACAATGGTACATCACAACCAACAAAATGATGTGGCTTGGGGTGAAAATGGAGGATACCCACAAAACGGCATTTGTCTTAGGGAATTATGATGATAAACCATGAGATGTTGGCGTGCGGGGTTACCATGGCGCATCCAGTGGGAAATCCTCCAGTGGGAAATCCTCATCTGCAACCAATGGGGGATGTTCCATTGCCGGGTGAGGTGGCCGAATGGTATGGGTTGGACATAAATATCTATTATATATAGTTATATTATATATATATAGAGTTTTATTTATGTATTCATTTATTCATTTATTTTTTTAGGTATATGTTTTTTATTTATATTTATGTATGTGTTTATATGTATATGTATGTATATATATATAAATATATATTGATAATATATATATATTGATAATATATATATATATTTATATATATATTTATTTATTTATTTATTTGGATTTATTTAAAATTTAAAAAGATAAACATTACTTTCATTAAACAATGTCTGGGTGATGGAAATATGATGGAGGAATCAGACATCGAAAAACCCAGTCGTCTCAACTGTGCGTGTTCTCCAAACAATGTGGTATGCAAATAGAGATCCCATGGTTGGTCATGATTCAAATGATACATAAATCATTGGGATTCAATGGTAAGTGGTCATCATTTCCCCATTCAAATGCAGCAATTCCAAGATACCCCAAGGCCATAGCGATGCCGATACTGGCCTCAGACTGTGGTTGAAAAACTTACGTTTGGTGTTCAATCCTACCTAGGATCATGATCCCAATTGGCTCATATTTTCTTCAGTGCAAAAACCATCAGTGATGCAATTTCCGGGCATACCCCCCAAACAAACATCAGAAACCATCAGAAACCTATTACATCCCATTCCCAAAATAGTGACACAGTACTTGTCTATTTTTTTGTAGCAGACTACAGGCGTCATTTTCAAAATCTGGCCTCCTAGGAATGCGCGGAGTGCCAAGTGGCCGCCAAGTGCATTGCTGCACGGCCGATGGAGATGGAGGTGGCGCGATCATGGGGAAATTCCAAGTACCATAATGGGTTACCCTCTGGTAAACTAACATAGCTGTTGAAAATCACGATTTTTAGTGGGTAAATCAACTATAAATGGCCATTTTCAATAGCTATTTGGACATAACCAGAGGGTAAAACCAATAATTAATACAGCATTTGGGGATGATATTGAGATAGTACTGGGATATTATCAGTGAATCAATGTGATATTTACTGTAGAAATTCAGATGTTGAGGGATGATACAACCCATCTAACAGCGATATGATTGGGATGGTTTATGATTGGGCAAAACCCACATTGCTGGAAAAAAAGTTGTTGTTCTTCTTTTTGGCCCCCTTTTTTATGACCCCTGGGACAATCCAAGCCCATGAAGGCCTTTGAATCCTACGAATCCAATTTTGTGATGATTATCTTCCATGACTTCCTATTTTTTGCGGCTGGCTGATCATGAACAAAACTACGCATTGGAAGCCGTCAAAATTGGGATACAATGAATGAATATTTTACATATTATATATATATGCATAGGTAGGTATAGGTAATCCACAAACCTGCGCTGGGTCCATGATGCTCTTTTCGCCTCCATGATGTTAAATGAGTTTTGTTGGCCATTTCTCTCAATTTGATTGAATTTCGGGACCTTTCCCCAATGGTCAGGTCCATTCAGAAGCTTTGCGGGCCGTATTGGTTTGACGGCCCCCACCAGCAGAGCAGAGAAAAGAACTTGCTGCTTCAGCTTGCACCTACTGGATGGTCCCAGCAAATCTGTAATTTGGAACCCATCAGGAACCCCTCAAGGGATATCAAGGGGGCGCTGGGAATGTCGCAGTCTTCCAAGCACACAGACATCCTTATTTTCAGCATGTCTCTAAATTGCTGAGTTCGTTGGTCTGAAGATTGAGATGCATCCAGCAAGAAGTGATCAAAAGTGGAATGTTTGCCAAAAAGGACATAGCAACGCCACAGTCCCAGCAACCAGCTGGTTACATCATCCGAGGCAACCACTCCGTGTCCGAAGCGAGGAAACGAGGCCATAGGTTGGGGGGAACATTCGTTTACATAGGCCTTCCATAGATTGATGTATATCATATATTAATATATATTATATGTGTGTGTGGTTAAAATGATATATGCCAATATGCGTTGTAGGTTTCTCCAAGTGAGGTAACTGTTAAACTGTCCCCTGAAGAAAGACAACAAACGAGAAAGATATAGAGAGAGAGAGAGAGATGAGAGAACCAATGGCTCTATCTGCAGCAATGGGGGGAAATTACAACCAATAGCGAATGACACTACACATATCTACACATGCAAATCATGGGCACCTTAGTGCAGTGATCTCACCAACATTCATGAGATTAGTCACGTGTGCACCTTTTTTTTGAATCTCATGTGAAAAATCATCACGTGGGGAATTCCCGTCAAGATGTAGCTATTTTATGCTATTTTCATCTTATTGGAAATCATCTCCAATCCCCAATATCATCAATATCCATAGATGGGGGGAAAAAAAAAACATCATTATTTCCAATCATATCCACATCTATGTGAGTTTTTTCCAATATCCCAATTTATGGAAAAAAAACCTCACATAGATGTGGAAAAAACCCATGGGCTTTCCCTATGAAAATGATCTGAGCAAATACCGTGGTAGCGGTTTTGTCATTTCACCCAGCTCCAGTTGGAAACCGCCAGGTTTCCAAGGCATGCGCATCAACATGGCACCTCGACTGGAGAATGCGCGTATTCCATCCATTCCCGATGTGTTTGGTGTTGGAAAATGCGGCTAGTTTTATGGCAAGATAGTGCGGATCTTTCAAATTGTGTATCCCTTTTTTTGTTGCCGTGAGAAAGAAGGGTTCTCCGTTTTTTTGTTGGCGTACTTGTTGCCATGAATGTAGCAAGAGCTGCTCAGAAGTGGCAACTGCGCAAGGGTATGGTTGTTGTTTGAATCCCAGCACATGTTAGCTTTGCTTCCACATGTGTGGGTCCTTGTGTCACGAATCCACCCCAATAATTGTTCAAGCTGTAAATTAGATTAAATTAGTGCTTTGTGAGATTTTGTGAGACTGTGAGTACTAATGCTGGACATACCTGCTTACAAGCTGCATATTATAGTTCTAAAATTCAGCGCCATTCATCATCCCATTTCTATCCATTTCTTCCCATCCTCCAGCGGACTCCAGCGCCATCCCAGGTGGTTGCCAGCAACTTTGCCGCGCAACGTGTGGCGGCGGCCTGTGGCTTTCGAGTGCTTTGTGTGCTACCCAGGTGGGGGCCTCCTGGATCTCCTGGGACGGCTAAGGTTTCCACAGTCATGGGGTTACCCCAAAATTGATGGTTGATTAAATGGATCATCCGTTTTTTTTAATGGATGAGTAGGGGTAGCCCTATTTTAGAAAACCTCCATATGGTGTTCATTGGTTTTCCAACTAATCCCCACAATGCTTGAATAAATCAACAACGGGCTCCACCATGCTTTTCAAAACCATGGCCAAAGCCAAATCTAATTTGCAACAATTATAGATATTATAAATAAATGTCATCGATATTGGCAAACCATCAGTTACTGTAACATATGCCAGTTTCTGGCTTCAACTTCCGGAAAAATATCACAGTCATTGGGATCATCATCCCAAACAAGCTTGAATATGTCAAAAAAATATCAGATACCACTAAATTTCTCTCACACACATTGGGAAAATGACATAAGTATAGCATTAAAATGCATTAGATACATTTAGATAATATGTTCTGGCTATATATATATATAGATAGATAGTATTACTAAAGATTGGCTCAATATTTGGTATGTGTCCAAATCCGCCATAAATTGGGGGTTGGAAGCACCAGCGGGGTTGGATCCACAAGGGCCTTCCAACATCCCGAGCGGGGCTTGGTGGACACGGTGCTGCTGTTCAATGACCTGAGCTGCGTCCGGACTCCGATGGGACGGTAATCTTGTCCCTTAAAGCAAATCCATCCAAATCCAATGAAACAAGTAGAGTCACACTTTGCAGCCCCATGGTTTCCTATGGTTTCCTCATGTTCCCATCCAATCGACACCAGCTGCTCCAAGGATAAAGGGTTGGTAGCACCAGTGCCACGGCGTTCGGTAGCAGCGGTAGCAAGCTGTGCCAGCCGCCCGTGCAGAGCTGAGGTGGTGAAAGTGGTGACGGAACGAAGAAAAATGGGAGTCTACCAACCACCTTGGGCATCTAATCAGGATATAAAGGATATCATGTGTATGTATAATTGTGTATATACTTATATATATATTATTATATACATGTGGATATATAGTATTGGGATATAGGGTCAATGGGAATTTCAGGATCCTAAAATGGAGGTACCGTACCATATAAGGCCATATGTTGTTCCTGAAATGACCATTGATAGGGGGAAAGATTCGGACAGCCAATCATACAATGCTTTCTGCGTGAACATCGTCCTTTCACCCCAGGTGCAGCCAGAGTCCCAGCCACGTCGCGGCCATTTCTGCCGTGGTTTCCGCAGGGTCTGAGGCAAACCTGCGGGATGACCCGGATGACCTGCAAGAATTAGGGAAGCTACCCTCAAACCCTGAAAATGGTGATGATTTACTCATTAAATATGGTGTTTTCAGGATGATTTACCCTCAAACCCTGGATTTACTCATTAACTATGGTGTTTTTCGCAGAACTCACATATAGCTATTGAAAATGGCCAAATCGTTGATTTACCCAGCTCTAAAATGGCTATTGTCCATAGTGATGTTGGTTTACCAGAGGGTAAACAGAAAAAAAAAGGGAATGACTGACCATGCCCCCAACCAGAAAATCGACCCTGCTTTCAATTCGCAGGCTCGAACTGACAACTTGGGGGATGGGTAAGTGCCATAGAAGCAACTTGATTGGGATATGTATGATATGTACCCAAATTCATGGCACATTTTCTAGCAGGGGTTGATGTTTTGAGGATATGATTCATTTTTTATGGGAAAGCTGGCCTTTTTGTTTGGTAGCCCTGGTCATTCCTCAACTCCTGGGATCGTCCCGTACTGCCTAGCACAGGGATGCCCCCCTGTACAATGGCGGATGATAGCGCCCCAAAAATCATGGTGAGTTGAAATCACCAGCCTGAAAAGATTGACATGTCCAAGAGTCATGGAATGCATGATGTTCGGGAAGTTGATTGGCACGCATTGATTGCACCATATTATATATACTTTATATCTGTATAAGATTGTATAAGCAGATTATCCATTGAAATTGTTGTTGCTTAGATCCACGGTTATCTAGGATTGTCTCAAAACTTAGAGCCCCAATCCTGTAAACCAATCCTGTCCGTCACTAGAACGAAAGGCAGAGGGCACACTACTAAAATCCCGGTAGCGAGTTTGGCCAGAGAGCCGCTGATTTTCAGCAAGTGGTGAGAAGGTGAGTGATTTTCAGACTCGGCATTTCAGTTGTCCAAATTCCCATGCAGGTGCACTTGCAGCCCTGTGGGGCTGATCCGAGAGGTGCAATGGAGTTGGTGGGGGCCATAAGCCCACGTATATTGCTACTAGTTTGGGGGGTAGATGGAAGTTGCAGTCTAGCTTCCTGCTAGGTGGGAGGGATAAACCAAAGATACTCTCCAAAGGATATTGTATGATTAGTTTGAACATCTTTGAAACACTTTGAAACCTGGTTTGGTGCTTCGCTTTCTGGAAAATCCCCGTTTTTCCAAGCGTGCCCCGATTGGCCAAGAGCAATGAGAAATTCATCGGGTTGGAGGGAAAAATTGCCGGAAAGCCGAGTGTTTACTGAAAAACACTTTGAGGTTTCCTGCCACTTTTGCCATCATCCAATTCTTGGGTAATTGTTCTCATTTTTATTTTTGGTAAGGAAAAAAAATAATTAAATGTAATCAATACATATAATTGCAATAATTGTATGATTCCTATATCCCCCCTCTATCAGAATTCATACCCCCAAGCCCAACCCGTTGGAAGATTTCAATACCTCCAACATCCTTCAACTGCCAACCGTTGGGCTCAGCAACGCCGAAGCAGTGACCCGATCCGCCAGCGTCCAGCGTCGGCATGTCGAACAATGCGCCCCGCGCGACACGGGCGGTGCTGCCGTCGCTACCGGAGCTGCAGAAGAAGCCGGTGAATCCACAGACAGACGCTGGGGTGGAATGGGGGTACAAACTGGAGTCTAATGGGCAATGGGGTGTGATAGGGGGTTAATTGAGTTTGACCAACAAACCCATTTAGATAGAATGGAGTGGCGTATGTTACCAACAATACGATATTGTGATGTGTCTGAAAATAGGGTTTACCACTTATTACTGGCTGTGCTGATAGGGGAAAACATGTTAATAGGTTGATTTGAGGTAAAGTCAAAAATTCAAACCCTGCAGATTCAGACGGGATGAATTTACCAACTGAAATGTTGATTTTGGTTGGCTTGGTGCGCCGACAGCGAGGATGGCTTGGAACTGTGCAAACAAGCCGTTGCTTTGCTGGTAGGCGCCTGGGCCGCAAAGATCAAAACCCCATGGTCAGCCAGAGGATATTCCTTTTGGAGAAGAACAAATACATTCTTCCTACCTATTTGTTTCACCATTTTTTGGGGTTTTGGTGCTTCCAAGAATGTTGTTTTAATTGTTTTAATTTTCTGCAAGATTTGCAAGCTCCACTGATGAAAAGACGCGGAAATTTATTCTACGCGTTTGATTCCACTGTTCCAACTTATTTATACCACATGCGTCCAAGAAGATCCTGAGTTTCAGCCGGTGTCCTGGTGTGGCCAGGTGACATGCGGGCAGAAATTCAGCAAGCAGTGGGATTGCTGAAAAGTGAAGCGGAAAACGCTACAGCTTCGAAGAATCCCCTGGCAACGAAGTTGCTGGGAGTGGCTGACAATCTGCAGAATGTTGAGAAGGACCTGGCTATCATATCCGGCTGGCAAGGGAGAGAGAAGAGAAGAAACAGCGTGTTTGTTTTGGTGAGGGGATGGCAAAGTTGAAAGCATGTGCCGATGATATTCATGGGCAAGATGACGATACAGAATGGGATTTGGGTTGTCCCAATTTTGAAACAGCCCCAATTCTAACTTGGCATTTGGGGTTCCAGTCCTTTGACGCCTCATTGGTTGCTGGTTTTGCTCGTGTTATTGATGGTTCGGTGGCAGTCAGCAGGATGTCACCCCAATGACGATCGTTTCAATTTAGGGCTGCATCTGCAACCAGCCACTCTTCAGTGCAGCCAATCTTCCAGGTCCCAAGGGATGCACAGCACAGGACGCTCTGGGCAAGATGCGTGAGTTGCTGACGCATTCCCATTGGGAGCTGGGTCAACGGTTGGATCAGCAGATGCAGGTGCCGTTTTGATCACCAGGGGGATTAACCAGCACCAAATGGCATTAATGGTCATGAGCATTGTGCTGACAATCATTTGGGGTTTAGATTTGGGGTGTGTCTCGAAATGTGGTATGCAGCCCGGGAGTTGGTTAAGAATCCGAAAGCTTGAGGCCCCTCAAATTCTTATTTTTAAATGCAGTCAAATTTCCACCACAATAGGTCGAGGGTCCCTCAAATTCTTAGAGCATTCTTAGTTCGAATTCTGTATTGTATGCATTTGCGCATTTTGGAGCGAGCTAAAGCGAGGTTTCGAGGTGGAGTTGGCAGATTTGACAAGAGACATACGAAAAACAATTTGTTTGAGACTGAACAATTGTTTTTTTGCAAAGCCGGGCTTGTCTGAGAAGCAGTGCGAAAAAAACATAGAGCCTGAAAAATTGTTTTTCTGCAAAGCCCGATTTCATCCCATAAGACCATAAGGGGTCACTCCACAAAAAAAATGCCACAAAGGGGAATTGCAAACTTCACGTATAAGCAATCATTTAAGAATTTGGCAATCCTATTTCAGGGTCCCTCAAATTCTCAAAGTACTATGCGCTTGGTATAGCTGAAAATATGTAGCCCGCCTTGGATTCGAGCCCCTCAAATTCTTATACAGTGAATTCTTATACAATACTCAAGTTGTATTCATGTATATCCCAACTTACGGCCATGTTCATCCATTACTCCGAAAAAAAGTTACAGCCTGTTATCACCATGGACAGCGTGGAGACCATCAGAGGTGTCCAAGTTATAGGTCCTTTGGGTTTCCGACAATGGTGCACCATACCTTGACCAGTGGGGATGTCTCCTTACAGCTTTGGTAAATATGTGGCTGAAATGAATAGGCACCTGTAACACTGTAGAAACGAGAGATTTAAATGCCAGGTTTTGGGCTGAACATGAGCCAGCATATTTTAGGGGTTGTTTCTATCAGTAACTAGACTCAGACCCCTCTCCTTGCACGGTTGATGTGGCTTGGTGGGTATACAAATAGCCCTTGACATCTCCAAAAATGCCACTTGAAATCTGCCAAAAACACCCCTTCACATCTCCAAAAATACCAATTGAAATCGTTCAAAAATACCCCCCTGACATCTCCAAAAATACACCTTCACATCTCAAAAATAACCTTGAAATCATCCAAGAATACATTTGACACCAAGCCTGTACATCTGCAGATATTTTTGATTTTGATATATTTCTATTGGAATAAGTTTGGCTTCAAACATACCTCAACCTTTGGGGTATGTTTGAGATATGTTGGATTATATATATATTCGATCCAAAAATAAACCTGGGTTGGGTATTTTTGGGGTATTTGTTTGAAGCCAAAAATGTTCCAAAGGTTTGGGTGTTTTTCACAAATACCACAAGGCGTATTGCTTGCACTTTTAGCAGCTATTAGCACGCATTTGGGCCAAATATACCCCTTGGGGGATTTTGAAAAATATTTCAACTTTTGGGCGAATTTTGGGCCCAAACATATTTCAACCTTGGGGCATTTTGGGCTCCAAAAATACCTCAAATTATCACAAGAATACCCGTGAGTTTTGCTTCCTAAATCATCAGGCTTCCGGGCCACTTGTTGGCTCTCAATTCATCAAGGATTGGCAAAGGTTTGTAAAGGTTTGGTTGATGTGTGGGATTTCTCTAACAATCTCCAAAGAGTTGCTGTTACAGGCAATGCCTAAACCATCCTAAACCATATTGTTTGGTTGACCACGTTGACCGCTTCATTTTTTTCCACATTTTTTCCCTACCCGAGAGCATGTGCTCTTCCATGACTCATACCATACGCCGGGGGGTTCAACCAGGGGCGTGGGATGTACTCCAGAATGCCCCTGGTTTATCATAGCTTTCCCCGCAATATTGCCATAACTTGGCACCACCCGTTTGAAAACAAGACTACACCCTAAAATAATTGCTGGCTGCATCTTTGTATTCCCAGCCATCCCAAGTTCAATTTGAATAACCCAAGATGCACGGTACTGGCAATGCAATGCCATTGTTTGTCGCTTGTTGGTGGTTCATGTCCCCATGTGATCCAGATTAACCACCAGAGCGATGAATACGAGTCCACCAATATTTGAGCACGTTTGTCACTCAGATGGATACTACATAGTTACCACCAACATCCAGGAATAGATAATATTCTAGCGATAATTCGTATTGATATGTATTAATAGCCGACAATATCCCCATATATAGTTGGATAATAATGGATAATATAATTCACAACAATAACAGACATGTCCAAGGTGTTGTGGATACTATCCCCATATTCGACCACTCGTTCACTGATGGTTTAGGTTGGTGGTTTGAATACTTTGAGATTGATTCCCAATCAGATTTGGATGGTAAAGCCATATGATTTGCTTCTAGAGCCAATCCCTTAACCCAGTGAGCCATTGGTTCATCACCATAAAAAGTGGATTTCCTGATGTTTAGGAATGATTCCCGTATTAATTCCCGCATTTTTTCTTCCCTTCTTGTTGGGCGTTTTCAGAATCCATCCGCAAAACGGCGCCTTCTGTCGCCAGGTCAACGCTCTCATGAGCGACCACCTGGGTGCCTCCCGGGATCTGACGGTGGATACTGTGCAGCGGATCGAACAGTCCATGAAGCGAGCCTTGGTGAAGTTTTGGTGGTTAATAGTGGTTAATAGTGGTTAATAGGCTATAAACCAACAATGGGAATATGATGATCATTGATGATCTATACTGATTGCTGGCGACTGGAACATGACTGGATGATTTTATTCCATTTCATGATTATGGGATAGTCCATGGATAATCCATCTCCCATTGACTAATAATCTAATATTTTTCAAGATAATTTTTCAACCACCAACCAGGGTTTTATATGGTATATATCATTCATATCCCAGTATTAACCACTATTAACCATCATTAACCACTATGTAAGCTGCAAAAACATCCAACCAAAAACCGATGCTCGAGCTGGGCCTGCGCCGTTCTTCCCAGGCCTGGAGGTCAACATGACGCGAGAGTACGGAGAGCTCCGCAGTGAATTGGGGAAGGTGAAGGACTGGGCTGGTGATGTCAATACCCTCTGGTTATGTCAACAGTTTGCTATTGAAAATGACCATTTATAGTGGATTTTCCCATTCAAAATGGTGATTTTCCATAGTTATGTTAGTTTACCGGAGGGTAATCCAGATGGGTCACAAGATATCACAAGGTCAAGAACTGGACATCCTCATACATCCTCCATGCGGCATGAGATTCTAAAATGTCTAAAGCGCTGACCGACCCAGCTCTTCTCTCCATGTCCCTCCGGTTTGTTGAGATATGGGGCCCTTAAACTTCCCAAACTGGCAATTTTAGTGGGAAATGATGATCAACCAATGGAAAACCACTGGATGGGTTGCAATTTTCAGACTCGTCGGAACCCTGATGATATCAGCCACAGGAGATCGTCGTTGGAGTCTCCGCACAGGTTGACAGCGAATCGCAAGCAGTGCCTGGAATGCAAACCCCTATGACCGGCCCTATCCGGCCCTCAAACTTACAAGCCCAGCAGTAGGTAAATATGAAACGTGAATGAACACTAAATGGCCAAGTCAGGTGTGTTTTCCAACAACATTGGCACAGACCTCAACAGCAAGCCTCCTACGCCTACGCAACAATCCATGATTCCAGTTTGTATATTTTTTTTAACAACTCAGGGGTCTAGGTTACCCACAGACACGCATTTTTTGTTTGCTTCCAAATTCCCAGCATTTGAAGATTCAAAATGTTCCAAAATGGAACCCCAACAAGTCCTGACATGAATGCACTCGACAGCGGGTAGGCGTCAGCAGTTTACAGGTATAGGCATAGGTTGATTAGATTATAGCAGTTTGCTGCAACACACAATTCCAGTCATGGAAGTTAGCTGCATTCAATACAATTCCACTCTGACCCCCTACAAGTTAAAGACTCCGTAAAGTAGATTGAGGTCACAAAATGTGTTCTTTCAAACTAGAGACCGAACATCAGCCGGTTCAGCATGGCTTTCCCAAGGGTTTCCCCCGACCGTTTCGTTCAGCTCGAGGTCCAAAGCCACAGCCAGCAGCAGACCTCGGACCTCGAGGGTCGCTTTCTGCAGCAGCTCAGCAGCGTGCGGTCGGAGGTGGATGCGCAGATCACGGGAAGTTCCGAGAAGTTGCTCGGTGCCTTGGGACGGCTGCAGGATGAGACCTTGAGAGGCAATGAAGGCATCACCACGAGCCTGGGCATCAATGATCAAGGGGGGTGATACATCATGAGTTATGACAATTAATTATATAATTGATATATTGATTATATATATATATATATGTGTGTGTGTGTTTGTGTGTCATTATATGATGTGTATTGGTTTGTTTGTTGGGCAAGTTCGCAAGAAATTGGGGAGGCACAGAAATTGAAGTGGTAGGGCTGGTAGGTTTTGGTAGCGGAGATGTCCTATGCAAGGGATCTTTACGTCTCTGTCGTCTTGATGGTTTCCTGTTTGCATGGTGCGTTCTCAAAGCTCCATGACGCTCCATGACGCTCCATGACTTGTATGTGATTCATTAAGCTTGCTTTTAGTTTCCAGATTTGTTCTGGAAATAATATTCTAATCATTTTGATTCATTTTGTATACTGTATACTCTTGGTATGTTTGGCAATCTTATGTAGCTATGGGCAATCCCAGAAGTGTAGATGACTTACCTGTTGCAAAATTGCGTTTTCCATTGCCAGGTTGCAGGAAGGCATCAACACACCTCGACTAGGCCTCCCCTGGTATACAATGCTTGTCCTATAGATCATCTTATAGATCCCTACAGTGGATTAATATCGCCGGATCATGCGTATGACGCAAAAGGTACAGATTGGGATTGGGTACGTATCCAGCTATGCCAGCAAATATCCACAGATATCCACAGTTTCATGTGTATATATAATATATGTGTATATTTATATATATATATATACATCACAGCCGAATACATGCCCAGGTGATGCATCCTAACGAACGGCCTGATAGATTTTCCCCGTGCATCACCAGCCCAGGATCATCAGTATGGAGAAACAGCTGAAATCCATCGCGGACAAAATCACCACTGAAGTCTCCATCTTGCAACAGCAAGATGACCAGCACTACGTGGCTTTGCCAGTGAAATATTTATGACATATTGGAACACACAAAATTAGATCGAAAATCGACAAATGTGTTATCCAGATTGATTTCATCCCTCAATCTCTACTTTCATATGATTTCCATACTATTGATTCCCCCAGATTGATTTCATCCAGAGGATGTTCATCTTTGTTCGTCAGAACCTTTTGGTACAGGTGGGCCTAAACGAGTCGTTTGACATCAAGATTGCGAAGCAGGTGCAGGGAGGGATAATATGTACACAGATTATGTAGTCAATAATATTAAAACCAATATATTATATTCATGTAATGTTTGTCATGTCCTCCACAGTGTGAATAATAATGATAATGATCATAAACTTGTATATTCATATAAACCACTAGTGTATTTTTGTAATATCGTCCATAGTGGGAGGTAATGGTATTATATTTAATAGTGGTTTACTTGATTTTAACCCACCAGAACTTTGGAATGGGGAAGTGGGGATGTAAGGCATGGGAATCCCCTCCCATTGAGGTGACCTTTTCGTTCCATGTTTGATGAAAGAGACGGTGATCTTGCCCTGGTAAAGATTCGTGTTTGCAGTTTTTTGAATCCACATGTTCAATGATCAAAGCATATCAGGATCCCAATGTTTCATGCTTCATAATCAACACGTTTTATGGTTAAGATCCAACTGTTCAAAGCTAAACGTCCCCAAATTGTTGATGCTTAAAGTGCTTTAACTTCCCATTCTTCATGGTTTTCATATGTTTTCATATGTTTTCATGGGGCATTCGTATGAATTCATGAGTTTTGCCGCGTTAAAAGGACTGCATTGGACAGGAGCAGCAGCTTGTGGCCCTGGTCCAGCATTCCGAGAGCACGCTCTCGCTGCCGCAGGATGTGAACCGATTGAGGCGGAAGGTGCAGCATGGCGCAGCGCGTAGCCAGCAGGATGGGGAAAGCATGGTAAAGCCAAGAATAGTGGTTACTAATGGTGAATAAGGAGATGGCGATGGAGAGAGAGAACTGGTGAATAAGGGTTTGTGATGAGGTTTGTGAAGGGTTGATAATGGTTGATAATTTACAAATGGTTGATTTTCACTAACAATTATAAACCACCCTATTGATGAACCATGACGCGGGTTCATTTTACATCACCCCAAGTAGGGGTATACCATGGTATACCTACTATATATAATAAGCCCTGGGACGGGTACTTAGGTGAGTTTAGTACGACTGAATTCTTTTGCCACTATATAAAAAATGGGGAATGTATACAAACCAGCCTAACCAGCCCCACAAAAGGTAGGCTATCTGAGATTGGGAATGGTCAATGATGGCAAGTTTTCGGAGAAGGTGCCCAGATGGATGAGATATGGCGTGCCCAGATGGGAACTAGTTGAGAATCATGGTCAGTTCATCCACTTAGATGTGATATTGTATGATAGCACAGTAAGGATTATATGCAAAACTATGATATTACATTATATGGTAATATCTTAGGACAATGTCACCTTGGATATGGTGTGATATGATAATATCTTCGAAGAATTCCAGGACTTTGGGACAAAGGTAGTGCGCAGGCCGGCCATCAGCGGGCCAACGTCCAAGTGTAAGGGATGAAGCTTTCCTCTGTTTGAATGAGCATTTGCAGAGATGTGAGGTGTACTTCAGAGCCTTTACTATTGGGGGAGGGTCCTAATACTGGTTTATTAAGGATTTATAACTTATAACGGTTAATTTAAATTATTAAGATGTTCACACCCTATTTGGAGAAAGGTCCTAAATGCTGATCCCACTGAGTTTAGGGTGTTCACTGGCCTATGGCCTCCCCCAAAGGCTCCCAGACTGTCTTTCTACTGGAAGTGCCGATCCAATGTGGGTATAACAATGCCATAAACCATCCACCAGTCATGAGACCATTCCCAGTCATGGGTGGTTTATGGCATTGTTTCACCCACCAAAAATCAACTTTAAGTCCAAAACCCTGTCATGTGCAGTGGCCTTTTTTCCCATTCAGCCATGAATTGTCCAAGATGTTTCCCTAAGTTCATCCCATCAAGCCATATGGGTGGCTGTCATAGGCTACTTTTAAAATCCATTTGGTGAATCATCATTGAATAGCCCGGCTTTCCCTAGTGTTTCATAGCCACAAATGGGGGTTAATCCATGTTATTATATGTTATTATACCCCCAATTTTAGACATCCAGGTTTCAACTCTCCCAATTTTGGCCTGTCTGTGTAGGTGAACGAAGACGTGCGCCTGGTGTTGGCTGAGATTACCCGGGTGCAGAAGGCGTTGCAGGTGGATTACCTGCCGCCCACCAAGGGCATGCGCTCAGGAGCCATGCTGCGGCTGAGGTGGAAAGAAATGGATGAAAAATGGTTCGAAAACATGCGGCAAGACATGGAAAAGCTTCAGTTTACCATTGTAATTTAATAGGAATGTACTGTAGATGTGGTTCTATAAGGTTCTATATGTTTCTTGGTGGCTTCACAGATTCTCTCTGCCTGTGACTCGCATCAGGAAGCCGAAAGTTGAGTGACCCGCATCGAGACCCTCATCGGCGGGGCTCCAGAGACGAGACGGATAAAGACACGCAGAAAGCAGTCGCTCAATTGAGATGGGGCGAGTTCTTGCCAGAGTTTTTGGGGAACCTTAAAGTGGTTGGGAATCCGATGACGATGATGATGATGATGATGATGATGATGATGATGAATGACAACGACGATAATAGGAACAATGATAACAGTTTAGAAAGAGAGAGAGAGAGAAGGAGAGAGAGAGAGAGAGGAAAAAAACAAGTTATAATGATGATTATAACAGTAATAAGTATTTAATAGTAAATTTAATCTTAGTTTTCATCTCATGAAATGACCCTGATCGACCGACCATGAAATGACCATCAAATGCCCATCTAAACGCATCAAATGATCATCAAACCATTGTCAAGAATATCCACCAACATGGGTTGGTTTGAACACTTGAAAACAGACACAACTTCCCCATGGATGATCATGATTTTTTCTTTTTTTCCGAAATGGGACGAACTTGGGGCATCCAAACATGTATAAAACTATCCATAGTGGTCCATAGTATCCAAGCATCCCATCCCAACCATGGAGGCCACAGTGGCCATCGTGCAACTGGCTGAACCGCTGGACCGCGCCAAGCCGGGCTCGAACGGCTCAACGAATGGCTTGAGCTCGCAAACGAGCGCAGATGCCTGGACAATAAACATATTTTCAGCGGACCTAGTCTGAAGGCGATGGAGAGAGAGAGAGAGAGAGAGAGAGAGATATATATACACTATACATATTATAGCTATTTTTATTGTTATTATAACTACAGGTATTTGTTTTCGTTTTTTAGCACTTAAACGAGAAATGTGCCACAGGGTATCCAAGATTAGCCATGTGATTCACGTGCATGCTTTTGGGGAAGAAACATGAAAAAAACTATGGGAAGCGGAAATCCCCCTGTTTCATTGGGTTGGTTTAAGGGAGAAACCACAGGAAACCATGGATATCTGCAGTAAATCTGCAAGGTGGAAAAGTAGACTTTCCCTTCAACCATTTTCCTGCATTTGGATACTTTTGAGACCGTTCCATGAATGAGACCAACTCAACCATATATATATATATATGTATATATATTATCTACAGTATATTTGTTTTGCGTTCAGATGTGTATCTGGGGAGTCTATGTCTGATAACTCGCCAGCTTCGTCCCGAGGACTTCAAGGACTTCAAGGAGAACGTCAAGCTGCCGCCGCCGAAGACCTCGAAGTTCGCCCGCCTGGCGCAGCAGGCGAGCGCCGCCTCACGGGCCGCTGACCTTGAAGCGGATCTGTTGGACGATGCGCCCGACTCCTCGGAGCTCGGTGGGACCATGGTTGGGGCCATGGTGCCATGGTTGGGGCGGGCCGGGGCCAAGAAACATGGAAAGTCACCTCAGTTCAAGGATGTACGGATATCATGGAAAGAGTTTTTAACAGAATCAACCAAACAGTTTTTCCTATGGCCATGGCATTGTGATTTTTTCAAGGTCATGGCCCTTGAGCTTCCACACCTTCACAGACACGGGTTTGTTTGATATCTATCTTAAAACACCTGAGAATTCACCGGTTTATCATCAGTTTCCCCATCCAAGTGGCAATACGTTGAGAGTAAAGACCTGATTTTTGGACTTCCAGAATCGATATGAAGATACATGAAGTTTATCTTCATTCATCAGCCCATGTTTTGCAGACTTTCACTCAGCAGAATGTGGCTCGACTGCCCAGGAGGCTGAGAAACGCTTTCGAGACTTTGGGATCCAAGCAGAGGCACCGTTGACCATTGGTCGACTTACCGATGTGAGTCCCAATATCATCAATATCCAAGAGTGATTGAATCGGGAACCTATGGACAGTACAAAATCACCATATTTTTGTTGGATGATGTTGGGTGATCAAATGACATCAAGTTGATAAGTTTGAACTACTGCCGTTTGCCGAAGCTTGAGTTCACATAAGTCCCCATTAGGCGCCAGTGGGGCCCCTTGAAAGTGGGCAGAGGCTGTCATAGCCACAACTGCTCTGTCGGCCGATTCTCCAGGCACTGACGAAAGACAATGCGTCGCAGACGGATGCATCATGGAATGAGTTGGCAATGGAAAAACTGAGACAAGAAAAGAAAAAGAAGAAGAAGGCTGCGAATACCAAAGAGGACGCGAGCTGGGGAAGATGAATGAAAACAAATCAAATGCATTTGAACATGATGGTTGTATCTTGGTTGTGGTTTCTTTATATCTGCACTGTGTGTGTGTTGAGTCGTGCTTACCACCTGTCACAGACCTGGCCTTGCAGCGAAAATCTCAGGAGGTGGTGAATCAGCAGAGAAGTCGTGCTGCGAACCTCACACCCATCGACAAGTTGAAGGAGAAAGCAACTGCCGCTGCCATGAAGAAGCAGTACAACGTCTTTGACTACTACAGGCACAGCAAGTGACAGTATACCCTTGGTATCCCTGGTTATTCAACATAGCCATGGAAAAAGACCCGTTTGTACATGATTTTAGGGAGAGATGATTTAACCATGATTTAAACATAGTATAGACATTGCCATTTTCCATGGCTCTGCTGGATGACCGCAGGGATATGAGGAACGAAGATATAAAGAGTGTCTTCTGTATGGCTGCGAGCAGCAGCTTCGAGATGTTGTTTTCTCCACCCTGTTTGATTTGTTCAGAGCTATTATTTCATGATCACTTTTCTTCAATTCCACCTGTTTGGACGGTTCTGGTGGACACCCTTCAAAAGAACATTGCGCGACAAAGTCCCAAAGCATGGTCCAAACATTCGAGTTTTCCATAGTTTTCCACTCATCCTTTTTTTCCGTCACAGGGACGAAGGATGTGCGCAGCGCATCGCACGGCATCCTTTCTTCGACAATCTCACCATCTTGGTGGTCATGGCCAACTCAGTGTGGCTCGGGGTGGATGCTGATCTGAACCAGGCTGGGGAACAGCGCAGGATACCCTCTGGTTATTTAACATAGCCATGGAACATAGCCCATTTATAGATGTTTTTCCCATTAAAACCTCCATTTCTAAGGGATTTTCCATGGCTATGTTAGTCATAACCAGATGGTATCATCATTATCATCCTTCTGTGGGTTGGCTAGGAGCTAGGAGCCTGAGCGCTCTGGGGATCTGGAACCGATCTGTTGGTGCTTGGTGGATGGATGGTGGCCCCTTCCATTGCTGGTCCAAGCTTCCCCATCCTAGCCAGTTGTGAGGGGGCCCGGTGCGGGAAGAGCTACAATCATTGGTGACCAGTGTGCACTCGATACAAAATATGGTTAAGAGTGTGCCTTAATTATACAGGGTTGTCCCTCAACAGCAAGGCTGCTTGGTGATTCTGCCATACTACTTGAACCTTGATGATCTTGAGGCCCCATGCTTTCCAGAGGTGTCAAGCTAAGGGAAATCCGGAAGATTTTCGCAGGAGGCAATCCTGTTCAATGCCCATCCTGCCATCATCGTTGGAGAGAACTTCTTCTGTGTGTACTTCACGCTGGAGATCATCATTCGCTTCATGGCTTTTCAGCGGAAGCTCAATGCCTTCAAGGACTTCTGGCTGCTTGGCTTGAAGGCGGCTTCAACGCAGCATGTTTTCCGAGTGGTGTGGGTAGCTGGAAGCCTGAGGAAAACTGATTACAAAGTGGATCAAAGTAGGCAGATGAATGTGCAGACGAACTATTACAAAAAGAAATAGTGCCAGCTTTGAATTCCAACCATGTTTGTGAGGGGTGGGCAGTGGGCAGGTGTTGATAAGAAATGTCATTTGCTGGGTTTAGATTGTTGTTGGGTATCCTACCAATTCCTACCATGTCAATCCATGTCATACCTCTACTTATCCTAATTGTTAGATCCTCAAATCTGACGTGGATGACCGGTCATGATCCGCACATTTTCTCGTGCGGGTCCTCGATTCATTGATGCCATATGGCCACAGGGTTCAGATTCCCATGATCACCTTTTCATGGCACAAAATCCTCAATTTTCTCAGGCTTGCTCCAAACTATTGCAGATACATGAGAGCCACAAGGGCGTAAATTGCTAAGTTGACTTTCCTCCCCCAGGTACCATTCTTGTACCTGGGGTGGGAGAGAGCAACGTGGAGCAACCTGTTTCTGCCAAGGTTCAATTTTGATTGCTTCTTGGCCATCCTAATCATCGTAGAGACCTGGGTCACACCCGTGATGTTGCTGGCGGCTGGCGGCTCTAGTGGTTTCTGAGCACTGAAGCCGGGGAGGGGCTCAGAATCACTGCGGTTTCAGCCTGGTTTCTTTGTAGATTGCTGGGCCATGTTTTGCTGATGGAAACCGGATGCTGGTGATGCTGGGCGTAAATCCAAATGTTGTTCCATCCACTGGGCTCGGAAGTTTCATGCTGTAGCCTTTGGCTTGGGATTTCAGCAGTGCATGTTCCGATGTGTACGAAAAACATTCTCCACCACATTTGACCAAAGATCCGTTGATCAACAACAAAAGAATACCCGGAACATTCCACGAATCTTCCAATGTGATTTGAGTTTCCCATATATATTTTCCCACGACTTTTCCCAAATTTCGAGGTGACTTTCCAGGTCACCTAAAGTTTTCCAAACAGTAACCCTCTGGTAATATTTAACATAACTATAGAAAATCACCATTTTCAATGGGAAAATTCACTATTTGTATGGTCATTTTCAATAGCTATGTTGACATAACCAGAGGGTACCCCTGCCAGCGCCAAGGTCTACCGGAGGGGACGGTGCTGTTGCGCCTCATCCGTTTGGTTCGCCTGGTGAGGCTCACCCGGCTCACCAGATTGTTGCCCCTTGGACGGTGAGAAGCAACAAAGATGGGTGTTTAAGCAGCAAACATTACATATTATATATACAGTGTGTATATATATATATACACATGCATAAATACATTAGATATATTATATGATACTATCTATCATACTATTATTTTTATGTTTATTTTTAGTTATTATTATATATTATATGTAATTATTATAGATTGCTGATTAACCAACAAATGGAACACGGGTTGAAGCAACAAAAATCAACAAAAGTTGGGTTTCAACTCAGCAAAACATGGCAAAGAACGCGGTGAAGCCGGCCTTAAATGGGGCGATCTTCGGCTCTAAGGCGATCCTTCCCAGAGTTGATGATCATCGTGAAAGGTTTGACCTTCGCGGCCAGATCTGTCTGTGTTTTCTCCCTGCTGTGGTTTATCATCACTTATGCCTTCGCCATTATTCTGAGACAGCTCACAGAGGCAGTGGAGTGGGGTCGAACCCAGGACTTGTTCATTGGTTCCACTTGACCTTCAAATTATCCAGGATACCTAGGCGGGTGATGGTGAGTTGGGGTCTGTAATGGTCTGTATGCGAAAGTGAGTAGCCAGGCACATCCATGCCAGGAAGCCAGGTTCACTTATCCACTTGCTTGTTAGCACTAAATGCCACTGCTTATCTCATTTCAATATACTTTGTTTCTTTTTTATTCACTATCATACTGTATTGTTGTCTCCAGCCCTTGGCTACTCCAATTCCCACCGGAGAGCTGGGCACAGGGCTCAAGTATCGGTGATGCATTTTTCAAATCAGTGCCCGAGTCCATCAACAGCTTGTGCTTCGGGCGCGAAATTTCGGGGGAGACCTGGGACATTTCGGGCCAAAAAAATCATGGAGAGATCCAGTAGCGAACCCGGCTTTCTATAGTGTTTTTTGATGTTAATTGTTTATGTGTTTGATTTCATGGGCCATGGGGGGTGAGGGGGGTTCCATGGCTATCCTATTTGAAAACATGTTCGGGGGTTGGCTTCTATATTATACAAAATGATAGTCACTTGCAGATGTAACGCCCATTGAGAGACTGAACTGTTATGAGCCGTCAAAAGGAAAGACATCTATATAATTGGAATATCCACCCAGTTCGGAAACGTGATAAACTACATGACTCATGACATGACAGAACACAACATCATATAACATATCATGATATAGCATACTGTGGCTAACATCAACATGACACAACTCAATACAACGTGATAGTCACATGACACAACATACATAACACAACATGACATAACACAACACAGCACAACATCAGCTATAACATATTTGTTGTACATGTGACAAAACACCAGATAACACAACAGAACATAACATGACATGACACAAAATAAAACAACACACATAACACAATGCAACACAACATAAGATAACATACTGTGATTATAGCCAGCAGAGTAATTTTAGCCATGGCTACCAAGAAGCTACGAACACCTTGTCATGCCTTACTGTTGCTTTGAAGTTGACGATCAGATGCAACCAAATGCTCACCTTTGGCCAGGAACGGAACGGACTAGAAACTCAAGAGGAGGAAGATAATTCTATATTAGATTATTAGATATTCACTCTTTGGATGATCAATGATAATCACTAGAACCTATTATCAATTTTAAGATATGTTATCATATTGATTATTCATGTATACAACATACATACATACATATACATATATATATATATATATATCAGTTTTATCAATTTGGAGCTGACACTCGGGCACGTCATTGAACCGGCTTCTTCCACGAAATGTGACCCGGCAAAATAAATCAAGATAACACTTTCGCATGTTCTGTGCAGGGTCTGTGCGATAACTGCATCCCTTCCCCTGTGCCAACGGACGCATGCGTCCGCCCAGGTTGTTACCTGCAGTCTTCGGAGCAAATGCTGACGTGATCAACTCCATCACAGTTGCTGTTCATCCCCACATGACTTGCGTTAAGCGTTTAGCCTAAACGGTAAACGTTTACAGTTTGCGAAGTGGAAAATCATCATTTTGAATAGCTAAATCAACTCTTTCTATGTGCCACTTTCAATAGCGAACTGCAACAAATTACCAGAGGGTCATATCCCATGAAAAGTGGATTACAATCCCATGAAAAATCACCATGAAAAATCACCATGAAAAACCCATTAAACCCCACTAAAATAGACCAGAGGACTACTTGGTGCTCTGGTCTGATGGCTGCCCCAGGTTGGGAATCCTGGGTTGTGGCCCATCATGGTCTTTTTCATGGCCTTGGTCTCAGTCACGATCATGCTCCCTGGCGCAACGCGCAAACAACGGTGGTTACACCGTGAAGATTCCAGCATTGAAACACTGATTATACATGGTTATACCGCAAGTTATGAAAAATGGGCATAGATTTCATAGAGAAAAACACTTTCTACTGGCTGGAATTTGGTCCATGTCCATTTTGAGAAAGCCACGGCTGGAAAGTTTTGAGTCTGTGTATGTATGAGTGCCCCGAGCTGGCATAACCCTATTTCATCCCGATTCCTTTTTCCCTCTTCATATTCCCTCATATGGTCGCAAAAATGAATGATCCAGTACTACAGCATACTGAAGCAGAATTTCTGGCGTTGTATTTGGCATTGGTGGATGGAGTGATTGGTTTGTGGCCACTGGTAACCCCCCAGTCACCTGTGTGTAGTAGTGGGTCTCTTCATTTGACATTTGAAGGTTTCCTAACATGCGGGTACCCTAAATCATCCACGTCATCAGACCATGACATGACTTAGTAATTATTCAAACAACCATGACTTAAGAAACCCCCATTTGAGTCATTTATCTCGTCTTTCTTGGGGACGAGATTTTCTGGGGATTCCCGGGGAGTTCTCCTGGACAGCCAGGTATATGCTCCTGGGCGTTTTGGTGGATGTCATTGGAGCTGTAGCCTCCACCGAGAAGCAAAAGATCGAGATCACCTTCATTGCAGCTGGGGTAACTGACCCAACCATTCCTCCAACCATTGGGGCCCAATACATGGCGATATCATGGCGATCTTGGTGGAGAATATGATTATGAACCATTGGGAGTTTGGTGGTTTACACAAAACGATCATACAAACTGATTTTTCATACGGATACAGCAATCCTTGATTTTTTTTGTGCTGCCCCAGTGTCCCAACACATGGATGAGCAGAAATAGCCTTAGTTGAATTGGTGGATGCATGTTTTAAAATGTGTTATCATATATATATATATACATACGCATTTGTCATCACTCATCATATGTATGTGTATGCATATGCATATACATACAACATATATCTCAAGATTTGGGGCAGTTCCAACCTCTTATGTGGTGAGTGTTGCTAAAATCATTCTTAGATTCATCCGAGGTGGGACAGCTTAGGGAAGAGCTTGAGAAGCTGAACATCATCCCGGAGGCTATGGAGCTGAACCAGGTGCCATGGCCAATGCTCCACAAGTTCCTAATGCTCCACATATAACATACATATAGCAGCTACAGTATATATTTACATTTATATTTACCTCATTTTACCCACATTGGCTTCGTAAGCATATCTTAAATGTTGTTCTAAACGTTCCATGGGGCACAGAAGAAAACTACATCCACCGTGCAGGTTGACTTTCAGAAGCTCGTCCTGGAGCCGGGGATTGTCCGTGTCATGCACGAGTCCGGCGTGAACGTGGCTCGCTGACACCGCATCCCCCAAAGGTGACCCCACCAACGAATAGCTGGTTCATAACCATCTATTAACCATGGTATATAAACATTGGTTAATAGCTGCTGAATAGTTGGTTGATAGTTTTTCTTAGTCATTTTTCATAGTGAATAGATGTTATTTTCAAGCTCCAAGAAAAATGTTTCATCCCCAATTCCAACAGGATCAATCCCAGGGAGATTTGCTCCTAACTGGCTTCTTTGGGTTTACCAACGGGCTCTGTATACAGCAAGTTACTTTGTTCAGTCAGTGAGGTTGCCATGAAAGTGAGGAAGTGAAGTGATATGATGTTTATGGAATTGTAATGCTCTTGCTGCTAGTGTTTCGAATGTTTCGCTTCCAACCTTGAGGGTTGATTGAATAATCAAGTGCAATGGGTTCATCTCCAGCCATTCAATGTACAACTGTTTCAGGGTCTAGATTGACGGATGCCCTTTTTTCCGCATGTTTGAACAGTTTCAATTCTCTGACGGTGAGGTAGAGGTGTTGGCCGAAATGTTGGACCTAGTCTGGGAAGATGCTGCTGCTCGGTCGGGGGCGGGATGGTGTGGGCAGTTACGGCATGGAAGCAGCGAAAATTGGACCCGGATATTGATTATATTATACATATATATAATTAGAGATTCAATAGATTTGAATTGAAGATAAATAGATTGATTGGATTATGTTTAAGTCTAGTAGTATGCCAGTAGTATGTACATATACGAGATTGCCTGGAGAATTTGCGGTGTGCCTTGTCTGGAGTGTGGAACAGCAAGGCGAAACCTCATGTGGCCTCCGTAGTAATCAAAGACATTCTGGACATGTTTGATTCGGCAAATCCCAAGATGTATACACAGTATGGCCCCATATGTCCATGTTTAATTTCAAATAAAACCCTTCAACACTTGGAATGGAAATCAGACTTCACCCTTGTCCAGGATCCCCAACCCTCACATTTTTTTTTGCCCACAAGGCCCAATGGCGACCCAGGCGAAGACCTCGCAGAACATCACCTTCTCCGATTTGGTGAACATGGTCCTGGGAATGCGGGGCTCCAACCCTGCCACGGTGAAGGATTGTCACTTGGCGGGTGGCAGGAACTTGGTGATCTCGGGATACTTCAAGAAAGGGGGGACTATTGGATATGGAAGGAGCTTGCCGATATGGTGTATTTATATTGTATATATATATACATATATGTGAGTGTCTGTGTGTGTGTGCGCGTTTGTTTATTTTTATTCATTTATTTGTTTGTTTATTTATTTGTTTTTTTTTGATGATCATTTTTATTATCTTAGTTATTTAATATATATTATGTCACCATGTTTACATGATGTTATCTGCGTATCATACCAATCATGCGGGTGGGTGTCAAGAAACATGATGTTTGGCACATGATTGCGCCTGAAAATTGGATGGTTTTACCACTGGTCCCACCACTGGTGTCCCAAATTGGGACCCATTTGAGTTGAGCCTTAGCCATTTACCCTCTGGTAATTTAACATAGTTATTGAAAATGAGCATTTATAGTGGATTTTCCCATGAAAAATGGTGATTTTCCATAGTTACGTTAGTTTACCAGAGGGTATCCTATGAATTTCCATGTGCATGTCCATTATTTTCATCTTCGCCAGACGTGCCCCCCCCCATGAGCCGGGCACGGAGCTTCATGAAATAACGTACCAGGCACCATCATAGAGTCATAGAAGACACCATTGATGTTGAAGGAGATTCTCTCGTGTATGTGCTTAACATATTATAGATATTCTATTGGCAGTCAGAAATACGTTTTATTTTCCATCCGACCTAGAGGCATGCCCGCAGCGACCCAAGATTTGGAGACCAGTTGAAATCATGAACCAGATATGTTAACCATGTGCAGATATGTTACCCTCTGGTCATCAACTATGGTCTGCTAGGAACCCCCCTATGTTTTTCCATGATTTTCTCATCGATGCCGATTGTTTTTTTTCTGAGATTTCGCAGCGACCCGCCAAGTTTGATGACAAAGGAGGGTATTTGTTCATCAATATCCCATTCATCACCATTCATCCCGTGATTATCCCTATCAAACATGATTGAGCCAGGTATTTTTACATATTAACCTTCTGAAATTCGAGCCTTTTGCTGAGGCAAGGAGCAGATCCGGGTCACCAACAGTTTGATCAAACGCTGCTTCGGCGATTTGTACGACGAATTGGATGAGAAATTCCAGCGCCTCGATGCAGAGCCGGGAGATTCCTAGGGAGTAGACTACCATGGAATAAAATACGTACTGGTTGATCATGGGTTGATAATGGTATCATAAGCTATTAATGGTGGATGATAATTTGGTTGATAATCATTTGATGATCAGATAAATGGATATATATATATATATATTATATATATATGCGGGTTATTGGGTTATTTGATGATTGATAATGATGAATCCTGTCCCCCCAATATTGAATAACCCCCAATCCTGGACCCCCAATTCATGACTAGATCCACTACGAAGTCCTGAAGTTCGGATTGGGGGTCCATATGGGGACGGATAGTGCCATCAAGTCCCCTCCAAGGTGGAACAGCTGTGTCTTGAAAGTGGGGGTTTGGAAGTTCCAACCTGAAAGGGCTCCAGTAACCGCCACACTGAAAAATTGTCCGGGGTACGAGATCGGAAGTGTGCATTGTGGTACCAGGTACGAATCGTTTTATCTCTCACTTCCAGTGAAATGGATGAGTATGAGAATAATGTGGTACTGTACTGCATCCCCAAATAGAGTTTACTGCAGTACGATTGCCATTGGGTGGATACACCACAGACACACAAAAAAGCAGCACTTGCTGCATAGGTGAACGCACCAGGCATGGCCCCAAGGCAAATGCGAACGGAGATACAAAACAGTCTGGACAACGATGCGGACTACGATGATGAGGACTGGAGAAGCTGGCAGGTCAATGGCAGGTCAATGGGTGCGCTATAAATTGGCTATAATGCTTTGCCATTTTGATGGAAGATCCGGTCGCTAAATCTGAGTTCTGTTCAGGTTGAAGCTGGTTCAATCCTAAGGTTGACCCAAGGCCCCATGTTCAGTGGTCCACCCTGCCACTTTTTACGATGTGTGTTCCCTTGGTTTGATCCCCATGTTTGACGGCTTAAAACTGTTTTTTTGCGGGTGAGGATTACGACGTGACACAGTCCGCACAGTTCGAAGTCATGGACGTGGAAGCTGTGGATCTGTCGCATTTGGGTACGTTGAACTCGACGGTTGGACAATGAAAGAAGCAAGGGCTCCGAGGGTTTGTACAAAAGTCAACTTGCAACAGGAATTTGTTGCCCTGTTTAAGAGCCAACACAGAATGACAAATGTTGCTCATTGTTCTTTGAGACGAAAGCCAACTACGGGTGAAGTTTGTTTACGATTGTTTACCTATTTCTAACCATCTCCAAACATCAAGAGTGTTTCTTTGGAAAGTGGCAGCTGAACGGAATGACGTTGCTTGTGGACCTGTGTAATAGCATGGACAGTCGCTGCAAATGCAGCACACTGTCTTTGCCTGGGAATGGCACTCGGATGTCAAGCAACCGGGTGCTTTTTGTGCTGTGGCGCAACTCGCGGTCATAGCCCCAAACATGGCGAAGCCTGGACTGCCAGGGAATCAGGGACCTTGCCACTCATGACCTTGGAATCTTGTAATGGAACCAATGGGGTCGACAGGGGATGTGTTTGAAAATGAGGGTACCCTGTAGTTAATTACTGCACACTTAATAGCTCCAATTAGATCCAGTTCGATGGTTGAGAAAATCATACGTTACCCATCTTTCCCCATTCAAAAGGCCAGTTATATGGGAGTTTACGGTTCAGCTCATCGTTGGACACCCTCATGCGACCATTGCCACATATTGCCACTGGATCCCAGCCGGACTCGCCACTTCACTATTTCGTACAGTACTTGGTGTGATTTTTTGTGGTCCCGATGGTCCCGGTTTGGTGAGGTTTTTGTTGACCAATGTTGACCATACCCTGTGGTAAACTAACATAACTATGGAAAATCACAATTTTTCATGGGAAAATCCACTATAAATAGCCATGTTCAATAGCTATTTTGACATAACCAGAGGGTATTTCAAGCTGCTTGGTAGTTGACCCGTCCTTCGGATGTGAGTCCTCAAAGGGATGATCCCAACTGACCGCGAAGCGCGAAGCTTGGCGAAGCCCCAGGCGGCGCTGTGAAGTTCGAAGTGGAGCCGCCCTTGCCTCCAGGTTGCCCCGATGTTCAGTCATTGACTAGGGGATACATATTAGATCATATTAGCATTATATAATTATATATATATATATATTATACATAATTACATAATTATGTGTGTGTGTGCCTGATTGTAATTGATGATATATATTTATACACACACATATATATATATATATGTGTGTGTGTGGGGATATGTATGAAAACACAAGGCAACAAACACTGGGGATATTTGCTCGGTTGTTTTTCGCTACCTGTGTATGTCCTTTCGTTTTTTCCATCCTGAGATGATCAATTCAGGCGTTCATTTTGGCATGAGGAACTTTGATATTTCGTGTGTCGTGCTCAATAAGTGTCGGTCACAAGAAAACTGACTGGGGGTTTTCCATATATTGGGAATAAGAATCCCAACTGACTAATAATAATATATAATAATCCATATATTGAAACCACCAACCAGAAAACTGCCATCAGTCGAGGGAGCCCCTGCAGGCCTCACCTTGAACCCGGCCACTGGAACCATCAGCGGGCAACCAGCACCTTGGATGAGCCGGATTTCCAAAACTGGAGGAGCCGGATATCATCGGATAGATAGATCCCAATAATAGATGGAGATAAACTATTATTAGTGGTTAATAATAATAATAGATAGATCCCAATATACCATTATTAGTGGTTAATAATAGATATTGATAGATATTGATATTAACCACTAATAATGGTATATTGACCACTAATTATCGTTGATAATGGGGATCTTAACCCCTCGTAATACGGTTATGTCATGTTGTCTATTTTCCGACAATTAATTTGTTATATGGCTGTGGACAAACACCATCAAAATTGGGTAACATGGGCCATACCTTCCATGGCGATGTTGAATTACTAGAATCACTAGAGGGTAGATCCCAATTCCACTGTTTCTATGTGGTTCTAATGAATCATGAAGTTTGAGAAAGTTTGGGAGTTTGGGCGTCCCAAATTTCAAGAAGCCGATGACGAAAAAAATGTGCCCTTGTTCCAGGCGATTAGGAAATGCGTCCCTTTTCATCAATGCTAAGGGCGTTCATGAAATGTGGTTCGTAGTCCAAAAAACATGCGCGTACCTTGTTTGAGTCTGTTGATATATATATATATATGTATATGTATATGTGTGTGTGTATACATATGGTACAAACTGTAGAATGATTGTATATATTGTATATATTGATGGTGCGTCTGAATATTTTGGAGCGTTTTCTCGAAATGGCTTCTCAACGGTTGGTGCACATAAAGATATATTTGCATACATAATTATGCATGTTGCATGTGTATGTGTATAGATATGTGTGTGCTATATCGCAGGCGGTGTATCCAACGGATTCCAGGAGCCGTTTGTGGTTGCCAAACCACCAGCTGGGTATCCAAATACTGGGCCCACAAGAATTTGCAATTGGTAAGTCCTAAACCATCCATCTTTTTCGGGACTGATCATGTTGACCCGTACCCAAATTCATAGTAATCATATAGTACATATCCAAGAATCCATGGTATGTTTCTTCAACCCACCATCTTTGTAGGTTTCATTGGGCCCTAAAAATCCCGCCTGTCTCGGCCCTGGTTTTTTCACTGTCCGGGTCTTAGGTGGCCGCGGTAGCGGAGAGGAGCTACTGCATCAAGGTGTAGATGGGAACCTCTGGAACTTGGATAGGAGCCATGAAAAAAATCATGAAAATTGCCATACCCTCTGGTAATTTAACATAGCTATTGAAAATGGCAATTTATAGTGGATTTTCCCATTAAAAATGGTGATTTTCCATAGTTAAGTTAGTTTACCAGAGGGTAAATTGCAGGAGAAAATGATGTTCAGCCATCTATTGCAATTGGGGATGCCCCTTCTTTTAAGATGACCTTTGCAATTCAGATCATTCAGGGGCAATGATGATTCAACCATCAAATTAAGGCTGTTTCCCTGTCATTTTCAGACAAACACATTTCCATATGTCCATATGACGGCCACTTGGGTAAAATGGTGCATAAATCCCTTGAGATTTTTGGGAGTGTTCCCATATGTTTCAGACGTAGAGCTAAAAATTACGAACATGTTCATATACCGCTAAGCTACTGTACATAACTCTGTGTTGGTTCATACTTACAACTTACAAGCTTTACTCTGAAACTCAGATATCTGATGATTTTGTATCTCCTTATCTCGGCATGCTTGCTGGCTCCGTGTCTTTCAAACAATACTCTACAGTGAATTCACATACCTATGGAAACCCGGATGGACAATCCATGTCCATTAATCGCAATTAATGGACACAGATTGTCCATATCTATATATGTTCGTGTGCGGGGGTGGGTAAGTCACGAAAAAACACAATTTTGGTTTGTCTGATGAATAGATATATTAATACCAAAAAAAAACAAAATTAAAAATGTCTGATGGTTTATCATGGTTTTCTCTACTATAACCATAATTAACGGCCCCTTCCCCATGTTTGGACAAACCCAAATCTGATCGCGTTACATATTTGTATCATTGCTATTCCATATAACATATATCTGTTCGAAATGTTTATAAAGTACAAATATCCCCATCAAAAAACCGCAGGAATAGCCTCTTTATCCCAGGAATCAACCCAGTTTATAAGCCATATGTTTGGTTAAAAACGCGCAGGAAACAGCCCATAGAAATCCCATGATTTTCCCAGGCCATAGCCTCTACAGAGCTGGTGCTGCGAGTGCCGATGTCGGATTGGGAAATGGCATGGAGATGTCATGGAAATGTCAGAAAACCACGATTTTTACGGATTTTTACTGCTAGGATTTTACTGTTCTATCCTTTTTTTACCCATTTTGGGGGTTTGCTTCATATTTTTCTGAACAGAGAGGGAGTGAGACAATATCATGCATTGTAGTTGATTTAGACTTATATCATTTGAAGTTATTCGAGACCATATGATATCATTTAACTTCATTTGTTTGTATGATTGTGTATTTTGATTATATATACCATATTCTGTCATTGGCTGTCCGGCAATTCACTTGCTGATACCTTGAACACTAGTTGCGAAGATGTTTCCTACTCGACATGGTCATTTTGGGTACTACCTTAGTACTTTGGAGGGTTTGGAACTTTCTGGCTCCACCACTATACTAGGTGTTTATTGTTTTGAATTATGTTTATGTTAAAAATGGCCATGCATGTTTATTTATATATATATACATGTGCGTGTGCGTGTTTGTGCGTGAATGTATACATCCATATATACAAACATATGTATACACATATATGTATACGATATAAATATAGATATATTTAAGCTTATACATACCTACATATGCATATGCATATCCAGATAGATCGATAGATAGATAGGTAGGCAGATAGATAGATAGATAGAGTCTGTATCATTATGGCCCATCGCATTTGCCAGTTGGGTTTGGAGGCTTGAGCCATGGGGTGCCCAGGTAGACGAACCCGAAGTCGAAGAACCCGAAGGAGATGTCGTGGAGAAAGTGTCCATCAACGAGGCGCCAGCTGACAGGTGTGTGTTTGCGGCTCCCCCGACTGAAGAGGAGCTTGGATGGTAAATATCAAAGGTTCATAGAGTATAATAATGGTATAATAATGGTATAATAATGGTATAATAATGGTATAATAATGGTATAATAATGGTCAATAATGGTATAATAATGGTATAATAATGGTATAATAATGGTATGAAAGGTCATCTCATATCTGTGAAAATAAGGTCATAAGGATTCATAAGGTATAAAACTTCATGATGTCCTTCAATCCGTTGTGTTTAGTCCTGTGACCCCCAGGATTTCGCAACACAACTGGAAGCTGCCGAGTCCTAAGAGCACTGCAGCTGTCAAGCATATCACGCATGGTGTACTAGGCCAGAGATTTTTTGGTTTCCACTATGTCGAAAGCCACCCCCCTGGGCTGCTGGTTTGCCAAGGTTACACAGATTGAGAACATGCTCCCAGAACCACCTAAGATCAGGCAGCTTCAGCTGTCACCACAGCTGGGGGTTGTGGATGTTGTCGGCTTTCACTAGCTGAACCAAGGGAGGGCCCCTTAGATCGGATGTAGCTGTCCAATAACATCCAATAACTACAGGAAAAAATGTGCCTGAAGTTGATGATGTGAACCTGTTCGCAGACACAGTAGAACCAAGGAAAACCATAGTTCTTATACAAGAATAAAGAAAGGTACCAACGAAGTTTTGAGTCCACATGCCCATGGTGGTTGGACGCAATGGTCCCACATACCCATGTGCATTTGAAGCATCAAACTTTGGATCGTCAGGGGGTCTTATGGTGACTGGATGATTTGGATGGTCAGAGCCTTAGTGCTTTCGAGATTTTATCGCAGTTTGAAGCTACCTTAGTCCTTGGGAATCCAAGGGGGTCCTCAGATATCGGACAGTCCAAGCGATCCAAGGTGCACAGGGCTCATTTGGACGATCCAACTCTGGTGGATTTCAACTTTGGCAACATGCCACTTGGTATCCACTTGAGCAGATGAGGCCATCAGAATCTGATTTGGGAGCCATGCTCGCATGAAACATGCCATATCTGGGTATTGCCCACCGACTGCTGCGGGCCAATCATTGTGGCACATGGATTTGTTCCCCTTGGAAAGTGCTTTTTTTTTAACAATGGCCTTTGCGACGTCCATTTGCTGAACTGTTCAGTCTTTGTCATGTAGTGTATGTGTGACAGTTGTGGCCCAATGCCTTTTACGCGAAGTGACGATACTTGCTCTTCATATTTCATTTTCACACGTTGGTGCCCCAACTGCCAATGTTCGGTGAAATTGAAATGGAAGCGGCAGCGGGCAAAGCAAACTGGAACATCTCCAATGTGTTTTTTTCCCAGAAATGAGGTGTGCCACAAAACTCCTGGATGAATCGTCAGGTTCCCCATGAAGATGACCAGTTTTGAGCATCCCAAATTCCACATCCCACACTCTCATTATATAGATATATACACATAATATTAATTAATATTATATAATTACATATGTATATATATATATCATGGCATATTCACCAGCAGAATTCAACCCTTTCTCTCAAACCAGTGATGGTTTCGTAGCTCTTTTCCCATGGACTTCCACGGCTTGAGGCACATGCCGCCGGCGCACCTTGAGCCGCGGATCGCTCCGAAGTTGGTGGATGCCATGGGGAGGCCGTAGCTGCCGAAGTTGGCCATCCGATGGGACCATAATTTGGCCGTCACTCAGATTGGTGAAGGATATTGAATGATTATAATTGATTTTGCATAGATAATTTAATTTTTATATCGATAATTATGGAATAATTATAGATAGATATATATATATATATATAGGTTTTCAATGGTTGAACATGGTTGCCCAGCATTTTCAGTCACATAGGTATCTACTTGGGCCAAACAAGCCATGAAGGGGATGGTTCGGCTGGAAACATGTCAATTGCTGAAGTATCACCCCCGTCCGGCGTACAAAAATAAAATGGGGGGGCAGGAGCCCCTTTTTTAAAATAAAAAAAATAAAAATAACATGAAAATAAAATGGGTCAGACCCCAGCATTTTATTTTGTGGGTGCATTTTATTTTTTGAGGTGCCTAACCCATCAAGTTAACTGACAGAGATAGCATGATAGCAAAGATGCACAGCTGTGAG
>Ga0126342_10001218_pt1 | contig 34940 bp, 25 predicted proteins | sample Cyp1metagenome_FD_92528 | JGI IMG/M metagenome (GOLD analysis project Ga0126342, IMG submission 92528) | Coral microbial communities from Lord Howe Island, Old Settlement Bay, Australia - Cyphastrea 1 metagenome | ecosystem: Host-associated > Invertebrates > Cnidaria > Coral ...
CGCTGGGGGGTACTGGAGATTAGTTAAGCCCCTTTCGTTGTCAAATAAAAAAAATGTACAAAAATCCAACAAAAAGTTAAGAAAAAAAAAAAAAAAAACAATTTACCACTAATTTTGACCAAAGGAAGCTACTTCTATCTATCTTTAGGGGGTGATATATACATATATATATATAATCCGACTACTATATCATATCCTCACTATTATCACCACTATGGTTGGTTTTTTCCTCAAAACGGCCGCTCACCAGTCACCATCCATCCCAACTACATATTAAGCTTAAGATAAAAGATAAAACAAGTTTCAATTTACTTCAATAATAATAACTGGTTGGTGGTATACCTACCCCTCTGAAAAATATGAGTTCGTCAGTTGGGATGATAATAATAATAATGTACTTCAATAATCTTCAATCATGTTCAATCTTGTTGCTATACAAAAATAACCATCGAGCTATACCCATGGATACCCATGGATCGTCGACCTCGTCGGAACCGTTCCCCCACTGAGTCTCCGTACATAAAGCGGTTGCAGCAAAGTTCGATCTGCCAGACCTGGTTTTAAGAGATCCACCTCATGGAAATAGTCACCGTTCAAGGGCTCCTGCACTGCTGGCTGCGTCCCGTGGTTGAAAAACCAAGTTGCGAGGGACAAAAACCCCTAAGTGGGATTTTGAAGTGATAAAAAACCAAGCAACACGTATATAGAGATGTATAGTTTATCTTGGTTGAAACTCATTTCCTGTTGGAAACCAATGCTTTAAAAAAAGGACAGATGGGGAAACTTGGGATTTAAGCGCAACTAAAACAGGATTGAACATCACAAAAATTCTGGAAATACAGATCCGAAAATGGCAAAAATGACCACAGATGACCACAGCCTCCACGTCTTTTGGAGCAAAAAACATCCCCAGATTCTCCCACCCCAAAGGGCCGGGCCCTTCAGACGAGGAGCATTCACCAGGTCATAGCCCAGAACACCTGCAGAATCTTTCAACGCCGATGCCACGACCCTCCAAAAGCCGTGGAATTTCTGCTGGATCGACTCCTCCGGGAGCTGAGGAGCGAAGCGAGCGATTCGCGTTTTTTGGTGGTTTCGCAATGGGAGACAAAAACAACTCCTGGAAATCACAAAAACATAGCACTAGTATGCACTAGTAGCAGTTCTACGGGATGGGAAATGGTGGATGTTTCATCATGTGAAAAATCCTCCAAGAATGGAGATGTCATAAAAAACATGTTGGATTTGAGCGATCGGAATTTCACCAACAGATTAGCAAACATAGTAAACATTTGCCAGGTATGGTGAGACACAACTAATAAGATGAGGATAGCGGCATGATCGTGCACAAGTTTGGGTGGTTCCAAGAGCTGTTTGGACAGGCGATATCTATCATTGTAAACCCACTCACTTGTTGTTGATTAACCCCGCAATGTTCTGTTGGTAGATGAAAGTTGCACTGCCTTCTGAGAATCAAAATTGGCAATAAAGGTTCAACCATGGACGATTTCCCATCGCTAGGGATTTCCGCCAGCTTGGATCGCGGGAGTGTCATTGCCGTCTCAGGCAATGGACTATGTTGCTGTGGCTCCCAGAACAACCATCAATGATCATCACCCATATTAGCTCACCATGGTGCTGGCATAGTTAGCAACATTTGCCCTTGTCCAACATCAACCAAGAGGAAAAAATCCCATGAAGTCGATCGTCTCAACCATCAACATCCATCAACCATCAACCCCCGGAGAAAATCCAAGAGATATCCCAGTAAATCCCAGAAAAACTGGTTGGTGCTTGAGCCCTACCCCTCTGAAAAATGATGGACTTCGTCAGTTGGGGTTACTCTTCCCAATATATATATATATATACATATATAATATATATATACATATATATAATATATATATATATACATATATATATATGGAAGGAAAGTCATAATCCATTCATGTTCCAAAGCACCAACCACCAACCATCCATCGACCATTCAACCCCATGAAATCCCAAAAAGTTGCTTCACACGTTTCCCCAAAAAACCAAGTCACATAAGAGAAGAAATGTCCCCACGAGGTCACAACTTCTGGTGTCCTCCAGTCAGAAAAATTCGTTTCCCGCGGTCCAAATGTCGTGATTTAACAATGAACCATGGTGATTTAATGGGGTTTAATGGGGTTTAATGGTGATTCCCATGGTTGATAATGGTTAATAATGGTTAATAATGGTTAATAATGGTTAAAAATGGTTAATAATGGTTAATAATGGTTAATAGTGGTTAATAATAATGGTTAATAATGGTTAATAATGGTTAATAATGGTTAATCCAAAAATCATAACTGGTTGGTGGTGCAATAACCATCTTAAAAAATATGAGTTCGTCAATGGGAAGGATGGCATCCCGTATATGAAATGGAAAATAAAAGTCATGATTGAAACCACCAACCAGATAATAAAGTTTAGACAGGCGATTCAACAAGCATAAAATGGGAATGTCGTGGGGATGTAATTCGGAATGTTACTAATAAGTCAATACACAAAGTTTACATTTGCCTAGAATGGAACATGGCTTGCTGGAAAATCCTCCATTCTACAGATGACTTTCCCAGAAGCCTTCATTTACTATAAAGGATGTCCCATTGCCACGTTTGATGACGGCAGGCTATGGCATTTGAAGTCACGAAACTAGCTGAGTGGACGCCTAACAACTCAACTGGAGATGGAGATCAACCAATCATAGTTCGTGGCCGCTGAAATGCAACGAAGACCCCTCTCTCTTGGCTTCCAGGGTCATAAAACGATGTAATCCCCAGAAATTGATTTGACAATTTACTTTTCTATGGTTGAGAGTACCCCAATGAGTTGTGTGTTTTTCCGGCTCGTGACCAGCCAGAATGGAAAGCTCAGCGACACCATCGAGGTGCAACCAAATGGAAACACTTCAAAGGCTTGGCGAATCTACCGAAAATAAACCAAGGTCGACAGAAAATAAACCAAGGTCGACACTAGGAAAACAAAAATGATTATACCATCAATCAACTATAGGTATAATCACCCTAAACCCTAGTTCAACATAGTTCAACTATTTACACCAACTTAGCCAAGCTTTTGGTAAAAAAAATCGATTCCGAACACCAAAACAGCGACGTTTCCCGCGGATCCTTGAATATTGATCAAAACCAATGCTCAGGCAGTCACTTGTGTTGGGGAAACCTGCCACCGTGGCACAGGGCAGATGTCAACTGGTCATTTCAACTTCTTTCGCCAATTCGAGCGCCTATTGGTTTCAATGCACTCTTGTGATATTTAACATGTCCTGTAATTGCAACTTTTTATAAAGCCAAAGACTGACAAACACATGAGCAGTGTTCAAAACCCGCAATGTCGTCCCTTTATTGTGGCTGGTTAACAGGATTCCTTCATAATGGATTTTGATCATCTACGATATATTGAATAGTATAACCCCATAGAATAATTACCCTCTAGAGTAATTTAACCTAGCTATAGAAAAACACAACATGTTTAAGTCCGGTAAACCATCTATTTCTGCCATGGCTTCCAGTTCGAGCTGATGCATCCCGGCCTGTCTTCGGATCGGTGCTGTAATTCAGATCAGCAAAGGACTTGCACTGCCCAAAGATTTTCGCCACCTGACACGTAGAGCGCGTTGCGCGGAAAAACGTGTCAGATGCTGTGTACCCTCTGGTAAACTAACATAGTTATTGAAAATGGCCATTTATAGTGAGTTTTCCCATTAAAAATGGTGATTTTCCGTAGTTATGTTAGTTTACCAGAGGGTAAGTTCCGAGGGAGATATGAGATGCTGACACTGCATCCTCTGATAAACGTTTACATAGCCATTGAACATGGCCCATTGATAGATGATCTTCCCATTAAAATATAGTGATTTTCCATAGCTATGTTACTATGTTAGTTTACCAGAGGGTGTAACCAGAATCTAATGATTATAGCGCAATTTGCTGGGTTGTAACAATACATCCATCTGTATTGTTTTTTTCAATGCTTATGACTAGTTATTACTACTAATAATCATTAAATGTAACACATTACCAGTAACAATAATACCATCGGGTTACTTATGTAATCATATTACCCATAATCATAATTTATTTACCTGCAACAATTGCTATATTACAAGTAATACAATTATATGGGTAATATTATGGACTACTACCTATAATCCAGTAACAATTAACAAGAATGCAATGAATCTCCGGATTGCTGCGGATACCGTTTTGTTTCTGTATACACCAGCGATCATTATATCATATATATATACATATCATATAATGTATATATATGATTATAATTGATTATTATATGTATACACAGGTTTTAGATGATTTCACCTCCAGTAATTCAGAATTGCTACTGTGATGGGACATTCCAAAAACGCTCGGATCACACATCGATTTTCTCCGTGTCCACCTCGGGCAACCAGCCAGAGCAAGTCCTCTGGATGGGTTCCAACTTCCTGGGGCAAAATCTGCGAAAACGGATGGGATGAGCGGTGCCCAGGTGACTTAATAAAAACCGGCTTTACAAATCTCCCACATGGTAAGAAAAAACCACACATGGAGCAAGTGAGGGGTGACTTGACTTGTAGCTTTCCGAACCCATCTAAAAGGTGTAAATTGACCAATATCACCGTACCTACTGGGTGAAAAAGCAAGCAAAAAATAGGGCAGAGGAAGGAGGGAAAATGTTGTTTCACCATTTGGACCAAAGGTGTCGTCCACAACCAAACCCAAGGCCGAGCGAAATTCGTCCGGGGACATATTGAATTGCTGTATGGTCCACAAAATGTGTGTATCCCATGGTCAGCAACAACTAAGCACAGCAACTCATGGTAAACCACTTGCATGTGGTAATAGAATCTCCAAGACACGCCAGCAAACAACCACTTTATCATCAAGGGAAGTTGATGAAAAGTGTACCTATGCAACTACGTGCATATCACTATGTACATATACATATGTACGCATGTATGTGTATACAATTATATGTATACATCTATGTATACTTAAATATACATACATATTATATTATTATATACATAAGTGCATACTCATACATGTATAATACATATATATATATATATGTAACTGTATGTATGTATATATATACAATCATACAGCTATAGATATGGTTAATATAGATACGAAGTACATGAAATCTCGTCATCTTGGCAAGGCGCGGCAAAAGCCAGTCTGGCACCCCTTCTCCGCAGAAACGTTCGGTAAAAGCATCCTGCGGAGCGAGGTCTTTGGAGCTGTAGGGCACAAAGGGCTTTTCTCTCACATGTTTTTCGTGGACTACGAAAATATCGGTTGGTTCTTCATTAAGAAATAACGATAATGTGATCGAAAAAAGGGTGCTCGTTAAAACTGTGAAAAAAAAAAAGAGGCAACTCAGAATGTAGTCGGATTAGAGCTGTAAAATGCTATGACTTAGTTGCTGTTTGCCTCCAAAACTTAGGTTGTGCCACATGTGAGAAGTTTCCAGCTGAACCAAGCATTTTGGAAAAAGGGAACCAAAAATCTGGGTACCACCGGCTGGAAAAATCGTATTTACCATAAGAAAATCATCTACGTAGCAGTCTGAGTAGGCTCTTGAAAGACCCACCCCGTTCACTAAGACAACTCGAGCGAAACTGACTAATGAGTGGGTTATATAACCATAGTTGTGACAATTTCCCAACTTGTGGAGGTGTGGAGGATGTTCCCGCCGGAAATCCCAACCACCACGTTCCCGCTGCATGGAAAAAAACCCGTTGCGGGTCACCCCAACCATGGCGGTTTCTTACCCAATTTGTTGTTGAGCCCCAAGGAAAAAGGGGGGTGATATCCTCAGGTTTCTGAAGGATATCCAGTTTGTTGGCCATGATACATATATATATGCCATCGCATCATTCTGGCCTGGAAAACAACATGAATTTGAAGCACTTCAATTCAACATGGAAGAATTTCCAATAAATGGCTCCCGCTTAGAAACCATTGGAAGATATTGGAACCTCAAAATTTCGTGGCTACCCTCTGGTAAACGTTTACATAACGAACTGGAAAATCACCATTATATCCATTATTAATAGGTAAATCAACCATAAATGGCAATGTTCAATAGCATTCAATAACTATTTTGACATCACCAGAGGGTTTTATTGAGTTTCCATCTTCCATCATCTTCCATCCCCCCACCTGATGGAAGTCTACGATGGTCCAAATGCCATGGCTGTACAAGTCATCCACCAGCTGTCGAACCACCTTGCCGATCACGTGAAGGTCAGGTCAGATCCCCATGGGATCGTCGTTTTATTTGAGATCTGATCTTACATTGTGCTGGTAGCTATATATAATATATATATATACCTATATATCTATAGTATTATATAGTCTATAGTCTATAGTATTCATGAATTAATCTATATCATGATATATCTATAAAAAAAATTCATGGATTGATATTACCATATATGGTTTATGGTACCATCTGGTTATTATGACTGACATAGCCATGGTTAAAATCCCGAAAATAAATGGAGGTTTATAGCTGGGAAAATTATATATTTCTATGGGCCATGGCTTCCATGGCGAACTGTTAAATAACCAGAGGGTAACTATTTTACATACCAACAAGTGACAGTAAAAATAACCAGTAAATATACATTATATAATAAGACTATAGCATGCCATAACCACTTCAGACCTACTTTTTTGGGGATCATCCCTTAACATGTACCTCAGGGATCCTCAGGGTACGGATAAGAGGCTCATGCTTAGCTGCTAGCGGCACCTGCAGGTAGGTGTGATTGTATTGGCCCTCAACCGGCTCCACACCAGGCCACATCACTCCGAGCCTGAACAGGCTTTGGGCTTCTGACTGTGGATGGGCCAGCGAAATCCGATAAACCACCAAAAGGATGGTTGAAACATGTTGAAACCCTATATATAAATAATGGCATAAACCATCTATCAACTGGTGATTCGGATTTCGCTGGCCCATCCACCATAGTTTGACCGTTGAAAGGTTTTTCCATATAAAATCGATCGAAACCTAGATTTTAGTTCCTTCATTTCCTGGAGTCAGAGTGCTTTTGTTCACAAGCTACCAGCATGTCCAGTGTCCAAAGATGTCCAAAGTACAGCACCCACTGATTTTTGAGATAACCGAACTCCCATTTTTTCCATGAAAATCCCATAGTTTTATGGTAAACCCCCATGGAAAATCACCAGATTCTTTGAATCTCTTGGAGCACCATCTGCTTCACTAGCTCTGGGAGTCAGGCCGGATCGCGTTGAAGCCCCAGGACTGGAGATTGGCCATATCCTTCCGACTGATCTTATTTGGCAGTGTGTCAAAACCTTGTACCCCTGGTGAACATCAAAATAGCTGGTAAATGGATGTTCATCCCACTAAAAATGGTATTAATAGGTATTGATCCATACCCATTTCTGAAACATCCCATGAGAAAATCTTAAAGAAATCGAGATTGACTATGATAGATTCTGGGAGAAAGATAGAGATATCAGAAATCCGATATTTCGATGTCTCATCTTATTTCTGAAACATCCCATCTATGATAGATTCCAGAGATAGAGAATTCCGAATGATGTCTGGCACATTCGACTCTTGAAGTCCGGATACATGGCCTCTGCCATTTCAAGGCCATTAAGCCATGGTTTTTGCAGATGCCATGGCACCCAGTCCTCTGCATTCAGGGAACTGAACGGGTCAAAGGCTCCTTCAGTCAGGACTTTGATCGTAAACCAAACGTACGTGGACAGGTTGGTGGTTTCGTTTCGTAAACAACATCAGGTTCCGATTCTCCCTATATATATATATGTGTGTGTGTGTTCCTCATCTTGAAGCGGAAATCACGCAACGAAAATATAGATATGACATGATATGACCAAAAATCATCTGCAGTTTGCAACTGACATACCCTCTGGTAATTTAACAGTTTGCTATTGAAAATAGCCATAGAAATAGTGAGTTTTCCCATTAAAAACGGTGATTTTCCATAGTTTTCTGTAAACGTTTACCAGAGGGTATGAACCAATTAAATCCCATCAAACCACCATAAAACCCCATTAAATCACCATTTTCCTATGGTTTTCCTATGGTTTACCAAACAAAACCACCAGGATTTTGGATGGAGCCAATTGAAGTCTCAGAATCCAATCATAAATCCTACCGGTCCTGGCCGCGGTGAAGGATTCGTTTTATTTTTTTGCATCCTGATGTAAGATCGAAGGGATGAAATCCAGCTGGTTGGTGGTATACCTACCCCTCTGAAAAATATTCGTCAATGGGAAGGATTATCCCATATATTATGGAAAATATAAAAAAAAACATGTTTGAAACCACCAAACAGAGGACTTATTAGCCAGGCTATACCAGATTAACCAGATACTAAAATGGGTACAAAATACGGTGAAAATGGTATAATCCTCAAAGTGCAGGCTGGTAAGTCGGTGAAAAACTTCTCACCACACCTGGAGAATGTCCAGCATCGTGGCAAAGGGCGATTGTATGGGAGAGTTTGCCCGCTGGCCCACTTTCAGGTATGACTTATCTATAAATTCATAAGATTTACCTCTTATATTATATATATATATGACCATTGATAAACACCATGTTTTTCTCCAACATTTATGAAGATCTATTTAAAGTTCACATTTCACTATACTTGTTTTAAATCCAGAAACCAGAAACATGTAAAGATCCAGAAACAAACATATCACTATTTTTGTGTCAGCATAAAAACTATGGGTTTTTAACCATATTTGTTAATACCTTGGCACACCATGGCGTGGCTTTCCGTTGTGGCGTGGCTTTCCGTAGTGTGGCGTCCTGTGCTGGGATGCCATGGGAAACTCTTCTGCACCACGTTGAGGCCGTGGAAGATCTGCACGCGACCATCGGGACCACGAAAGCGGCCATGGTCGTCCACTTTGAGGCGCCTCGGCGTGACCTGGGGATGCCGATGTTGGGATAGTTAGGAGAGGTATACATATATAGTGTAAAGATATATATATATATATACTGTATATATATATATACACTGTATATATATATCCCATAGGATCCATGTATGGTATATATGCTAACATTTGGGATATATTGATGGTAAATGTTACCATATATACCATACATGGATCCTATGGGTATATATGTATATAGGATGATAGCTAAATGATGATAGCTCCCATTTGTTGGGCGATTCTTCGCCTCTGTGTCAGGCAAGGGCAACGGTGATCATAGAATGGGGTTGAAAGAATGCCTTCCCCATGGGTCATTAAATGTCCCCATTTTTCACATCACCCAACCATTAGGTATATGGTCAATGCCATGGCTACTATAAGGTGATGTCCAATATTCCCAAAATGGGACATTTAATGACCCATGTCCCGGATGTTCAAAAAGTTCCAGAAATCCGTGGTTGAGTATTGGACCTTTTCATTGCCTGCTTTGGGGGCTATTTCATATCACCGGGATGGAAATGGTTCAAGCACCTGTTTAAAAAATACCCTCTGGTTATTTCACATAGCCATGGAAAGATCCACCATTTTTCAGTTCGGTAAACCATCTATTTCGATTAGGGCCATGGCTTAACCATGGCGAACTGTTAGTCATAACCAGAGGGTAAAAACAATGGTGTTCCAATGGGTCTTGACCCATCCCCCGAGTGTCCAACCACAAGGGAAAAAAAAAACAGCCCCAGCCCTATAGAATAAATAGCAGGCGGTGAAATCTATAATATAATTTCATAATATTATATATATATATATATATATTAGTATATATGTATGTATATAATCATATATTCTAAATATTGCAATGTATCATTAATATCGAAATCATATATTGGCAATACATTGGAATGTCTATATAATATGTATATATATAATTTTATATATATACACACACACATGTTTGCATGTCAGCCCTCGGCAACATCACCATCCTACCTGGATGGACACTGCGGCACAGCATAGCACTTTTCGGCGACACACGCCATGGCCGGGCAAAGTCACTGGGTTTACCCGGTGTCATCACACTGGCCTTGAAAATCCACTAGCCATGTTCCATCTATCGCCAGGTTTGACTGACCCTCAAATTGACGGTCAAAAACCCATAGCTTTCCGATTCTCCTTTAAGAACCCATCCAGGAAACATGTCAGGCACCTGGAATCTTGCAGAGTTGGCTCACAATGGCTCTCATAAGCTCCGGATCTCTGGAAACCTTGGCCGTGGTCTGCTCCAAGATCTGTCCAAGCGAGACTGACATACCTGCGGTGGGTCACGGTGTTCACTAAGATAGAAGGGATGGAAAGTACAGTTTTAGTCTTGATCCCTTGGTCTTTGGAAAAAGTGGGCCCCTTGAAAAAAAAAAACAAAAGTGGAACTCTGTAAAATGGTACCCAGTTACCAAAAAAGTTAAACTGGGTAAGAAAAAGTGAGCCCCTGTAAAATGGTAAACTCAATAGCAAAACCCTCCCAGTTACCAACCATTTTTCAGGTCATCTGACATCATCTCACTAATTAGGTTTTTTTTTCTACCCAATGCCTTCCAACCCAACTTGTGAATGGATATATAGCTTTCCCGCATATCAGGGCATCCGGCGAAATATCAATTTGCGCGTGGCCGCGCCTTCGTTTCTTCCCAGGACTTGTAGCACTTGCACCACATTCTGCGCAGAAAGCATGGAAGACAGTCGCTCCGCGCAGCTTTCGGCCAAAGCTGTGAGGCCGTACTGATTTCCTGCAGCCGGAACAAGTCCCCGATTCGGGGAGGGGTATCCCCTTTGTAAATGGTTTATACCTGTGAAAACTATCCAAGTACTAAGTGGGATGATCATCATGATCCTCCAAGTAGAAAAGTGGATGGTATAATTGGCATGTGTGTGTGTGCTAAGATATGCACAACCCTTTAACAAGAACATTGCTTGTGTATCCACATATCTTAGCACGTCCTTTTGTTCGTAGAATGAGTCGATCATGTATTCGGATATAATGGGTGGTGATGGGGTTACGGTGCATAGAAAGAAGGGACTTGCAAACCAATGATCTGCGATCTGTGACTTGAAAAAATCCTGCTCTCCGTTGCCGGTAATGCTTGGTATATTATGGTATACGATCGACCGGTCATTCCCACTTGGGAAAGGACATTAGTACCTCCTGGCATCAGGGTTTCATCACCGAATGATCGGTGACGACAAAAATAGGAATGTTAATGATTGTTAACCAGCAATAATGAGTATATTACATGATAAAACCTCATATCACCCAGCAATTATGATGTCTGATGAGATCAACCTCACATTTTTTTTGGGGTGGTAGAATCAGAAATTGAGCTAAACATATGACATAGCTAAACCTTGGAGAGAAGCATCGCTTAACCACCATGTCCGACAACAGCAATAAAGTGACCAAGTGTCCGAGGCAAATGAGGTCACCCAACTGTTGCAACGGCGCCGAGGGAATCTCTTCCGTGTAGATGTACTGTAATCTGAGGCGGCCCCGGTGGGATCATTGGCACTCGGCCAGCTCGCGGTGCGCCCCGTTCCGGTGCGCGTTCCGGTGATGGGGCCCCGGTTCCAGTGGTTTGTTGGTGAAGGTCACTACAATAACTAAGATTTATGGGATATATCTGTAAGTTAGATGGGGTTATAAACTTGTATCTAAAGGCCCCACTATGTAGATATGAAGATCTGATGATAGACCTCGTATGCCTGCTGTTTACTGTGTTGCGCTCAATGTATCTATGCATCGTGCTTCGTATCTATTCCTATGTTTGGAGGTTCTGCCAAATTGAAAAAAGGGCGGCTAACAATCCAAAATGGGGTCGTTTGGGTTTCAGGTATACATATATAAATATTATAATCGACTATATTATATTTGTATAATACATGTATAGTAGATATACCGGTATGTACGTACGTATAAGATCATAAGCTATCTATATAAGATTGTGTCCTATAATATGCATACATACATATAATATAATATATGATCTATATATATATGTGATTTATATGATATATATATATACATACATATGTATAATGAATCCAGATGTATATTCTACCATATCTATATGATATATCCGCCGGTTGACGTTGCCCAACGCCAACCCAGGAACAAGCATCGCAGGGCGGCAGTCGAAGCATTGCGGATGACCTGGGGCGTCCCGTTTACTCTTCCCTTGTGGCAATTCAGCATAGCAAATTTATTATAAAACCATAGGAAAACCATAGGAAAATGGTGGTTTAAAGAGTTTTTATGATGGTTTAATGGGATTTAGTGGGATTTACTGGTAATTTAATGGGTTTTACCCTCTGGTTATGACTAACAGTTCGCCATGGTATAGATGGCCCATAGAAATAGATGGTTTACCGTTCTTAATAGCATGGTGATTTTCCATGGCAAAATGTGAAATAACCAGATGGTAAAAATCACCCTCTGGTACATTAACATAGACCCTGGCAGATAGGGGTTGGAAGACTAGTTTCCATTCAAAATTGGTGGTTTTCAGGGTCAACAAGTTAATTTACCAGCGGGTAAGCCATTTATAGATGATGAAATAGATGATTTAAGTATTTGATAGTTCTATAGTTGATAGTAATCTCCATAGTTCTATAAGTTCTATTACCAGGGTATAGTTATTACATTTAAGCCATGGCAATTGTTGATAGTTCTTGTAAATTACCAGAGGGTAAGCAATCATTTTATGGACTTTTGGTCGGCGAGGTCACCAAAGCGAATTCGCGTTGTTGAAGCCAAGTTATCCAGTAATCAAACCATTGCAATAGGAAACCAAGTTATCCATCTTTCACATTCACATGTAACACAATATATATATATATATTCCAGCTGAATAAGATCAGCAACCCAACTAAACTACCCTTTGGCACCCTTTGCAATCAAACATGCTGAGTGAGTTTTTTCCCCTGAAACCTCCATGAAAATCTGGAGGGATTCATCTGGCTTCAACATTGGGGGCTTCGCCTCCTGAAATTCTACATGGAAACTTCATTATTGACAGGTCCCATTTTCAAGAAGGGCAACAACCTTGTCATTCTACACAATGATTGGTTGATGCCATGGTTCATTCACACCCTATACATACAGCGCTGCGTTTGACCTTGGCCTTGTAACAAGTGTCAATGCATCCCGCTTGCGCAGTGATTTCCCACTTAACAGGCATATTTCATATCAGAAAATTAGTGCACATATATTAGTGACAGAAAAGGAATATCATATCAGAAAAAGTGCACATATATTAGTGACAGTCATGCTTCTGACATATATACCCTCTGGTAATTTAACAGTTTGCTATGGAAAAAATCACCATTTTTCATGGGAAAATCCACTCTAAATGGTGATTTTCCACTATAATTCACCATTTTTCATGGGAAAATCCACTATTTCAATGGTGATTTTCCATAGAAAATGGCCATTTATAGTGGATTTTCCCATTGAAAATGGTGATTTTCCATAGCTTTTTGTATGTTTACCAGGCCGGGTACTTTTCCACATCTGTCGTGACGTGCATCATGGTGCCAGGCTGCAATCCGCCGCTCTCGACCCTCGGTCATCTCCTTGGATCAAGCGAGGGCAAGGGGAAAAATCACCATGGGATAGAATCAATATATAACTGACCAACAATATATGGGTATGTATAATATATATATATACAATTTATATATATATATATATGTGCCATTATATGCCTAATATATCCTAATATAATTTAATTAATATATATATATATATAATATGTATAATATATATATATATATATAATATGTATAATATATATATACATGGGTTGTAGCCCAAAACGCTTTGGTAACGCGTTTAGTTTTATTGTTGCTGTATTTCACAAGCCAAAAAATTCAACGTGGATGGTGGATCTGGAGACTCTGGATCCACTGGATCCAGATCCTTGGGAAAATGCCAAGAATTACTAGGAATGGATTGGATTTAGAATTGGATTGGATGATTGGTTTTAATGGTTTTATAATGTTTTATGTTTCGAGGAATTCTAATCCATATTACTATCATGATGGAATCATTATCTAGGTTTTCAAATGTGTTCAAAAAAGGCCTCTGGTAGTGGAGCCGCCACGAAAACATATGAAACCCATGGGATGCAGTGGGTCAAATAAAGAGAATCGGCGCAGTTTTATGGCTGGCGAATCACCCTTGGAGAAGTCGAAAGGTCTTCTTGCACAGCTGTTGTGTAGAGATCCTCCCCGTAAACCTTCAGTTCATACTCGGATTTTTCTGTATCACCCTTACCATCCTATATCTGCTTATAATCCATATACAGTATCCCGCAAAATCGTGTTCTCGAAAATAAACCAAACTGGTAAACTAACATAGCGGTTGAACATGGCCATAGAAACAGTTTTTTTTTCATCCAGCTATAAAATGGTGGATCTTTCTATCGTTAATCGTCGATACTTCTGGTGTTTCACACCACCATTTTTCACCGTTCGAAGCGCCGCTGAATCGTCCCTGAATCCACCAACTTTAATGATGAGCTCTCCTCCTTGGAGGATCAGTCCATATAGCAAAAAAACACTGGGATTTGTGAGGTGATATTCTAGATGGGTTAAGCCATGAATCAAGGACTTAACACGTATCTCATTTGAAAACACCGATGGTGTCAGAATGTGTCATACCTCAATGTTTTTATACTGGTTAGTGGTATACCTACCCCTCTGAAAAATCATGGAGTTCGTCAATGGGAAGGATGACATCCCACCTATTATGGAAAATAAAAGTCATGTTTGAAACTACCAACCAGTACCCTCTGGTAAACTAACGTAGCTATAGAAAATCACCATTATTAATGGGTAAATCCACTATAAATGGCCATTTTCAATAGCTACGTTAAATTACCAGAGGGTACATTTTACATCCCAAAAAAATCCATGAAAATCCAAGCTGCACTGCTCAGCATCCGATCAAAGACTTCCGAACGCTTGGCCAAGACTGCACGGTGACAGGGCAACTCGCCTGGTGATTCGACCGGTGCCGCTCCAGGCCCCAGGTGGCCCAGGTGCCATCGTTGGGGCCCTGGCTAAATCCATGGGTTCCCGTGGAAATGAGCGAAAAAATCATGAAGTATCTATAAATCATGGATTTTCATGGGATTTTCCATAGTTATGTTGGATTGAGGGTAGTGAGCCTGTCATGTGACTACGAACCATTTTTCGTTTTCAATCCAAATGGGGTTGAACTACCCTTGTTCCGCAAAGATGGCACGGGAAAAGACCATGTTCAACAGGAAAATAATCGATGTTTATTGAGAAAAAACATGAAAAAACAATCATTGCCATGTTCAATCGACGGCGGGTACCCTCTGGTAAACTTACATAGCTGTTGAAAATGGCCATAGAAATAGTTGACTTACCCAGCTATAAAATGGTGATTTTCCATATAGTTATGTAAACGTTTACCAGAGGAATCCAGGTTTCAAATTGGTCCAAAGAGTTCGCCATCAGCCATGGTTTTCTGGACCAATGGACCAGGAGGGATTGGAATTTGGGACCTTTTTGTGCTTCCACCCATTTGGGAATGGTAAGCATAGCACCTATTTATGGTGATCTGGGGGATGGTGTGTTAATTGTTTTACCCACATTATCCTGGTTTGTGGTTGAGCCCTACCCCTCTGAAAAATCATGGAGTGAAAGATGTGAAAGTCAGTTGGGATGATGATTCTTCCCAATGGAAAAATATAATTCATGTTCCAAACCGCCAACCAGTATACCTGGTGACCCTTTTTTAGATGATTGGATATTATTGGTTTGGTACAATCTGCTGATATCTCCTATGTCAGTGTTCTTGGAAACTTCTCCCTTTCTGTTTTTGGGTTCACCAAAGGCTGTCATTTGGAAAATTTGGGCGACAAGCCATGCTCAAAGTGATGCTTTGCCGTCCATAGTCCATAGATGTTCATCAAACAACACTGGTTGGTGGTTTCAACGTCACAAAAAAGGAAAGTCAGTGAAAAAATATGTGAAACTGCCAAACACGTTTTTTTCTCGACTGCATTGTCTCATTTCCTGAATACCTAATGGGTGGAGAAGTAAAACATGGGAAGCAAACACCTTGGTAATTTTGACACAAGTCCAGGCCCGACCGAAGACGGATACCCCAAACCACAGCGGCTAATCATCACATTCCACATGAAAAATGACCACAACTTGCGGCTATTGAATGGTATTCCCCACTTTCAGACACAAATAGAAGATACAAATAGACGACACCAAGAAGCTTTGCTCATCTTCTGCACAGATCGTCATGTCCGTGAACTTCATATCCTGCGCCGTACAAATGCCAGGTTGGAATATTGGCTGGTAGCCCCATGGGCATGGCTGAAAATATGGAAAACAGAAAATTCCATCATTCATCATCATGTTCTCCATTTCAAGTGCCATTGTTTATGAGTATCCTCATTTTCAGTCACACCCAAATCTTGACAATTGCAAGTATCAGTCACGTCAGATTTCATTGTATCCCCAGCATATCCCTGTTGTATCCACATTATATCCACCATTTATCAATAATTTCCTCATAAAATGTATCACCATTTATATATATCACCATTCTATCACCATCCAATTTATCCACATAAAATTCCACCATTTATCTGGGTAAATAATAATATTTCACTAACCTGAATTAAGGCCATTTGGGGATGATTCCCCTTACTAACCATGATTCCAGTGAGGTCGCAGTGAGGTCGTGATCAAATTTACCCAGATTTATCCACATTGTATCCACCAAACATCCTAAAAACATGATTGGCTTAAGCCCCCCCAATTGATCCCAACAGAATGTTGGCTCGGGAGTGCAGCAGCCATGGCTGTTTGTTTTTCCCACGGATCCGATGATGCAGATCGTGTTTCAAACATACCGGTCGTTTCATGAAATACTGGTTGGTTAAGATCACTGGATTGGTTTAAGGGAAAATTTACAGGAAACCATGGTTTTTACCATCAAATATAGGGCTTTCCTGTAAATTTTCCCATCATCCAATTCGTTGGTTAAGAACTATAGAAGGCAATAAGTATATATATATATATCACCTAATGATTTTCATGATGAACTAATATGAACTATAAATTGGCTTACTATCATCAAACCAACAAACCAACAAAAATCAGCTATAATCCCCTAGTACAATCATCAACAGGGCTTTTGAACACCGCTATGGGCTACATGGCAAGGCTCCTGCCAAAGCTCCCTGCCAAAATCCAATCTGCGCCTGCACATGCGACAACCAACAGAGCCCTGAATCCCGGAAAGTGGGGCTTGAATGGTGATTTAACCCACAAAAACATAGGGAAAATGGGGATTTGGGCATCTAATTTATGAACGCTAAGTTGGTAACTACAAACCAACTAGGGTTGTGAAGGGGGGCCTCTGCTTTTAGTTGTGAATGCCAGTCCCCTGAAATTGCTATATATAGGTACTGATCAATAGCCATATGGGATTATGACCATCACCTATGAATCTTTTAACATCATATAACCTTCAACCAACTCATTGTTAGAAGTGCTTCATCCTCCATTTCAAAACCTCCAAAATGAAGGTTGTTTGGGTTCCAAGTTGCAATCCCACATCTACTGGGATGGCTAAAAGGGATTGAGGCAGCCTCAAAACCACCGCTTCCGCTTGCCCAAGAGCACATTTGTTGAATAAGAAAAGGACCCAAATCTTATCTATGCAGAATGTAGAAAATTAGTTCCCGCAAAGAGCACATTTGTTGAATAAAAAAGAACCCACATCTTAACTATGCAGAATGTAGATAGTTTACGCAAAGAGCACATTTGTTGAATAAAAAAAGAACCCACATCTTAACTATGCAGAATGTAGAGAGTTCCCGCAAAGAGCACATTTGTTGAATAAAAAAAGAACCCAAATCTTAACTATGCAAAATGTAGATAGTTCCCGCAAAGAGCACATTTGTTGAATAAAAAAGAACCCACATCTTAACTATGCAGAATGTAGATAGTTTACGCAAAGAGCACATTTGTTGAATAAAAAAAAACAAATCTTAACTATGCAGAATGTAGATAGTTTCTCTGACTTTCTCGTTTCGAAGTGTAAAGGGCTTGTGATCTCCTACATTCATCAAGCTTGGATTCGCAGTCGTTACATCCCCATCTTCAGTTGCCACATCCCACCAAAGTTTTGGTGCTGAACCACACATCTTGATTCAAATCTAGAAATCACAGCCCAATCCAACCACCAATCTTCAGGGCTAATCTTATAGCTACCCTGCCAAGAATAGATCTTCACATCCGGCCACTTCACCCTGTGTCGCTTGAACCATTTCAACCACAAACCAAGATTAAGCAGGACCCTTCTTCAATAGGAACATCCTCTGCCCCGGTCAATTAACCTAGACCTTGGCATCAGTCGGGGGTTGGAAGATGAGTTTCCACTTTTAAATATGCGTAGAAATTTACCAGAGGTTACCTAATATCAACATAAAATTGTTATCAATCAACTAGATCATATATAACATTATATAACAAAATTAAACTCTTTAAGGTTGGACAATTCACCTCTTAGGTGACTAATGAAACTCTTTAAGATTGTACATACCCTCTGGTTATTTAACATAGCCATGGAAAATGGCCCATTTATAGATGATTTTCCCAGCTATAAACCTCCATTTTGCATGGCTATGTTAAATAACCAGATGGTATTCCTCATGGATCCAGACCTTCACCAACCGCAAGGCACCGTGCTGCAAAGCGCCTCTTGTTGGGATCATAGCCGACCGTTTTGGGATCGCACCAGAGCTCCGCCACGCAACGCAGCTCGCCGTCGGGAAAATACTCCTCGACCGTGCGACGGTAGAGGGCTATGGGAGGATCGAACTAAGGCGATGACTATGGGATGATCATGGGGATATATGGGGATATAACATGATTACCCTCTGGTAAACTAACATAGCTATTGAAAATGGCCATTTATAGTGAGTTTTCCCATTAAAAATGGTGATTTTCCATAGTTGTGTTAGTTTACCAGAGGGTAACATGATATAACAGAACATGATATAACATGGGGATATATCATGAAAATCATCAATGTGAATGTACATGTGCGATAGAATGGGGGTATACTGGTGAGTATTGGGGCTTACTAGTAGGTATAACATGGTATAACTATGGGATCATAGCCTCCATAAGTTGGGAGATGGGGACAGTGGAAAAGCCACGACAGAAGGACCCCAGAGATAAGTTGGTGACAAACCCAAGTACAAATAGATCCATCATATTTCCTTATTAGCTTAGTTATATAAGCCTGCTTACCTACGTGGAGGGGCCTGCATGATATCGATTGATAGAGTGTCAAGTTGTATCACTGCTTGGATGTGTATCCAGGTCTTTCGCCCCGTAAATGACTTAGAAAATTGGATATAGGATAGCATGTTTTTTTTGTGGGATTACTTAGAGGATCATCCCGCTTCGTAACTGGTTAGTAAGTGGGGTTTTTTAACGTCATTTATACATGGGATCCCGAGTTAGGGGACAAAACCTCCACCCAGGGCAACAAAAAACAACAGCCCCCGACGGGATGATCCTCCACCCAGCTTCTCTGGCGTTCCGCATGGTCTCTACTTGTGGCCCTGTTTTGTTGGCGATGTATGAAAGGGATTGAAAGGGCCCAGCGGAAGCAAAAAAAAACATAGAAATTCATGAAAGCTCATAGAAACTCATAGAATTTCCCTATTATTCCAATCTATGCCAACAATTTCGCGTTGTGTTTCCCCTTCCGGCGCCACCTCAACAAGTTAGCTTAAAACCTAAACGTGACATCACTGTGACTCCTCGGATGATCCAACAGCACATGAAGAGTTGGGCTTATAATTCATAGCTATAATATGCTATATGCTATAATATATCATAATATCTTATAGTAGCTGTTGAAAATGACCATTTATAGTTGATTTACCCAGTAATAATGGTGATGTTCCATGGCTATGTTAGTTTACCAGAGGGTAATATGCTACAATATATCATAATATCTTATAAGATATTGCACTATTAATTATAATATATGATCAAATATACTATAACATAGTTTATCATATATTATAATATGCTATAATCAGGCCACTTCCAACAATATCAACAATGGTATACTACAAATACTCAAATATATATATATATACATACCCTCTGGTAATTTAACATAGCTATTGAAAATGGCCATTTATAGTGGATTTACCCATTGAAAATGGTGATTTTCCATAGTTTTTTGTATGTTTACCAGAGGGTATATATCACTAAATACTGCTATAATTCCAAAAACATATCGGAGACATCAAGGGAAATGTCACAGCGCGTCCTCTCCAGCAGGACCACGGACAGATTTTGTGTAGCCAAGATTTTAACGTGTACTAAGCAATCAAGAAAAAGATCGAATCTAAAAGCGAAAAAAAAAATAGAAACAACAAACTATACAGTACGGTGCCCCCCAGATTCACTAGTTACTAGTTCGTTATATCTACCACCAGATTCACTAGTTACTAGTTCGTTCTATCTACCATAAACATCCATAAACCATAGACTTAAGCCACTTTTCCAAGGCATGCCATGCTATCCGATGGCATCGGCCCGTTGTGGGCCGTCCTTGGGAGCGTTGAAGGTCCACAGACATCCCGCAGTGCGACACCATGGGCCTGCACCATCAGCCTCACAACTGGAAAAAATGGGAATTCGAAGCCAGATTTAGAAGTGGAAAATGGTGATTTAATGAGGGTTTATGGTGGTTTAATGGAATTTTTCATGGGATTTACCCCCTGGTTATTTGACATAGCCATGGAAAATCCCGAAAAATAAATGGAGGTTTATAGCTGGGAAAATCATCTATAAATGGACCATTTTCCATGGCTATGTTAAATAACCAGAGGGTAAACCCTAGGGTAAACTAACATGTATGATTTATGACTTTTTTTTAACCCCTGGCATAATCATCCATTTTCATGACAATCATTGTTCACTACGTGGATGTGCATCCCACGAATCGGCTCCGTGGTTTATAATCCATTAATCTAAGTGACACTAAGCCATATTTCATCCCATGTAATCCAGTGAAAATATTCCATGAATCTAACTGGGTGGTGTAGTCATTACCCTAGGGTAAACTAACAGTTCGATGTGGAAAACACATGGGGAAAGCCAGGAAAATAGTCTAGAAATGGTTGATGTTCCACATCTATATGTCACTTTGCTCTAGGGTATCATTGATATACTCTATATATATATCAGGATATCAACGGGTATCATTGATATACTCTATATGATCAGGATATCAATGATATATATATATAAGAAAATATACTACCATTCAGATAGTATACAATATACTATGGGTAATATGGATATATCATGATATATCATAGAATATCATAATAAATCATAGTAATATGATGATCATAATATATATATATATAGAGAGAGAGAGAGAAAGATACATCAATATACATCAGTATACAGGTGGTGCCAAAATTATAGAACGAAATTAGGAGTACAAAAGTACGGTAAAATACCGTACCTTCGTACTCCTCCGGATCCCGATTCCGCGCGGATTCGGATTACTTTTTCTGTTCTATAAATATTTTTTCTGTTCTATAATTTCTGGCACCTCCATGATATCTATATTGCATATTTGTATACAGTACATAATTACGCATATACCGTAGATACCCTTCTGGGACCCCAGAAAAAAGTGACACAGAAACCAGAATTATAGAACGGTTTACACAAAATTAATTATAGAACGGAATGGAACAAATAATTGTAGAACGAAACTAGTAAAATGTGGGAAAAATGGAGGAAAACACAATTATAGAACAAACCAGAATTATAGAACGGCGAAAAAAATTAGGAGTAAGTTAAGACAAGTTTTTTTTCATACCTTCCGAGGAAAACAGAATTATGGAACAACAGGGTACGGTAAATAACCGTACCTTCGTACTCCTCAACTTCCGTTCTATAATTCTGGCACCGACCATACATCAATATGTCATGATATACCATAATATACCTCAATAGCCAATCAAATCAGATTTTAGTCGATGAACATATGAGTAAAAATGGTGCTTTAACTGTTTGACCAGGATGGTGATCTGTCAGTGCTCTCTCCCGTGAATCTTTCTGGGGTGCCACAAAACATGGGGAGGATCAATGCAGGATGGTGGCCCCAGTGATGTGAATGTTGGTTTATAAACCCCACAAATACTATAATATACTATAGATATATCTCAATCAACCATAGTTAAACCGGTTTATAAATATACTATAATATACTAATATAATATAGATATATCTACAATCAAAACCATAGTTAAACCAACATTCACATCACTGGGCTTGGTGGTTTCAACCTACCCCTCTGAAAAATATTGGAGAGCCACGAGGCGGTCGGACGACCTCGCGACCCGTCTCTGAAAAATGATGGAGTTCGTCAGTTGGGAAAGTCATAAAAATCCATGGTTCCGAACCACCAACCAGTATAATATGCTACAATATGCTACAGTATATCATAATATGTTATAGAACATATTTTATTGAACAATATGTTATTGTAATATACTAACATCATATATTGTGATATACTAAGATATGTTATCATATATTATAAACCACTTTTCTAAGCCACTTTTGGCTGAACACTACCGAGGCGTGGCGTCATGGCATCCCCCAAAATCCCCAAAAAGTCCAGCCCCAACTGGAAATTCCATATGCGAAAAGCACACCAAAACTGGGCCATTTTTACGGTTTTTTTTAATGTTGGTATATGGAAATTCCATACATTGAGCCATGGAGATTCCATGGAAATTCCATGAAATTTCATTGAAATCTAGCCGTGAAATTTTCGATTCTACAAACTACGTACGGGTGAATCTGCCATCCTATCCATCACTGCTCTTGAGCCCCGGCCATCCTTTTCCCCATCTTTCAAACACGCCGGAATCCCAGAATCAATGGATCGGTTTCTTTAGAAATATTGAAACTGGAAAGCCTGTATTTTTATCCCAAAACCTCCACTTTTCAACCAAACCAAAAAGATCAAAAAGTCATTGTACTTCCAATCCGAAGCCTGTCACGTTTGAGATTTTTTGGGGACAGTCGTAGTTTAGGTGACCTCGTGACCTCGTTCAGAGCTAGCCTTTGGTAACATGGCAATCGAACATCAACGTTAAATGCTGTTTATAGCTGGGAAAAAATGCTGGATTTTCCAGTGCCATCTTTGATGACACCAGAGGGTATAAATCCAATTTCTATAAATCCTCAAGTTCCATGGTTAAATCCTCCATTGCTCATTACAGCCACCATGGTGAACCACCAACCACCGGAGCCATGGCGGCCCGCAGCCAAGACTCAAAGGTGAAGCGATGGCTCTTCTCCCTGACCTGAAATTCCGCCGCGTAGCGTAAGGAGATGCGCGCCTGGTGAGGGTCAGTGATGCCCCCCATGTTGTTGTTCTTTTCATGGGGATGTATATATAGTATAATAACAAAATAGGAATAAATAATAATAATTATTATTATTATTATATATGATAGGAATATCATGGGGATAGGAAATACAAGTTATTTACATTCATTTCAGCTTGACAAACAAAAAGGGATGATTCGGGATGGTTTTTTGGAAATGTTCCTGACCAAATAGCACTCCCAATTTCCTGACGTGTTTTTAGTTACACGGGGACTCGGGGCCCCTGATCATTTGATATAATTTGTACGTTTTTATCTTTTGTACATATGGGTGTGTCTGAAAATAGTGTACCCCTAAACCCAATGGTTAATGATCATTATCCCTATTAAATGGCTATTTCATTGGGAATATACCCTATTTTCAGACAAACCCATGTTTCTACTTTGATGTTGTGCAACATGAAGATGAGTTTAATGTTGGGCTTTTGACATAGAGATGTTGGACCAGGTCCTCATTGTTCATGGCTTGGAGAGTTTTTTGGGGGGGTTTGGGGGTGGGGGGGTCGGGGTGGGGGGATCTGATAACGTTCTTGATAGTACGCTCTTGATGGTTCATTTGCATGAATGCATGAAGTGGCAGACTTGTTCCTACGCTTGTCATTGCTTGGGGAAGGTTTGGGGGGTTGGGGGGGGCTGTGATAACGTTCTTGATAGTATGCTCCAGATGGTTCATGTACATGAAGTGACAATATACGTATTCTTCATGAAGTGACATATGTGTTGCTGCACTGTGCACTCTTCGTGGGACATGAGTTGATACTTTTGCGGCTACGCTCTTCATATTTCCTGTGCATGAAGTGACATACGTGTTGCTACGCTGCGCACTCTTCGTTGTAATGAGTTGATACTTTTGCTGCTACGCTCTTGATGGTTCTTGTATGTGAAGTGACATAAGTGTTGATACGTCTTTCATTCTTGGGGTTTCATCTATTTCGCTTATTTCAGCCACAAGAGGACCTGGTAAAAGCTTTATTAGGGATACATCAGTATATTTGTATATGTTGGTAATGTTTGAGACATTGTATCATCTTACAACATGGTATAAGCTTATGGCCACGGAACTGACAAATGGAGGATAAAGGAAATTGTTGTCAAAAAAAAGTTTTGGAGATGATGGGGCGCACAATCCCTTGCAAATACCATTAAAAGTGTGTTTTGGACGCCGTCCTCATGGCATTTCGTGGCCATTTTCAAACTATCGATGTACACGAAACACTGCGAGTGTTCAAAAATCCATTCCACGCTGCTGCTGAAAATGTTCATTTCGTCAGGGGCCTCGAGCCCCCGTGTTTGGAGGTTACTATGATTGGATGCTAAAATATGAGAAACCACTAATGTAAGTAATGTAAGTGGATATGTATATACACACATAGATCATCCTGCTTGCTCAAAAAATGTTTTTGTGGCTGGTGTAAGTCTGGCAATTGTTACTGTTTACAATGATTCGTTCACCCATTAAATGGTGGGTTGTTAGGCACTCACAATTCCTGCGATGCACATCCAATGGCTGATGTTTTCTGGTGACGTGGGAAAGTCGAAAGTGGAAATCTGATCCTGGAATGCATTGAAATATCAGTCACTAGTAGGAAATCAAGTCGGATGGTTCTCGCGCAACTTCAGTTCAACGAGGGGGTTCCCCGAGTTTTCCCATGTTCTTTTTCGTCATTAATCGTCTTCCAAAGCGTCAACTTCACTCTATCACTTTGAATCGCGAAGGCATGTTCCAAAGTTTGAGACCGCACGGTGCCGGTAATTCTTGAAGCAACATGAAGAAACCTATACATTATTTATATAACTTATCATCATCATTGATCCATATTGATCCTATGGTTTTCCCTGTTTCCACGTCCAAAAAGTCTAAACCTCGGCACAAAATCAGCAGCTCCACCATTCCAGCAGCCCCAACACGCTTCACCGCCCTCGCCTTGCCGTCGAGAAATCGTTCACGTTTTTCCCCAGCTTTTTCCGAATCTCGACCATCGCTGGGATGTGCCGCAATCAAGACCTGTGGTGCCCAGCAATTTTTTTTTCTTTCTGAACCCACTGGAACAGTGCTAGTTTAAGAGACCCCAAAGTTCATCTCTAAATAATAGCAAGATATTAATATATGTCAATATAACGACTATGGTCGATATGGTCCAACCTTATGACCCTTATGGCTGTAAACCCGCATGAATTTGATCTTATAGTTAGTCTAAACTGTCTAAACTTCGTTCCACCAGAGCAATTCCCAACACCATGGAAGCAGCATCCGCAGCATCAAAAGCTTCCTTCGTTCAAGCCGCGACACCAAGTTGGCCACGATGCAGTCCCTCTCTGAATCAAAGCCCAAATACCTTTGTGCCAGGTGCAAAAGCTTTGTGAACTTCACCATGGGTCAACAATTTTTGGGAGGAATCATGGAAATTAATCACAGTATTTGTTGTGGTACCCAATTTTGTCGAGAACTTTCTGTCAAAAGTGTATCTATGAATCAACGGTCAAGCTTCCTCATGGCATGATCTACTATGCTCCGCCGGAGCAATTCCAAAACCACCAGATCTCGGCTGTCCCAGATTTGCTTTGAGATTCTCTCAACAAAACGATAGAAATGTCAGGCAATCTGTTTTCTAGAGGCTATTTGACCAGATCATCAGAAATTCTTGTCTTACCACCAAAGTAGTAGAAATTCATTATACCCTCTGGTAAACTAACATAGCTATGGAAAATCACCATTTTCAGTGGGTAAATCCACTATAAATGGCAATTTTCAATGGCTATGTTAAATTACCAGAGGGTAACCTGTGTTTATCAACCATTTTACCTATAAAAAGTGCCACAAATGGAGTCCGTGTCGCAACCCATGTTCAGATGCACAACCGCCTAGCATAAACCGACTATTGGGGATATATAGGATACGCAACTCTTAAGGGGATATACTGATACTGATATTCAAGATCTTGAAAGTGTCTTCAAAATCCACAATTCACTGAATAAATATATATCCCATAGGATCCATGGTGCTGCTATATATATGGTAACATGGATCCCATCAATATACCCCAGTCATGTTAGCATATATACCAGCACCATGGATCCTATGGGTATAATAAAATCCCCATCCTCTGACTTTCCGAAACTTAGGCCTTCCCGGACTCCAAAAAATCGGTCGAAGCCACAGGTAGGCGCAGAAGTTACCCAGGGCCACCACACTGCTCCGGTAGCTCTTGGGATACCTGGGGAAATCGTGGTGAATCTTAGATACCATCTGGTTATGACATCCACAGTTCGCCATGGAAAATCACCATTTTTAATATAGGTACATCTATGTACATCTATAATAAATGGGCCATTTCCCATGGCTATGTTAAATAACCAGAGGATATCTGCCAAATTTTTAGCTGGTGAATGTGCATTTGACCAGTACCAAAGCATCTAACCAAGGTAGACCCAGTCATCAGGAAGCTCTACGGCTAAAGCAATGGAACTGTCCCCAGTGGTAATTAATCTTATCCTAGATATGTGCGGTGACACGTTGGGATTTGTTCATTGCAAGGGTGATATTTACCATGGTCCAATGGTGGTGACTAGACTTGAAGAGATAAAATATATATATATGTATATATATATGTATATCTATATAAATATATATATATATGGAGGTTTCCTAAGTCACGGGGGTACCCCTAGTTATCATCCATTTGAATAGGATGTTCCTCTATCAAAACCATCCAGCCATTGGGGATCCATCTTTAAAAGACAAAAATCGCTGGGGGGAAAAAAAAAAACGGACGCTTCGAAAAAAAAAACAGGGGTCATTGATTCCCAAAGTTGGGTATCCATAGGGGATATTCAACTATTGGGGATATACTTTGATACCCAACTATTGGGGTGGGGATATATAGGATATCCCTCTATTTAGATACCCAAAAGTATGGTATATATCAACCCATGTATAGGATCATAAACTATTTGATACCCAAAAAACCAGGGAAAAAGCCCATGGAATCCATGTCAACCCCTGAAATCTCGCTCAAATAGCCCTGAAATCCACCTTTCTTCGGGCAAAAAAAAACCAAAGGCCAAGCATCTGATCCGCCCGGTGTAGTGGCAGGGCCACATCGATGCGCCCCAATGGCTCGTCCATGGCGCTTGCTCGAAACCACGGTTGGACAAGTTGGGTGATTTCACCAAGAAAAATTGGGGATGTCCATGGGAAAAAGGGTGAAATATGAGGGATGAGAGCTAGAGGGAAAGCGCAATGGATTTTTTTTCTTGGTGAAATCATACAATATGTCTGGTGATTTCTACCCTCTGTCCATGGGAAAAGTTATATGGATAAAATTGAGAGCTACCCTCTGGTTATGACATTCACAGTTCGCCATGCTATAGATGACCCTAATCGAAATAGATGGTTTACCGTTCTTAAACATCGTAATTTTCCATGGCGAACTGTTAGTCATAACCAAATGCTAAGTTGGTTTAAAGCAGCAAAAGTTGGGTTGAGAAAATAGGTTTTTTTTCTGGTGAGAAAAACCCATAGAAAAAAACATAGGGAAAATGGAGCTTTAACGCAGAAACATGGGGATTTGGGTGCTGATTTATGATGGCGAAGTTGGTTGAGAACTAGAATAACTAGTTTTTTGGGGAGATATCTCGAACTAGTTAGATGGGGTCATCGATTATAGTGTTTGATCACCTTTTCATCAGTTTAATTAATTATCATTGGTTCATACCTAGTATATCAAGTATATCAAGACATCATCAGTTTCTTGATATGGGTATCCCAAAATATCCATGGTTTATGATCGTTTTCCCCATTAAATGTTAATGTTGGGAGTATACACCATTTCAGACACAGACACAAACATATGTATATATAATTATATATATGTATATTATGGAATTGTATCTAGTTTATCAATGGACAAATCCAGGGAAATAGTATGTATATAATCATGTATGTAATTTCGAGGTATTACATGGAAAGTGATCCAAACTATTTGATTTACCCGCCACATGTAATTAAATCCCATATGATACAATGCATATAATGGGAATATAGTGTCTATTGGGAATATAATGGGAAGTGGAATGAATTGAGCCATTATATATATATATATATATATTGTTGAATCTGACATGATTGAAACATGAAATATGTGTTGCTCCAAAAGAAAATGGATGCAAGTGTTGATATATGATAGATGTAATGAATCAATTACCTCCAGTAAACATACAGAAGGCTATGGAAATCCTTGGTGGTTCCCTTCTAAAGAAATCTACAATGGTAGATTTTCCATACCTATGTAAAAGCTTACTGGAGGGTACATATCGGAAACAGTGTATGAATATAGATTAATATAGTCTATATAGTTGTTCATTTTTTGAGGTTGTCATATGATGATATTTGACACTGGGATGGTAAAACCCACTATTTTGTAGTGGTAATACATGGTCATATAATCATACTATGATATGTCATCAAAATTCTTCATATTAGATTTCAAATTGATCATGTTATGTACGTGAAATAATTGTATAGCTATTAAATATCATGTGTTTCCCAACTTGAATGTGTGGCGAAACGCTCATTCAGAAATGCTGCAAGAGTGTTAGCTGGTTTTCATGGATGTTCTCCTCCCCACGCGTGGTATGTTTTGAACCATCCCCGTTTGTGAATGTGGTTACACCATGTATACTATCAATCTGAAGTTATGAATTAAACATAGTAACATCATTAACCCACATAAGTTATGAATTAAACATAATTAACCCACAAAAAAAAACTACGTTCACAGTTGAATGGAGAAATCATGAGAAATATAGGGTTCTGAAAGGAGCCACACATAATTTGCGTATCATATTCCATGGGTATTCAATCGACTGTGACTGACAGTGCCATGTGACTGTGCTCACTGCCAGTCGCTTTGAGCCCAGAGATTTTCAGGCCATGACCAGCTCGTCACAATGGTGGTAGCGTTTTCGCGGTTTTTTTTATCGTGCAACCCTACTGGGGGTCCCATGTTTACCCCATCTTTTTCGGATAAATTACAAACAATAAGTCACCAACCCATCACTGAATGTTACCAAACTTTTCAGCTTGGAATGTTACCAAACTTTAGTCAATGGACTATTCCAAACAATAACCCATAGGATCCATGTATGGTATATTTACCTACAAAACTGGGCCATTTCTGGGGTTTTTCTGGTGGTAAATATTCCAGCACCATGGTTCGCATATGGGTAATGGTAACATTCCATTCACCTGAAGAGTTTGTCTGGAATGGTTACCCCAATCCTCACCATCATTCTGGTTTCGCGATGGTCGCGATTTTTTCAAACGTGATCAAATTCATCCAGATATCCCAGTATTTCCCATGAAAAATCCACTTATCCGACTTGTCCCACTCCATCTCACTAAAGTCTCATTCAAATTACCAAAGTCACATTAAATCCAATTAAAAGTCCACTTAAACTTCTATCTCATATATTCTATCACAATGTTACATGGCAATTTTATAGGAATGGCTCCAATTCAAATTCTCAAATTCCCAGCCAAAATCGCTCGCCAAAGGGCCGAGTCAGCATGCCACAGCAACAAAGCAACGGCCAAGAGCCGTTTAGCCGCCGCCATGGTGTGCTTCGGAGAAACGGGCAACGGGGAATACTGCAGTTCTTGGTGATCAACCATTGGAGGTTCCTAAAGACTTATGATTTCCGACTTATGGAAATTTCATGAACACACATATATATATATATATATATATTATACATTATATAATATATATATATATATACGTGTATATAATTATATATAATGTATAATTATATATAATGACCTGAACACGGAGATAAATCGAGATATAACACATCACAAAGCGATGTAGAATTACGTCATCTGATGTACAGTAAACCAATAAACCAAGTGTGTGATGTGATTTACTGATGTGTTTTCAATCTGCACGATGCGCCGTTGGGAAGTGCTCAGTTGGTTGTGTTTTGGGTTTGTCCATTCCTGATGACATCTGATGACCTTTCAACACTGCGGTAAAATTCAGTCTGATACCCTCTAGTAAACTCACATAACTATGGAACATCACAATTTTTAATGGGAAAACTCACTATCAATGGCCATTTTCAATAGCTATGTTAAATTACCAGAGCGTAAGCATGATTCGCCATTTGAATCCATGTGGCACATGTTCAAAGCCAGGCTCAAGCCAACACTGACAGATGGTGGCGACCAGCAATGCAGGGCAGAAACAGTCAACATGTTCGACCTACAAGGTTTTTTTTTCCACCGGCATATGAGAGGGTCTCGTGCCTGTCATGCATGTGGGTTATCAGCCATACACCTACAGATGGTGTTTCGTCAGAAAAATCAGAAAATCAACAGCCGAAATCTGGGCAAACGAACTCTACAGTTTCACCTGGCTGCCTGGGTTCCATAAACATCCCATCGCATTGCGAAACAGATGTCCTTAGCCCAGCGGGTGTAGCAGCCGAAGATTCCCGGCCTGACAGGGTCACGACGCTTGGTGGTTCAGCCACCATCCCCGCCAAATATCTCGTCAGTTGAGATACCCTCTGCTTATGTCAAAATAGCTATTGAAAATGGCCATTTAACCATTTAGTTCGTTGATTTATCCATTAAAAATGATCATTTTCCATAGTTTTCTGTATGTTTACCAGAGGGTTAATCCAATGACCTGGAAAATCATAGAAAAACATAGAAAATCCAGCAACTGAGTTGTGATTTAACTGCATTCCAAAAAAAATGATAATCTGCTGACAAAGTGTCGACTTTCAACCCATCAGGAAAATATGACCAAAGAAATCATTCCATTTCTAGGATGCAAAAGTCAATACCCTCTGGTAAACCAATATAGCTATGGAAAATCACAAGTTTAATAGCAAAATCAAGTATCAACTGTCCATTTTGAATAGCTATCGGATTTTTTTTACCGGAAAAATATCACAATATAGATGTATCCAATGATTTTCTTTGGATAAGCAACATCGATCCCAACATATGGCACAATACCCTCTGGTAATTTAACATAGCTATGGAACATGGCCATTGATAATCATTTGTCGTTGATTTACCTATTAAAAAGTGTGATTTTCCAGTTCGCAAACTGGTTAAATTACCAGAGGGTATGAGAATAGTAATAATAACAATATACTATAATATACTATTATGGTATTATGATAATAATGGGATAATCATGGTATCTATATATCAATAAATAGTGATCATATGAATGGCACTTAATATATATATATATATTACACATGCTTCGATGGGGATCTATCCTTCAAGGCAGCAAGATCCCCCGGATCCACTTAAAGATAACAACTAGTTAACCCCGGGGTGTGAAAATTATTAGGGTCTGTCTTATAAAATCGAAAAGTTTTATTTGTTACATGCCATTTTTGTTGGCAACATGTTGAATAGATTTTAAAATGGAATTTGATCGGTTTTGAAATCATACAGTTTAGTTTTTTAATTAAGGTGTCTAATTTAATATTAGGGAATGCTGCGAAATCTATTTTTTAACAATATTTTAATTTGATGTTTAAAAAGGATTTAAAAGGGAGTTGATCGATTTTGAAGTGGAAAATGTACATAAGCGTTTATTAAATGCTTAAATTCACTATGAGGGGAAAGCATCGAAATCCAGTTTGTGGCGATATCAAAACTATTTTTTTGAAGAGGTATTTGATCGATTTTGAAATCAAAAAAACAAAATCTATTAGGGGAAAGCTTCGAAAGCCAATGTTTGGCAATTTTGAAATTAGAATTCAAACCGGAATTTGCTCGGTTTTGAAAACATGTTTTGAAAATTAAAACTTAATAATAGAGGAACGCTAATCCCCCCCAAATAACAAAAACTGCCCCTAGGTTTTACTATTTGGGGGGGGGACGTTCTAGATAGTTAGGGCCAAGGGATTAAGTGGGGAAATCCAATATGTATATATATATAACTGGGGTATCATATGGTATGATCTGGTTATAAATATATATATATACAACTGATGTATAAATGTATATAATATATATATATACATGTATAGCCCTACAGTCACTTATAGTCACTTAAAACTGGCTCAAAAAAAACTCATGTAAGTGGTATATATATATATGTATATGGGTAAATGATAATAATTCACGTTCACCTGAATCTTGCGGCCATAAAAGGGAATGATTTCCCAAAAATTAACCATGATTCCAGTGAGGGAGGACAGTGAGGTCGTTATAATTTACCCAGATATATATATATATATATAACTGGGGTATAAAGTGGTATAAGCTGGTTGTATATCCACTAATAAATGTGACATGAAAAATGCCCTTGTCCCATCTCATGAAATACAGTTCGTTGATAGGTTTCCCTACTATGGCTTAGTTCATAATCGCCATTAAACCAGGTAGTATGATCCCCTATGTGAACCCATCAACAGGTGTATGTTTCATGGCTCAAATGGAGGTATCCTAAAATTCTGGTAACTCCAAATCATCAATTTTTTGTGGATTTTCAATGAAATAACCCAGCTTTTGGGGAACCCTCCATGACTTCGGAACCGGAACGAACGCGCTCCCAAGGCCCGAGCTGGTGAATGGTTTGGTTGGCCCCGGTGTCTCGCAACTCTGCTGGGCGATCGGCGGTCAGCAGCAGCAGTGGAACCTGCTTGGAGGATGTCTAACCAAAAAAGGTACGAGAAATGGGGGTGAATACTAGGATATAATATCCATATAGGGATGTATAACATATAATGCCAACAGCACTGTGAGATTTAGGTTTGTCCAAGAAAGAGAGATTACCATCAAACACGTGTTTTTTTTCACGAGTTGACCATCAAACAATATCAAACATACGGCTTTTCAGACGATGGTGTTCCGGGAAAAAAAGGATCCAAAAATGATAGAATTACTCCCTAGTCGCCCATGTTTTTCAGAACATATGGCCATAGTCGCCAATGCATGGGGCACCTTGGGCCCATGGAAACCAACCTCCATGGCATCCCATCAACTTATCGGATTATTCTAATGCCCATCATTTTCATCATAATGATCACCACTAGTATGATTATCACTATTCAGTTTGCCAGTGTAGTTGTTGTTTTTTGTTAATCTCAGGAATATATGTCCTTTTACGTACTTTTACTATCACTAATAATACTCATTAATCACTATTACTAGTGTTACGAACTGCTACAAGTAGTGTGATTGTTATTACTATGTGTTCTGAATTATTATACTATTATCCCATATATTATCACTATTATTGTTATATATATATACCATGATTATCCCATTATTATCATAAAACCATGATAGTATATTGTTATTATTACGTTGCGCATATATTTTGGACTATTACTATGCCCATCAAACCATTAAGGGACGCTCCGCACCTGATAGGGATAGTACCCTCTGGTAATTGAACATAGCTATTGAAAATTGCCATTATTTATCCACTAAAATTTCGGATTTTCGATAGCATGTTAAATTACCAGAGGGTAATGATCAGATAGTATTACATTAGTATTCTCATTACTGTCACTAAGTATCAGAGTTATATCTTATAAAATGTGGGTACAACAATTTCATACACCATCCCCCAAATCACATTTTTGATGTGGTATGGTTATCATTGCCATTTTTGGATGGTGTATGGCATTGTTTTACCCACATTACATTAGTTAGATATCCCATTATTATCCCATTATTATACCATGATTATCTTATTATTATCCCCTATAACAATTAATGATAGTTAATGATTGTTAATAATGAATAGTGCTCATTTATATTAGCATCATAAACCCCATTAGCTAGTTCGTTATTTCTACCATAAACAAGAGAAATCAGTCACTTATAGGGCAACTTATCTATCTTGGGGGCCCCATCCTGCAAAAACTCATTGGAATGCGTATTGATACCACATTATTAGTCATTACATCCCACATTATTGTAAGTTAGTTTATAACCCTATGTATCTACCATAAAAATCCATAAAACATATATAGTCCATGCATTATAGTCCATTATATGGGTATGGATCAATACCTATTAATACCATTTTTAGGGGAATGAACATCCATTTACCAGCTATTTTGATGTTCACCAGGGGTACAAGGTTTTGACACACTGCCATATCCCTTCCCCGGCTCCGTGCTACCTGTGCCTGTGCAGCCTCAACGGCTGCCGGCAAAAGATTTGCGACTGCTGTGCCAGACCTCAGTGACAAGGCCCTGATTCAGCCTAGCGAAATGGAGCAATGGGAAAATCATGGAAAAATATGGGAAAATATGGCAGTGTGTCAAAACCTTGTACCCCTGGTGAACATCAAAATAGCTGGTAAATGGATGTTCATCCCCCTAAAAATGGTATTAATAGGTA
>Ga0126342_10001219_pt1 | contig 34939 bp, 29 predicted proteins | sample Cyp1metagenome_FD_92528 | JGI IMG/M metagenome (GOLD analysis project Ga0126342, IMG submission 92528) | Coral microbial communities from Lord Howe Island, Old Settlement Bay, Australia - Cyphastrea 1 metagenome | ecosystem: Host-associated > Invertebrates > Cnidaria > Coral ...
AGCACCTTTCGGTCCATCAGTGGATTCGCTCTGCCATCCCTGATTCACAACAACCAATCTCTCCTATAGGTTTCCTATTTTTGAAACTTCCGCCACCGCCTTGTGCGGTACTACTGGTATAATTATATATATATATATATGTGTATAATAGGAAATACCTGGCTGAATGATGCATCCTAACCTAACCCTTCCTAACCCTTTTCGCCCCAAGCAAAAACGCCAAGGGACTCGTGGCTCGAAGTGAGGCACCTGTCGCAAGGCATGGTCCGACCTCGGGCCGAGATGGGGAGAGACAGCAAAGAAATGGGGACAACATGAATTCTGGGTAAATTATAATATTTCACTAAACTGAATTAAGGCCATATGGGGATGATTTCCCTTAACCATGATTCCACTGAGGTCGCAGTGAGGTCGTTATAATTTACCCAGATGAATTGATTTAGGGCAAATTCTAGAGGAAACTATGGTTTTTTTATAGGTTTTTTTAACCATCAAATACCATCAAATGATTTGGGGCGTCCTGTTATTTTGTTCTTCCCTTCAATTATGGGGTAGTTTTTTTTTTGGAGAATGATGCTAAGGGTTCATATCATCTGATTCTTATCACATAATCGCATTGTGCTTGGGAAACTCAATGCGATACCGGCGATACCCCAAACTGATTGCATTTTTTGCGGATGGCAATATACAATCACGATTCATGGGTAAAATAGTGATAGGATTTTGGTGTGTCCTATCTTCTGACAAACCCATTTCGAGGTACCAAGAATCTGGTTGAGTTACACGAATTCACCGAATTCAATTGCTTTCTTGAGAATATCGTGTATGCGGAAGAATGACTTGACTAGTGGAATTGTAGAGTATTGTAGAGTACGTCAGGTACATGGAATGAACATTGGGATTGAAGCCGAAAATATGGGGTAACCAAAGGACTATGGGGTGTACCCTTTGATCTAGTAAATCTGTAACCTGTAGTCTAACCCTCAAAATGTAGTTCATCTACAACTTGTTGTTGGTTGTCCATTGCCCAAAACCGATTTCACCAGTGAAACTTGTATGACATTTTAATTTTGCTTGTTAATCCAAACAACATGTGACTCAAAAGGTGGTAGTTCAAACCTGGCTGGGCACAAGGCAGCAGAACATGCGACAGGGTCCCTCATTTGCACGCCCTGCATCCCCAACGAATGGTCGCAAGATCCATCTATTGAATCTATTGCCATCTTGAGTGACTCATCAGAAGATTTCTTGTTAAACTTAAATGACATATTGTGGGTGTCCATGTTAACAATGTTAGCATGAAAAATCTTGAAGATTTGAATCAGCATCCACAACATCTCCGGCCCAATCCGGCCAAAAAGAAGCATTCGATCAAAGACTTCTCGATCTGGAACATCCGCCTGACAGCCCGAGGCTAACCTCAAATCCTCCAAGTCATGAGACCACTTTAAAAGACTTTAGTGATCAAAGCCATGGTGACTTGGGAATCCTCATTTCATAATCTTTCATATGGATTCCTGGAAACTGAAATGATATGGGGTCATGCCTTGAATAGTTGAATTCGGAGAATTTCTTGTACTTGCTTGCTTTCCCCTATTGGGAAACAAACAGATTGGCATCCAACTGCCAATGCTGCCACCCTAGTGGTCAGTAGGCATGTTTCCGATGTTTCCGAGATTCAGAAATTGGACTTTCCTGGGATGTTCATCAAAATTCTCATAAACCAATGGGTGCCCATTCCCAACTGATAAGCAGCACTGCCCCCTACATGCCTTGGTAAATATCCCCATCATCGGGCCATAGGGCCATAGGGCCCATACAAACCCTTGGGATGCACATGATGCAAATATCTACGATGATCTGTATCTGATAAAGGACCCATGAAGCCGCCTTCGCTTAGAAAATCTCATGCGGCAATGTATGACACATGAGCCATGAAAAATACTCCTATACAATCCCAATCTATTGGTTGGTCTAGTAAATATACCCATTGTATGATCCATTCTGGGCGTCAGAAATATCTTCAATAAAACTAATATAGCAATGCCCACAAAGATGGAAAACGGAACATTTAAACTCCTAAAGTAGTGATAACTTGAAGCTTTTCTGCAGCTATTTTGGGGTCTTGCTATAGGTTACCATCTGGTTATTTAACATAGCCATGGAAAATCACAATTTTTAATAGGTAAACCATCTATTTCTGTGGGCCATTTCCCATGGCTATGTTAAATAACCAGAGGGTAATACCCCCAAGTAACCAACAAAGGGACCCCTGACGCGAGCAAAGCCGTTGGCGATGAAGGCCATGTGATTGGGCCTTGGCTCAGGGACGAACAAACTCTGGGGCTGGAGATGGTGTCAATGGGGTATAATTACCATGTGTTTTCCCTTCAAATGGTTATTTTTAATGAGAAAATGATGTAGCAAGAGAAGCCAAGGACCTGTGCCCACTGGATGGTTTGAAACAAAAGGGACATCTTGCTCAAAACTAGATTTTACCGTTGGGAGTTGCCTGTGATATTATATGTGTTTTACGTGTATGTATATATATATATATATGTGTGTGTATATCATATCGATTGGAAACTGGGGTGTAGAAGCAGCAGAATGAATCAAATGACAATCATAGAACATACAAGAAGACTCAACAAGACTTGGATAGAAGTGGTCCTAAGCTTGTGATTAGCATGTTTGACAAATAACTTACGATCGTCCCTTTCTGATAGATGACTCTCTTATCGATGCTGCCGTGTTGGGCTGGATTTCCCATCAGAAAATGGTGGATGGAAACAATTTTCCAACCTTGGACAATATGTTGGACATATCATCTGATCATAGTTGGCATAGCCGGCATAGCTATGGAAAATCACCTTTCTTTATCCATTTTGATTATAGGTACCCTCTGGTACATTAACATAGACCCTGGCAGATAGTAGGGGTTGGAAAACTAGTTTCCATTAAAAATTGGTGGTTTTCAGGGTCTATGTTAATTTACCAGCGGGTAAATCATCTATACATGGTTCATCTGTACGACTGGCCAAAAACTCTGAGCCACCCCGCTGTAAGGCTGCCACGTGGAACAGGGTTGCCTGGATGTCAGCCCCCGTGATGCTTGTTGGTTGTTTAAAAGGAACATATCAACGAAAAAAAAGGACATATGATATATGCAAATTAAATAATTATATTGAATGATTTTTATATAGATATATTCCCATATGGTTTTGTATAAACCAGTAGGGACGTATCGCTATGGTTTGTTCGATATATATCGATAGAAACCTAGCCGCAAAATACAAGTCGTAAACCAACTTAGCTGAAGTGGAACATCGCACCAAAGGTTTTTGCAGTCTTATTCTGAACAGAAACAAGTCATGTTTCTAAGTCATGGTTCTTTTGACCCTGAAACCATGGAACATGACGGGAAGCACTTTTTTGACATCGACACATTCCTTTGATTATTGCTTTACGCACTAAGTTGGCTCAAGAACATGACAGGAAGCCATGGATTTGTCGACCCGTGATCCAACTGTCCAACTTTGCCTCCGCATACTCTCGCCACATGCGCAAATCCTCGGCGCGCAGCGTTTACGCTGGTCGAAAACCTGGGGATCATTACTGGGTGCATGTCCCGTTCTAGGTCAATTTTAGGGCAACCCTTCGGAAGAAAAATGTCCAACCCTAACCCAGGATTTACTGAACATACTTAGTTTCGATGCATGTTTGGTATTCACACATATTAATTGTAATACATGTCTAACCCTTGATTCCTGCAAAGAAAAAGTCTCTGCCCTTGTGGTAAAATAACACCATATTATACCTCATTTACTGTATTGCCATCTTGTATCGTCAGATTGATCTTCAGATAGTTAGGAATAGTACATAGCCGATATAACTCCCTTTGTGGAAAAGCCACTGTTGACCCACCGTTCACTCTCCGTTTAGCTAAATATCCCATGAAATTCCCATGGAAATTCCCATTCTCCCGTTGCCGTACATCCCGATCCATTTGTGGCTGGTTAAGTCCTTGAATCAATTTTCATGTGGAAAACCAAATGATTTTTAGCGACCATTTGGGGATGGTTAAACTCCGACTCCATTCATAGGATATATCTATAAATAGGGATATATCTATAAATAGGGATATACCTATAAATATACATATATATATATATATATCTATATAAATAGGGCTTTGGCTTGACAAAATGATGTGTCCCATCCACCTCGCCAGGCCACATTCTTCCTGGGCCCCTGCGATGCCACACGCACCGCCTAGGTTCAACTGAGGATAGCACATGAAGAAATGAAAGCAGATGACCTAGATGTGCGGCACTGTCGAACGCAAACATATGTAAAGTAGTAAAGTAACATTCAATGAATTGATCCACCCTCCGGTAAACTAAGATAGCTATGGAAAATCATCATCTTTAATAGGTAAAGAAACTATTTATAAATGGGCAATTTTCGATAGCCATGTTAAATTACCAGAGGGTAGAATCCCTAGGGGACACTTCACAGGAAACCCTGTTTTCACATGCGAATAGAGGGGACTGCGGCGCGGTTTCAATGTTCACTTCAATCATTTCATGCCTAGGGCATCCAGACCTTGAAAACAAGAGGCAGAAAACCGAGCTGAGTCTGTTAGTGCAGAATCTTTGGTACATCAATGGTAAAGCATACTCCGTTTACACCTTTCCCCAGTTGAAAAATCATTTCGGGGGATTACCAACATACCCAAAGAGATGAAAACAGCTCCCCAATTCCCAACCACCAAGGCAGCCAAGGGGCAATGCTCAACTCTGATGGGGAAAGCTGCCTGCAACGAGGGAACAGCTTTCCGGGACCAATCTATTGGAAGCACATGTTGTGATGAACACATATCAAAGAAAGTGACACCAACCAAACAACAGCCTTTATTTGCTGACCATGAATGTGTGTGGCTCGAAAAATGGAACCATAAACCATGGACAGTGTCCAATTTTCGGTTTCGTGATTTGGGATGTACCCATTTGCAAACCCTCTTCGGACCGACCCCCTCTTCGGACACTTTTGGATGCGACACAACGATGCCTGAACTCAAAGAACTCGCCAGACCAGCAGCCATGGGAGATGTCACATGATTTTATCATATTATATATGTGTTTGCAGGATGGGCAAAAAGCCATTGGGCAGTAAAACATCATCAAACTCATTGAAAGCTAGGTCCTTTGTGGGGCCTAGCTACCCTTTTTTTTGGAACCCCTGTCTGGTCGTCAGCGAGGCACATGATGATGCCACGCCTATGTGCGTGGCAGGTTGATATGACTTTTTGAAGCTCAAACGCGCGCTTTGACCTGCGTCGAATCTCTTTACGGCATATGAATCCATATAATCAACATACAAGGTGGTGCCCCCAAGATAGCGAAGTTGGTTTAAAACTCTAATAACTAGGACTTATGGTAGATATATCTATAGTTAATGGGATTATAAACCAACTGATAACTTGGGGGGCAAAACCTTGTATATGAACCTGGCATGATAATCCCGGGTGTTTTTGATCCATTGACGAAAATGCGATCCATGAAGTCATGAAGGTGAAAAAAAAACACAACACATCACCCAACTTCAGATGTGTCGTCGACATTTTCTTCGTTTTGGACCCGCGATACCGTCTGTGTCATACTGGTTTGATGTTTTGAAATGGTATTCGGGTTCCAGTGTCATTTTCATCCGAATATATCAAAATTTGACGCCAGATCAGCGCAACACAAAGCTTCCAGAATTTCATGAAAATTTCATCCCTCAAACAGGTGTTTCTCCAAAATCAGAGGCCCCAAAACGCAAAGGGGTTTGCTTGTGGAGAACTGACCATAAAATGATGGAGACATGCATGCATCATAGCATATATGCTGCATTCAAAACCATTGAAAGTAAAATGCACATATATCACACTATATTATATATATAATTATGTGAATTATGTGTATATATATATATACATATGCGCTATGCATATATTAAATTAAATATAAATCTATTGTGCATATGTAAATGCGTATACGTATATATAAATATTCGATCATGTGTGCACATTATTGCATAATATATAATATAGTAAATGCACACATACATGTAGACACATACAAAAATATATGTGCGCTTATATATATAAATACACACCATACATAATATATGTTGAGACACTACATGTTGAGCTCCTGGTTTTCGAGAGACACCAAGAGATGTGTCTAAACGGATAAGGGTCCAGCTTCGGTTCAAGCCACATGTTGCTGCTTGACTTCTGGTGCTTGAAAAAAAAGACGTCAGCCATATCCAACCTAGAATCAGCACTAATGATCAGGATTCCAAAAAATGTTTGAAGAAACTTTGAAACCGTAGCCGTATATCGGGGGGGCAAAGCCATGTTTTTTTGAAACGTTCTCTCAATTATCTTAGAAACTAATCTATTTAATCTTCGTGTATGTTCACATTCTGTCCTCATTCTATCACAATTATATCACCATCAATGATATGGGTATGTATATATTGCCATCATTGTAGGTAAATGGCCCCCAAAGTAAGTAGATTCAAGATACGGGATTCCAAACCAGCTTGGAAGATACTTGGTCCTGGCTGATGCTTGGGTTATGACACCGTTCAACTTTTGGTGTAATATACTATGGTCTAATTCATTAATCACAAACCATGATTGCACCATGCCTTGCCTTTAGGGATCGAATGGTTTCATGAATATTCAGGGATCAGCCTGATCCCGGCAACATTCCTTGTAAACGTTCGATGGATGTCAAACCAGGCCCAAAATGGGGCGCCACAGCCGGCGCCTAGCTCTTGTCGAGCTCGGCAAGAATCCAAAATTCCCAGTGCATGGGCTGCTGTACTGCATGGACCTGCTTTCAATAGACTTATGGAAACATATTGAAACAACATTTACAAGAAGCAACATATTTTGAGAATCAAAATTTAAGGGGGACTGCCGGTAAATGGTCCATTTAGTTCGGCCCAATTCTTGGATGCTTCTCCCAGTTTACGTGTCGACCATGCACAAGTGTAGATTCACCGGCTGCGAAACCAAGGCGCGCCCGCGGAAGGGACCCTCTAAAGATTTCCAGGGGTGATAAAATTTCAGGACAGCGACTGCGGAAAAATCAGTGTGAATGACCAAAATCAACAACTTTCACACCATGTTGGCGTATGTACGTGTATATACGGCGTACTTGGACCCTTCAAGTACCAATATTGAAAATGGGCGAAAGTTTCAACATCGTAGGTATATTACTTAGATTACACAATTTCGAATCATTTCTGGGTACTTGGAGGGTCCAGGTATATCACTTATGATCCTAGATGTATATTGTGGGTGAATGATTATCGAGTTTTAAAAACTGGGCATGCCAGCTCGCACACTCAGTAAAACATAGTAAAGCTACAGTGGCTCTCGGGTCATTTCATTCTGGGACTCAATGATCAATGGTAATTTCAGGATCCTAAAATGGAGGTACTGTACCATGTAAGGCCATATTTTGTGGGGATATTCCCTTACATAGGCTTAAAAAATAGGCCTTATATATGGTATACGTATACCTCCAATTTAGTTTCCTGAAATGACCATTGAAATGATCCAAAGTCTAGTTACTAGTTAACAAATCTGAAATCCAATCGGGCAGCGTCAGTGGCTATACTTTAATGTGCCAAATCCAATGCCAGTTTTAGCTACGATTTTGGATGGCTGTAAACCCACCCATCTATGGTGCTTTGGGAAATGATTGTATATTATTGGGATTACCACATGAGAATCATTCAGACATATTCAAACTATAGGTTTGTAATTTTGGATCACATACAGGGTTTCTCTAGTGTAATGTCTAGTCGGGGGAAGGGATTGCGTGTGAAGGAATGCTGCCAGCCCTATCAAACGCATGGATTCAATTGGGAGCATTTGTAACATGATCATTATTGACAATAGAGCACATCAAAAGAAGGATGACTATTCATTATACCTACGGAAAAACGCAATGTTTATACTGTATAATGATCTATTGTAAATCGTCTATCATATGCCACGGCTTCAATAGCTGTGGGACAAATTACCAAAAGGTAAAGGATGAAATCATCTCTAAACTCAACGCTTTGCCTATCATCTGTTGTCACCATCCTCACCCCTGGTCCTAAGCCGCCGCTTTCAACGAAAGAGGCGGCACCCCGCCCACACGCGCGGATTTCTTTTCCTCAGCCGGGCGCGTAAAAACACAACACCGCGGCCTGGATCAGCGGATAGATTTCCACGCAGACCTAGGATTTGGGGATGATCTCCTTATGCTTTCTGTTACCTTAAGGAAGTCAGCACGGTTGGTGCTGGTTACATATTAATGTCAACCCTGGATAAACCATGGTTTATTAATTGGGGGGGTACTCAATAGTCATTATTAGATACTTAAATGGTACCCTCCCAATTAAACAGCCTAGGGGTTTATTAATCCAGGGTTGACATTACATAGGCAAGCTTTTCCCATCCGTACAACGGCCATACTGGGCAATCACGCTTGTGGCTTTACACATTTTTTTGCAATTCGACTGATAAACATGTCTGTCTGCAGAGTCTGCGGCATAAAGTTCCAACATTCACCTTCAAGAAAGGTCCCGCCCGGCTATAATCTCTACGGAGCAACATAAATCGAACAGTTACCCCCCTTAACCAACTTACCCATTAAAGATATTCAAAGATTCACTAGAAATCCACTTTGCTACTCCCAAGATCTCCGCATTGGTGGATAAACCATGATAAACTGATCAACCTATCATTTCGTGAAATTTTCGGGGTCCGTTCCGTTACTTTCAACTAGATCACTAGAACATCTCTCTACCAGCACACGGAGGTCATCGCGCAGGGCGTCAAACGCCGCGCTTTGTCAAGTTTCAGCGCCGTCGCGCCACTGGGACACCTGAAATCCTTGACACGGTGTTTCTTCGAACCAGGGTCTCGTATTTTGCCAGCAGAATCTGGGGTAAAATATACAACTGGATTTCAGCCGCAACAGTATGGTGATTTAAAACAAGAATCCACTTGTGGGGAAATTCAAGCAGCAGAACTGGGACTTCAAATAGCAAACAAGCACTATAAGTGATATACTTGAAATAGATGAAATAGATTAGATTTCGGCCAGCGACAATGAGGACAGCATTGGTTTAGGGAACACTTATCGGATCATTGTAGGCCCTGATGGAAGAGTCAATTACAATACATTACATTACAATAATCTGTCTACGCGGGGATTCACTTTCGTTGTTTTTCAGAACCTGTGCGCAAGAAACCCTAGATCAACATGTGTGCAGCCAATGTCGTTCGGGCTATTGTTTGGCCACATCAAGAAATCCCAAAGAAAACTGACGGTGCTTTCCGTAGATCTGTACGGGTATCATTGTATGGTTGAGCGAAGTTTTACAGAACATGTCCTGATGATTTTCGGTGCCCAGTCTGAAAAGTCGACTGTTGCGAGTGATGGCGGTCAAGAATGTTCTGGCTTCCAAAACAGTGAAGCTGGGAAGCTGGTTCCTTTCAAGATCGCTTACGAATGCCTGAACTTTGGAGTTTGATCCTAATCGTCATGCTTTTTTTTTATTTTTTTGAAACATGTAGGTTAACCACGAATCTTCTATCCACATTTAGTGAAACCAAGCTATCAATCAATCAGTGAACGGGCCTTTCAAAAACCCAAAACAACCCCTGGTATTTTCCATCCAAAATCCCAAGGATCCAGTGGCCATGGAAGCCATGGTCCATGGAAATAGATGATTTTCCCAGCGATCGAAACCTCCATCTATGGTGGGGATTTTCCATGGCTATGTTAAATAACCCATGTGTAGATGATTTGATAAAACATGGCGAATGGCTATTTCAGATTTTAACAAGAGGGGTATGACACTGTAGCTGCAGCATGAGGAAGAAAAAAAAACAACTCCAGTTCAAAAGGTTTTTTAAACAATGCCTTTTAATGGAACACCCGAGTTTATTAACTTACGAGGATGGTGCAGTCTTTACACCTTCCTTGGCTGTTGGTGATCCAATTTCATTATCTCCGGATGCTTTTTGATGTAGCCCATAGTCTACTATAGTTGTTTTATTTGGTTGTTGGATTCTCAAGAAATGTCTTAATCCTCAACCTGATTTCCAGTTTGATTCTCCCTTTCTTTTGGTCATTCTTCGTAAATCCGAGAAAAAAAATCCTGCGCAGCTTGCGATGTCAACCTGGATTCTTGACCTCCGGATTCAGCTCCGCCTCGCGATCACCTGGGGAAACCCACCGCTCAGGTGCATTGGATCTATAGATGGAGGGGTTTCATGGATCCCATCAGCCTGGATGCGAAATACATATCTTAAAATGGCTACAACTGTTAGGAAACTTCCATATAGTTACCATATATATATATAAGATACCAATAGATATCTTAAATGATATCACACTAATCGATATACTTAGGTAATCATAGATACCGTATAGCAATCCTTTGCATTAATACACATCTGGTTTTTTCCCCCAGTTATGGCCACCTTCATGGGTAAATCAATGAAAAAAAAACATACAGGATGGCGCCTTTTTCCCCAGTGATGTTTGTTGCTAAAAATAACCACATCTGAATATAATTAGCAACAAACATAACTGGGGAAACATACAAATATGGGGAATAGTTATTCTAATATTCAGGTATGATACACTAGTGTTATTATAGTTATAATGTGGTTAAAACAATAATAAACCATCCCCCAAATCAGCATAAATAGGTGCTATAAACCATCAAACAATGGGGTAGTTGATGGCATTGTTTTAACATGTTTTAACCACATGAAACCAACCTTCGCTAACGAACGAAGTGGGGCCCCATCCTGGGATTTGACATCTGCCAAGCAGCATACCATCGCAGAAGCGTGAAAAACGCGCGACGTCAGCCAGGTGGACTTGCATCTCCTGCGATGTGCTAAGATTCCGAGGGTAAACTCACATAGATGTGGAAAAGGTGAAACAAATCATAGATGATTTGCCTGTAAAACTTGGCGGATTTCCACATCTATGTGGCTGTTTGCGGGATGGCATATGTATATACATATTGGGATTCTATTGGGATTCAATATCTCATATATCATGTACCTATGGAAAATAATGGGTGCAGGGCCTACACTCCTACACATCTATAGATTCTGGTTATTACATGTTATTACTGGTTATTGGGGGTGAAAAAAAAAACGTAAACAAAGTGTCTGCGAGTCTGCGAGTCGATCTGAATTTGGATCATCATCCCATTTGGAATGCTGTAAATAGTGGGAATATGATCTGGTTGGTGGCTTCAATCCCTCTGAAAAAATGTTAGTCAGTTGGAATTATTATTCCCACTATATGGAAAAATAAAAAATGTTCCAGACCACCAGCCAGTGATAATATCTCATATTAATATGTTGTGAATAATCATCATCCAAACTTACGATCTTCCCATTACAGCAAACCATGTTTCTGAACCCACGCATCATGGAAGCATATGGAAGCCAAAGCTGATCCACCGATAAACACACATCAGGATTTTTCTTGGCCAAAATCCAATTTCTTTGGTTTCCACATATGTGCATCCCCATCTGCTGCAAAAAAAAGGTAAAGTACCCGTCCGAGGTTGACACTAAACAAAGTTTTAAAAGCATTTTCGATCGTGCCCTGTGTATAGACATGCATAAACGCTAGCGCACTGCGATCCCACCTCCGCTTGCATGTCCACTGTCCAACAGCATCCCGGCAGTTTCCTTTGGAATATGCTACAGGCGTGCTGACGTTGTTTTATTCAATGGGCCCTCAAAATAGATAAGTTGACTTATAAGTTGGTTAACTAAGGTAACTAAGGGGAAAATGACTGTAGTTAATGGGGTTTATAAACCAACTTGCAACATAACTATGCAAAACCACCATTATCTATGGGTAAATCGACTCTAAATAGCCATGTTCAGTAGCTATGTTAGTTTCCTAGAGGGCAATGGAAATAACAATGATCAACCATATCTTGGCTTGGTCCATTGGGAACATGTTCTGGAGAACCCACCCCGTTTTTGACGAATCAAAATGGCTTTCCCTCAAACAGGATCAGGGATTGCAGCACCCAATGAACCATTTCAAGGATTTTCGTGGTTTTTGTAGCAACCCATGACACATACAATCATACATTTACCAAGCCCTTTTTTGTAGCAAACCTCTTTATGAAGCCGTGGGTCGAAGAAGAGTGATTTAAACAACTGAAGCTGTGCACCGAGAAAAAGATTGACAGGTAATACAATCCATATTTCATGTGTGGCTTCCTGTTGATTCTTGTTTTGCAATGACTGTAAAATGTTAAAATAGTAGTTGCATATATGTGAACCTGATCGGTAACTTTACATACGCATGCATCTATCTATCCATCCATCCATTCATTCATCCATTCATCCATCCGTCCGTCCTTCTGTCTGTTGGTCGGTCGGTCTGTCTCTCTGACTATCTATCTATCTATCTATCTATCCATCTATCTATCTATCCATTTATCTATCTATTTCTCCATGTCCATGTCTGTATTTTATCTCTCTCTCTCTCTATATATATATATATACAATGTTCATACATATGCACACTGTATTCTGACCCATGAAAACGAGGCTATAACTGTACATGCGCCTGGATGCATGACCATCGTGCCTGACATTTCATTGGCAGCAAATCATTTAGATCATATAGCCTTTATACGATGTCTACTGGACATGCCAAACATACCAGTGAAACCATGGGTATGTACACATATGTACCACGAATTAGGGATACAACTGGGATATGACTTGGGCAAATCTCAAGCGGGATATTGGGAGAATCCAATGCGGGACTCTGCTTCTACGCTAGCAGCACACGTGATATTGAGGCACCCCCCCAAAAAAAAAACAATGGTTGGCTTACCCTCTGGTAAATTAACATAGACCCTGGCAAATAGGACTTGGAAGATTAGTTTCCATTAAAAAAATTGTTATTTTCAGGGTCTATGTTTATTTACCAGAGGGTATTGACCACCAACAACTGCTCATAAGGGCTTATTGACCATTGGTAAATTATTGAGGGCCACCTTTGGGAGGCCTGGCATCAGGGGATATGTTCACCGTCTAAAGGTCTCGTAAAACCCAGTTGTGTCTTACTATATCTGGGTCTATGATCCTATCTCACGAAGCTGAAATGAGGCATATCTATATCTATACCTATGCCTGTCTATATATATATATATGTATACATTTATATATAATACACGATGAATCCCTCATATCAACAATAATCTTTGTGTGGCTTGATCGGCAAACACCACCATCGTGCTGTGCTGAAGATGATCTCACACAACTCTAAATCTATCCGTCTGTCTGTCTATCTGCCTATCCATCTACTGGTACCATCCTATATTATCTTGTCATGTCTATCTTATCTGTCTTAGCTATCTAATCTGATCCAATCTGATTCAATCTCATCCAACCTAATCTAGTCTAATCCAATCTATAGCCTATCCTTATCAATAATGACAATAAACATACGTTGATGATCATGTGGCATTTCCACCACCAAATGGGAACACCTCTGGTCCTCCCGTATATCCCAGCATTCCCAGCATTCCCAGCATTCCCAACGCCAAGCTTCTTGCTCATAGTACGCAAGGCACGATTGACCAAGGATCGCTTCTCATCACACTTGGGCCCACGCTCCCAGTGGTAGCCTCGAAAGCGGTTGGAGGCCTCCGGAATTTCAGATGTGCTGTTGGCATCCCTCAAACAGATACAAAATTGGGCGTCCTAGAAATATGTTTCTTTCTTTCTTGGGGGGTTACTAGTCCTATAGACATACTTTCCTTTCTTGTTGGGGGTTACTGTACTTGGAAGGGCTCCTTTGTTTGGTGACGACTCTCTGTAAAATGGATTGATGTATGTGAAATTTGACAGGAAATCATGGTCTTTTATCCCCGAAGAATGGAAGTTTTCTGGATTTTATATTTATCATTTAAATCGATTCCGGAGCGCTTTCGACTCATCTAAATCATTCGTGACTTGTCGTAGGGGAACACAACCCACTCAACCCATGGCCGGAGTTGGGCCACTCATCTACGGTCATGGATTCCTGGGAAGTCTTTGCACCTCTCAGCCATGGCTGGGACACCTTGGACCAACATCTAAGGCTCTAAGGTCTGTTTGAGGAGCACCACCTAGATAACTCGAGATTCCACACAGTTGGGATGCTTAGGATCTTAGGATCTGGCTGGTCTCGGCTGCGTTCACCTCCCTGGTTAGATCTCCGAATCCATGTTGCCAAAACCACACTTTTATTGCTGCATAAAATCTCACTTCCAAAGCAGAATGTGTACATGCATTGATACATGGAGGTAGTGTATTAAATCAGATCGTAGATGAACAAACAAATAAGTTTATTGAGTGTACTGCCTACATCTATTTGGACAATGATTTGCCCTTATGCATATGGTATTTAAGCAGTATAATAGTACATATTCAAAGTTATGTAGATGCGACAGCTGTATATAGATTTAAGGACACAAATAAATGACTTACCCTTACTTTACAGCTAAATAAGCTGGTTACAACCGATTCTCTATAAAGTGTATCTGTATCATCTGGATATTTCTCGAGCTCGGTGCCCAAAACCATGCGATTCCCACAGTGCAATGGAAGGTTTATGGAATATGATCGATATACAGTGATAAGATGTACAACACTGCTAATTAGCATGTAGAAAAACTACCATCTGGTTATTTAACATAGCCATAGAGAATCGCTTATAAATGGAGGTTTTAATGGGAAAATCATCTATAAATGGGCCATTTTCCATGGCTATGTTAAATAACCAGAGGGTAGAACCTCCATTTGAAGGAGACTAAAAAGGGGTGTTCTCCCACGAAAAAGATCCTGGTTGGTGGTATACCTACCCCTCTGAAAAATCAGTTCGTCAGTTGGGATGATGACATTCCCAATATATGGAAAAAAATCATATTCCAAACCACCAAGCAAATAATTATGATTAATTATGTAACTATAGATGATTTTCCCAGCTAGAAACCTCCATTTATAAGGGATTTTCCATGGCCATGTTCCAGTCACCACCAACCAGTTATATGTGTTTTTGAGGAATTTCCCAGCCATGACCGGCTGGGAGACACAGCCGTTCAAGTTATCCAAGGAGCCACTAAAGCGAGGCAGGCTGTTGACCCAAGATGGAAAGGGTACCTTGGGTCATGCCCTTGGACGACTTTGGTGGCTTGATGATGGTATTACCCTCCAGTAAATTAACTTGTTGACCCTGGTAGATAGGGCTTGGAAGATTAGTTTCCTCTAAAAATTGGTGATGTTCAGGCTCTATGTTTGTTTACCAGAGGGTATACCTTATACCTAGATCCTTATAGTACACCTGAAAAAGGATACAAAAGTTCAGGAAACCTGGAAATTAAGGGGAAACAATAATCTATAATATATACAATTTCGATCTTTTTGGGAGATTCCATAATGGTGAAATACATTGAAATACTATAATCGTGCAAATAATATGAGAATGGTTTGATATGAAGGGGATTGATTATTCAGTATTCAGTACTTTCATATTTTGTTGGATAACTGATATAATAATACAATATCACGGAAATAGGTTTAACACCTGAAACTGTGATTGTACATACCATAGGAAGATGGTTGTTGTGCCTTATATTATATCAAATTGTTGTTATAGGTTGTTAATGTTTCTTAGTTGTGAATGGTTATCAACAAACAATCGTATTAAGCATGATATTCTGGAAGGTTGCTATGGTGTTTGAGCAAGACATCATGCGGATTCAAGCAATTTATTGACCAGCATTGAGGTGACCAAAGGGTTAAGAACATGGCCAAAGGTGACTTCTACACATGCCCAGTTCATCATTGGTAACCCCAAATTAACATGGACCCTGAACACAATCAGTTGTTAGTGGAAACTAACCTTCCAACCCTCTATTTGGCAGGGTCTATCTAAAGTTGTGGGGGAACATATAAATATCCAATGTCGTGTCAAGCGCTTATTGACCACCAAACTACAAATCCCAACCATCTATTATTGGAGGGTCCGTTCTCGTCTACTGTCTAGTGTTTCCAAGTGGGGTCCCAGGACAAAGCCACAAACCGACCATTTTGCGGTAGTTGAAAAGACTAAACATTCGCATATTCAACCATTCTGGCACATGGCTTTCCTGGATGCAACATGTTGTAACCAGTTTGAACACCTGGACTACCAATACCAAACACTTGGAAAATAACACGGGACGATTAACCTTCTGACAGCTTCCTCCAGTGGTATAACACAGCCCATTTAGTTCGATGATCAACCAGTTGTTTTGATATACATTTGATATTGATTTTCCATATCAATCTGTCAAAATCCAGAATGTCATTGTTTATCTCAAAAGTGCAACACTTAGTGAGGCACTCTTGTGCAAACATCACGGGAAACTATCAACATACGGCGAATCCCAACTCTAAAGTAGCACAACACACCAAACACACCAGTAGATGTAAAGAATGCCGTTGAAATGCAATGACATAGTCTCGCCAAATGATAATTAGTTTACGTGGTATGATACGGTATTCGGTCACATCCTTATTAAAACATCTTAAAACTGCTACAGCTATGCCACTTTATGAAACCATAGAATTCTGAAACAAAAATGAATGGCAAATGGAACGCCACACCTATGGCTTCTTTGGAGCCGATTGCTACACTTCGCCAGCGTGCTGAGGTCGGCGAATGCGGTTACTATTAAACTTCCGTTGAATGGGGTCTAGAGTCTAGCCCGTGATCTCCTGCTATCACAGAAAATCGCGTTTGTTTTTTCGCGTTTCGAAGGATTTTCATTGCTGGTACCCTCTGGTAAACTAACATAACTATGGAAAATCACCATTTTCAATGGGTAAATCCACTATAAATGGCCATTTTCAATAGCTATGTTAGTTTACCAGAGGGTTAGCCTAGTACTGGTTTACATATCCCACATCCCCATGGTTTCATGTCGCCATGTCCACCATGTCCAGCCATGTCTCGCCGAGGACATCGATATTTTAGATTAATGATCCATGATACCCGACCTGGTAAACAGGCAAAAAACTGATGGGAAATTCACCATATTTGATGGGTAAATCAACGAACTTTCTATGGCAATTTCCATCCATCAAGATCCCAGATGTTCCATGGTGCTGGAATATTTGAATATGTGCCATTATTTACCTACATAACTGGGTGATATTTAAGGGGTAAATGTATAGGTATTCCATAGATTTTTAGCATCTGGGATATGACATGGAAAAAAACCGGCAGATTTCCCACATTTTCCCAGTTCGCCGGAGGATACCAAGGTGCAGTGACTCGCTTTCCGGCCTCCAAGTGAGGCCGTTGAATCAAGACCTCCTCGATCAAATACCACACCGTCTTGCTGAGCAGCCCTCGGATGGTGGACCCAAAAAATGGGCTTTATGAGGAAACAAAACGGGGTTTTTACATGTTTTTACAATGTAAATTGAATCATAAGATCATCTAGGGCTATGCGGAGCTCATTTTCCCATCATCCATTTTACCATGTTCTGGAACGTTTTCCTTGAATTAATTTGAATTAGCTATGGGACGTATGGGTTGGTGATGCTTTGTGTGGTCACTCTTCCATGCTGTTTTCGGGCTTGGTTAAGCGTGATATTGAACCAGGACTTAAGTTTCAACAATTTCAAAGATGGCTATTGGTCAAAACCTTGGTACCTAGTGAACCCCAAAATAGCTGGTAAATGGATGTTCATCCCACTAAAAATGTATCTATAGGTATTGACCACTTAAGTTTCAACAGTTTCAAAGCTGGGGAAGGTGGGAAGGGACCGGGGCAATGACCGGGGCAATGGAATCCCTCACAACCCATGGATTGCCTGCCAAGCAGCCACCTTCAGACTCATCTTGGAGCCACGACGCCTGTGTTTCAAGATTTACTTTTGGCTCGATAAGGGATTGATTCAAGTCAAAAACTGCATGAAAACATATGATTTTCCATATATATATATAAGGATATATAAGGATATATAAGGCATTTTCCAGTATGTTTTCTCTTCGAACCATTTTTGGGAGATTGAACTTGGGCAGGAATTTATAGCACTCCCCTTCGTAATTATTGTGGGAGGGTTGCAGGCCTGCGGTCTTCCATTGGTCAGAATCTGCTGATCCGATTTTGTGAGGTACGTGTGCCCCAAAAAACATGGCCGAAAAGTCACTGGGAATGACCCTTGGGTCCCACTGCCATCCAAGAAGTACATGGGTGAACCATGGTTAACATCAAAACCTCACCCTTGCAAAGTTGTGCAACTCTGGGTCTTCTCATGGGGGTTTCCATATATGGGGGTACCCCCAGTCATCATCCATTTTTCTCGAAGGATTTTCCCTTATAGGCCATCATCACATATTGGGGTAGCTCCATAGAAACCTCCACCTCCATGGCCCACGGCCACCTCCTGGTCCCAGTTCTGACTTCCATCTTCACTCGCCTTAACGGTGGGCTTCACTGTTTGTTGAGAATCCTCGCCAGTGCACATGTCAGCATGTCTTTATCATAACTGGTTGGTGGTATACCTACCCCTCTGAAAACTATGAGTGAAAGTCAGTTGGGATGATAAAATTCCCAATATATGGAAAGTCATAAAACATGTTCCAAACCACCAAGCAGTGTGGCACATACGCAGTGCTTACTTATTAAACGCTATGAATTTACGTCTCATCCCGTGACGCGGATTGCGCTTCGATGAAACAGCTCCCCAGCTCCGTAACCCTCTGTTTCCATGAAGAATTGGTGCTCCTCGTGTCTCGTCTGGAGTAAAGATGTGAAAATCATGCAATCCCCCAATATATCTTCTACCCTCTGGTTATTTAACATAGCCATGGTATAGATGGCCCATTTATAGATGGTTTACCTGGGTTTACCTATTGAAAATGGTGATTTTCCATGGCTATGTTAAATAACCAGAGGGTAATTGGTCCATAGGTGATAGGATCTGATCCATCTTTCGGCCAAGCAACAGAAAATTCCTCCTGAACCATCCAGCCTCTGGTGGATTGAGCCAGATGGGGCTGGGGTTGTCAACTCACAACGAGATCCACCCCTGCGGCGTCTATGTTTTTCTCATGTTTTTGTGGGTTATTTCTTGGTGGAATCTGAAACAGTATGTTACCAATTTTTAAATACCTATCATACCTATCGGTCCTGAATTCAAAACCAAGTCTTGTAATGTTTCTCAGAGCCAACCCAATCCCAAATTGTTTGGTGGTACATGCAAACAATGACACCTCAAATGTAAGATGTGGTTTAGTTAGTACACTTTTCTCAAACTCATGGTTTTGAAGCGCTGAGTTTAACACTCTCGAGGAAACCAGGTTTTTCGATTCCGGGAGACCCCACAGCTGGTTGATCATCGGTCATGTGTCAAAATTCTGGGTCCCTAGACTCCCCAGACCCTAGGTACCCTAAAATAGCTGGTGAATGGCTGTTTTTTTTTTCTCGGAATATGATTAATCAAAGGTTTCGGCCCACATATCCCGATAGTTGATTTGATATCCAATGATTCTCCCGCTTGGTTTATCAGTAACTGCATCTCTCAATGGATTCTTTAAGGGTAAAACTATCGAGAAGCCGTTGATACCCAAATTGATAGGTGGTTCCATTTTCATGTTTTTTTTTAAAAAATACTTTTGGATGATTAAACTGATGTGGTGCTTATATCCCTTGCACCCCTTCAAGAAACACAATTTCTGGTAGGTTGGCCTAGTGACCCCCAATGTCTGCTTGGTTGACTTGGATTCGTTGATCCCTCTTTCCCAGCACTTCTGGTTAGCTAATCCACTAATCCATGGACCAGAACAACACATTTAAAATGCCATCCTCGGTAACTTTCATTTTTTGCTTGTTTGATTGGGGGATTACTGTATATCACCCTGGCTTGGACCAGAAAGTCCCAACAGTCCCAAGATTTCTGGCTAGGTAATTCCGATGCGCACATATATATATTATATTATTACTACTGAATTATTATTATCATCATTCTTATTATTATTATATATAAATATATCTTTACATAATTTATAGTCTCATACTTCGTGATTGATGGAATATCAAGGAGGATTTGCACACTCATAATTGATGTTTATAACTGATAACCACCCTCAGAATATCATATAATCCTTATATCATCTAACTCAAAGAATTCCAGTTGAAATGGATAAGTTAGAAATACCTTCATCTCAGTCTTACATTGGTCATGTAATTTTACAACTTATACCCTTTGGTTATTAAACATAGCTATGGAAAATTGCAAAATGGCCCATGGAAATAAATGATTTTCCCAGCTAGAAACCTCCATTTATCATGGATTTCCCATGGCTATGTTAAATAACCAAAGGGTATGTCTATCCTCCTTTAGTAAATCCCCAGGTTCTACCGAGGCACGCTCCCAGCGCGACATCTCGCGGCTCTTGCGGTTCTTGCGGCGCGGAGCCTGAGACAACGAGACAACTACGGTAGTTGGGATGGTTTATGGTATTGGGCTTTGACCACATTAAATGTCATATTATATATATATATATATATATGTGTGTTCTGTAAAATATGTTCTGTATATTATACATAGTAATCGTTCAAAATAGTGACTTAATGGGATTTATAATGGGATTTAACATGGGATTTAAAATGGGATCTAACTATTAGTAATCAGTAATCCCAAAAATAGATAGACAAGTAGTTGGGAAACCTGGAATATGGGAACATATCACCATGTACATATTACCATTTTCAAGGAAACAACTAAATTTGTCTGGTCGTTTCTTTGGTCCGTGTTTTAGCTCATATCCACAGTTACATCCAGTTTGTTTGTGTTTGCTTCTTTCCGCAAAAGAGTTGTCCTTTCAATCACAATTACCCCCCCCGTGAACATACAAAAAAAAAATGAAAAAACCCGCATGTGTAGATAATTGTCCTAGGTTGTCAATAGGTTTTCCAAATATGTTTGTATGTTTAGCCCAGAGTATATCCAAGTCAATCACTAATAATCATTATTAATCATTATTGACATAGATGGTTTTCCCAGCTATAAACCTCCATTTTGATTGGGGATCTCACCATGACAAGTGATGAAACAATCCTAGTATGTATATCTGGGCGCACAGACATATATGTAACTATGAAATATATATATATATATAAATGGATAAAGTTATTCTATTGGTTAAATTCATGTTTAGTACTATATAAATCTCCCTCTCTCTCTCTCTCTCTCTCCAGCGCCATCTCGTCAAGTGAGACTGCCAGTATATAAATAATATGGCATATCATACATGACATATAAATATCATATCATATGTACAAATACATAACCATATGTCATAAATATAATGCAAATAGTGGGCTCTATGTAAATATAGGATCACGATAAATATATACATACCATAATATATTGCATGAAATTATACTGATCATGATATATATATATATAATATTAATAATAAATATAATAAGTAATAAATATAATATAATACCATACATTACATTACACAAATCATTCGATCCCGCACTTCTGGCCGTTCCAAAAAAAAGGCCTCGCCTCCCACTTCTCCGCTGTCGCAGTTTCTTGGGGCAGCGAGGGAGGCGTCTCTGCGGGCAGCGACGCCACGGGCGGTTCCTGCTCGGAACGTGGTCAAAGTCCTGCTAAAATAGCGGTATATCAATGGGAATTTTCTAGGGATATTCCCTGAAATTTAGGCCTAAAAATAGGCCACAAATATATGGTAGGTACCTCCAATAAATCGGTTCCTGAAATGGCCATTGAGTATATAGAACAAGTAGGACTTGTCAGCATCGATTTAGGGGCTAGTATTAAATGTTGCATGCTGCATGATAGCTATTGAGCTATTGGTCGTCGAGATTTTGGGGGATCTAGATGGATTTAGCATGATTTATACCAAATGGCAACAGTATCATGCACCATTTCACTTACTGATTTGGGGATATGGCTATGCCGACCCAAAATACATGACTATCGTAGCTGCTATAATGAATAGCATACAAACAAGCATTATCTAGAGACGAGGGATACCTAGTCATTTTCTTGTGATCTTATCATCATCTTTATCATACACATAATGCATATACAATCATATGCATACACCCAAAATCACCCAAATGGATTCTAACACCAAAAAGATGTCGTTCCATGTTTTAAGACCTACATGGTACTTAAAGGGAAACATACGTCCTTTTTTGGATTAATCTGTGGGATCATTTAGAGGTTTTTTTTTCTTGCCGGGATATTCGATTCCTCCAATCAATGGTCATTCCAGGATCCGATTCAATGGAGGTACGTTAGTACCATATGTTTGGCCATATTTTCTGGGGATATTCCCTGAATTTTAGGCCAAAAATATTAATGGAATCGGTACCTCCAAGTTTCATCGGTTCCTGGCCGGAATGGCCATTGATCCAACTCTCGGTTCATGGCTGGTAAAGTACCAGTTTTTTTTGGGAGTCAAAGCCTAGGATTCGTAACCAGAATGCGCAGAATGCGCTGAGCGCTGGTGTTTTCTGTCCAGAAGTAAAAAAAAACTGGTTCCATGACTGGTTGATGGTATACCTACCCCTCTGAAAAAATATGAAAGTCAATTGAAGTAATATCCAATAGTTGATCAATAGTGGATGAATATTCAACGGATTGGTTTTGTTGGGAAAATCGTAACCGGAAAACCCCATATTTCATGGGAAAATTGCGATGGTTTCCGGTGAAGATTTTCCCAACAAAACCAATCCATTGAATGATGTTCACCAAACCATTTGCATCTGGCACTCCAAGTGACCTGGGATTTCTTGATTTCGGTGGTTTTGACCATCAGCTGGCTACACATTCAGTCGAATGATGGTCATGATGGTCAGCAGTTTACCAACATGAAATCAACATGAAATATAATTTCATCTGGCCAATCTAAAATATTGTAAATACATATGTGCAGTAAACCATACTGCAATATCATATCATTCCAATCTAGATATATAGATAAATCATATATATATGATTACAATGGGACAAATGAATGGACAATGCCGGCAAACACCAAAGGTGATGATTGGTCATGATTGGCCCATGGCATGTTTAGTCCAGCGATTTTTTAACTGAACTGTCGCCAGGTTGATCCTATAAAAAAAAAACAAACAGGGAATTTAAAAAAAAAAACACAAAACCATTGTCAGGTTTTATCCCTGTCAAATCACGATGAAAATGCCATTGAAATCCGATTGGCATCCCATAACACACCCATTCCGAAAAACACATAACAAACATACCATTAAAATAAATAAATAATCAAAACCCATACGCATCCCAAAAACATCCCAGTAGAAAAAACAAAACAATTGGGGATGGGTCAAAACCCTGGTACCTTTTATTCACCCCAAGTCATAGCTGGGTTAAAATGGATGTGAATAACCCACTAAAAATGGATTACTATAGGTATTGACCCATACCCAATTGAACATCCATTTCTTTTAAAAACAACGCTGGCAGGAAGTTTCTGCCTCCCAGCTCCATCCGGACCAGTTCCCATTGGAGATCTTGTCTCGACTTTGTCGAGGCGGCCTCGCAGCGAAACCCATGGTGTTTTTACCATGAAATATATTGAAATCTAACGGTGGCCGGTTAAAATTGTCCCATCATCAAATTCTGTGATTGAAAGTCGAGGCTCCATTTTGTCCAATCTCTCTCTCTCTCTCTCTCTCCCCATCACCTTCTCAAAGAGTTCAGCTAAAGGCGAGTGAAAAACAACCGCTCCACCACGGAAGACAGGAGTGTCAGCAGCCAAGGGTATCCAATCTAGATCAGCTTATTGTTCAAGCAATCGCAGAATGGTGGATTCGTGACACCACCTGGGATCACTTCAAAATTTCCAAACCTAACTCACATGAAACCAAAGAACACGTCCAAATTCACATGTGTTTTTTCATTGTTTCTCCCTTCTACCCTCTGGTAAACACACAAAAAACTCATGGGAAAATCACCATTTTTATTTTATAGCTGGGTAAATCAACGAACTTTCTATGGCCCAAATGGCCATTATCCATAGTTTGCGGTCTATGACAGAGCCCAACCGGTTTCGCACAGTCCAAGCATCTTCTTCTCGTTCCATGTCTCCCAAGTCCGGTCCACGGCCACGGCCTGGGGACGGGTGTGCGCCAATCCCATGCAAAGTCATAAAAACTATATCTGTAACTGTACACATATCTAGTATATATATATATATATATATGCAAACATATACATATATATACATATATATATAACTATATATATATGTAATATGTATATATATATGTAATATGTGCTGTTGTGCATACATATATACATATTCATACATGCATATGTATATATATGTGTGAAACAATATGATACTGATAGTATATAGGCCAACTACTTTTGAAGGGCTCTTACATGTGTGGTTCTTGGCATCAATACAAAATTGAATCTTGAATGCCAACAACCAGGAACCGCGATGATCAACGACAAACAATACGAGTAATAAAGTAAGATAAAGCCAAAATAACAACAGTGACAAAATAAATCATACATCACAACAATAAACAATAGACATGACTGACAATAATCACCAGTAATACGCACATGGATGTGTCTGAAAAATGGGGTCATCCCCAACTATAGCCATTTACTATCATGATCTAACAATCTATCATGTACTAAAATGATGAACAATGGGATTTTGCGATACCATATTTTAAACAAGCCTACATGAGTTGTTTTTTTATAACAGCTAACCCTGGTATTCAGTTTTTTCATCGCACTCAGCGTTCCAAAAGTTTGCTTTCCAAGAGCAACATCATTTATAGATGGTCTCTATTAGCGAGATTATTTAGTAATCAAACATAGTCCCCCAAAAAAAGAAACAAGTGGATCATAATATTTTGGATAGTATTGATGACGACAAAGTTACCCTCTGGTAAACTAACATAGCTATTGAAAATGGCCATTTATAGTGGATTTTCCCATGAACAATTGTGATTTTCCATAGTTTTTTGTATGTTTACCGGAGGGTACAATACATCACTTTGGATTAAACAAACAGCAGCCCGACCTCTGGCCACATGGCTGGTCTCATCACATCGATTGTCTGGTCCTTCACCTCAGAAAGCGGGCTGGTTTCATCGTTTCATCAATGAAGAAACGAGGATAATCCTCGTAAAAATGGGATGATAAATGTATGCCCCAAAAAGCTACAGTCAAAAAATATGGGCAAATGCCATGCCTATCTTAAGTTGGGGTTGCTATAAATGTATCGAATAAGAGCACCACATGTAGAATAGCAGAATATCACCGGCAATAGTGGTGATTTGATGAATATCTAATGAACACATAGTCAACAACCACTTATTGTTTTTGGGCGTGCCTGAAAATAGGCTATTTATCTGGGAAAATTGTAATATTTCACTAACCTGAATTAAGGCCATTTAGGGATGATTTCCCTTACTAACCATGATTGCCAGTGAGGTCGCAGTGAGGTCGTTATAATTTACCCAGATTTATAGCCCTCCAAATTGTCATATCTTACTCCTGGATTCCTGGATAACGATGATTCACCAAAGGATAACTATGGACTTAAGGCTTTTCCCGTAACATCTTCAGACAAACCCACGCTTTTCACAGTAGCATTTTATGGCACATGCAGTCAGCTGCCCTGCAAAGAACTATGAGGTATTACAAGATTGATTGCAAACAGCACATCGCTATTGTTCTATGCTCCAGCGGCTTGATGATTGTGGTTGTTGAAAATGAACTAATAACATTGCCATACCACCCATTTAATCCCAAATGAATGATCCTAGATTGTCTTGCACCATGTTCAGCATGTTCATAGCCGCGTTCCCCTGATCAGCGGCATATCCCCCTTCGTCCAAAGCACCCAAAGACCAAGGCCTATGAGGGCATGCTTTGCTGCCACAGAACCTGTATCCAACCTTCTTTTGCACGTGATTAAGGCCCCTCTGGTATCAATTCCTTGAATAACAATAAAGAGTTGGCCACCCCAACTGACACTTGACCCAAGTAGAACCAACACTTGGACATTAGTAGGTACTAACGGCTAGGTATCGCACTGGTGGCTTGTACCGTACCGAACAGCCACAATAAGCCTTAAACGAGGTTGGTTGATATCGTCCCCATTGGTCGAATAAATTCATGGTACATGTGGTATAAAAAAATCAAAAAATAGATGGTAAAACCATGTAAAACCATTGCAAATATAATATTATCATATAGGACATACAAACATTCAATGGATATGCAAACATTTAACCTCTACGTCATCAAGGGAATCCTGGGTGACCCTTGCCACGTCCGTGGCCATGTGATCTGCCACGGCCAGCCCTGACATGGCCAGGTCATAGAGGACCGTGGGAACATGGGAAGGATCATTATACATACAGATGCACAAACATATACACACACATAACATATACCCTCCGGTTATTTGTTACATAGCCATGGGAAATGGCTCATAGAAATAGATGGTTTACCTATTAAAAATGGTGATTTTCCATGGCTATGTTAAATAACCAAATGGTAATTATGTATGTATATATATATGATATGTATATACACACATGCACCAAACAAATCAAATCAAGAAACATCACATTACATAAAGAAACATGATATAGCATGTTCATGCATATCTCAGGAAGGAATTTATGTAATGAGCCAGTGCCAGTGCCAGTAAAACTGGAAAAATAAACTGACAATGAACATCTACTACACTATTTCAGCAGAAATCCGGCTCCAAACCATCATATCAGCACGAGCCAAACTGAACGACACATTGAACTCTGTACTCAAACATCAGCAACCTATATGCCTCTATATCATTCTATATCAACACGTTTGGGACGCAACAGCTAACTCTATCAGATTGTCTTTGTTGAAACGACCCACAACCCCTTCCACACATTGGCACATCTTGAAAAAAAGTTTCATCTGGAGTCATCATGAGTTATCCAGTGAAACTGATGGTGTCAATGCAAAAAAGAAAACTACGCTTGGGTGATTTTGGGGCACCCAAACTTTAAACGCCCATATAAATCCACCGTTTGCCCCAACATTGGGGTGCCTGACAACTGGGGTGCCTAATGTTCAGACAAACGCTGACACAATCACATGCAGTCGCCTTCTCCCATGATTTGCGAGCACCCTAAACTCGACTCAAAAAATTCTCCCATGTTCCATGATCATTACACTGCCAACTCGACCATCAGCCCAGAGGTTTCCATAAATTTTCAGGTACCCCTAGTCATCATCCATAGATGGGATTTTCCCATTTGGATAGCCCCTTTATCGCTGGATGGTTCAAAACCAGGGACAAATCCCATCAAAAAAAATGGATGATGACTGGGGATACCCAGTCAAAACTTAGGAAACTCATCCATATAAACCATCCATTTTGGGGGAAATCCCATCTATTTATAAGGGAAAATCACATCGATTTCTAAGGGAAACCACCATATCATCCCCCTGCCTGAAACGCTCTGCTGCATCTTCTCGACGCCCAGCGGGTGCGGGTGCGGGTGCGGCGCAGCTGCAGCGCGGTAGCTGACGGGCGATGGCGTGGGGAAGGCCTCGTTGCCTTGGAGGCTGAACATTGAAGAGAATGGGATATAACCAACATTATAGTTATAGGATGATAGATGTAACTAATGTAACATGATCAAACATGTTATATAGGATATCATGTCACAATCTAACCAACATCATAATGATGATATCCGGACCACATCATGACATAACCAACATTAACTAACATGATCTAACATACTCTATGGATGGGGTCGAAAAATTGTGGGATTCACCAACATGCCATAAAGCATATGGAGAACCATCCCCAATAGAGGTTTGCTATTGAACATTGCCCTAATCGAAGTAGTTGATTTACCTATTTATTAATGGTGATTTTCCATGATTTTCCATAGCAAACTGTTAGTTTAACAGAAAGTATCTAACATGATCTAACTCACATCATGGGATATAACTTCAAATATTCCATTTCAACATCAGAAACTCATAGAAACTCAACATTTTTTATTTTTAGAATTCTTGAAGATTTTACCGTGATAAACAGCCGATGGCATCTGATGGTTTTTCTGGAAGTGGGGAAAATCGATGGGATCTAATGGATCCGAAAATTCTAATTTGATTTCTGTCCATTTTTTTGAATTTTGTCCATATTAATCAATGGTAAACAAGCACATAACTATGGAAAATCACCATTTTATAGCTGGGTAAATCCACTATTTCTATGGTGATTTTCAATAGCTATTTTGACATAACCAGAGGGTAAAATAAAACTGACCATGTCAAGAAAAAAACTGACCACTTCATGGTGATAAAAAAATCAGTCATGTTGAGTCTGCCCCGGGTATTTGCAGCCTTTTCTCGGGAATTTCCGCCCTGAAGAATCGATACATTTTTACGCCAAGTAGAATAAGGTCAGGCCCAAAGTTATGTGGTGATTTACCCATTAAAAATTGTGATGTTCCATAGTCATGTGGTTGTTTTCCAAAGTTGCGAAATACAAAGTTGACCACAGTAATCAAACATATACCATTTCCAGGTCCTTCACAAGAAATCCGCCCCAAGGGCAGAAATCTTGCAAACGGACAATTATTTGCGTCCTTTAGGAGATCCAAGTATATCCTGATATAGATTAAATTATAATCAACAAATTTGATGTGATATTGGGGAATTACATAGGTTTACATCTATTTACCACCCAGTTGACTAAGAGTTTGCTATGTAACATGGCGATTGTCCAAGGCCATGTTAGTCTACCTGAGGGTATGCCATGGCCCAGTCACAGTGTTTTGTGGGTCTGTCTCATGTCTCCAAACATGTCACTACTACCCACTGAAGTGCATGGCCCTAAGTTAAGTCGGAGAATTCTCCCCAAAAAAATCGGGGGTGAATATGGGCGTTTCAACTTCACAATCCAAAACCATTGGAATTTTGAATTCACAGGACATTTGATCACATTTGGCGCCATCAAACAATGTCTACAATTAGTCTACAATTGAATCGATTGAAACGACTTTCGATGAAACCACGCAACACAAAAGGAACCCTGTAGAGTCATTAACAGCACATGCAGCTGAGTAGTGGAATCACCTAGTCCTCGTTGAACCCGGAGCACGGCTGGTTCGCGCGCAAAGCATTGCCACACATTGAAAAAACACAAAAATAAACAACGTTTTTTCATGTCTTGCTCGCACCCTTCAGTTTTTTGTTTCTTGACATTTTTTGAAACATGTTCATCCATTTGCTGCTAAAACATCACCCAGATTCATTGACCGAGTCTGTGCAAAGTATAGTCATCGATAATTCGCAAATCAAACATGGTTGACCATCATTTGTGTATCACGTTCTGATGATTCCCTTCCTTAGACCCTCCAAGTACCCACGAAAACTGGTAAACACATGTTTGGAAAATCCCCAACACAAATGGTCCGTATGAAAAGTTGCTAATGTGGGTGAACAATGCCAGAAAACATCCCCCAGTCATAACCATTTTATGTCCTATGTTTACTGCACTGCTTCGCGGCCGTGCATGGCTGCCACCCAAACACGTCCGAGCTATAGGTCTTATATTTACCATTCCCAGTCATGGGTGGTTTATGGCATTGTTCAAACTCCCGGGTGGCTTCCCAACGAATATATACTTGGAGGATCATCGCACTTCGAAACAATTCAACCCTGGTTAAAGCAGCTGTTAGCAAGTCCCCGAAGTGCGTTATCCATCCTTAGCCTATGTAACACCTGGGTTTACCCCAACAAACACCAGTAATGTTGGTCTGGTTGGTGGTTTCAACCCCTCTGAAAAATATTAGTCAGTTGGGATGATTGTTCCCAATATATGGAAAACAAGAAACCATGTTCAACCACCAACTAGCGGTGAAACAATGCCATAAACCATCCCCCAGGCATGACCGGTTTTTATAGGTGCTATGTTTACCATTAGTCAGGGGTGGTTTAATTCCTGCCCCCTATTGCTAGGTTGGCCAATTTGATTTTTCATTGATCCCTTTTTGAAAACAATTTAAAAATGAAACTGCCATTTGTGGGTTTCACCTCCTAAGAATAAAAACTAGTCAACCCCGGTTTTTTTTATTATTAGAGTCCGTCTTTTAAGGTCAAAAAATACATGTATTCACATTAAGGTTTTTAATTTAATATTAGGGGAAATCATCGAAATCCAATTTTTGGCAATATTTTCATTATATTTTTCTTTAAAAAAGTATTATCCATTTTGACATAGAACAAAAATAGTTTTTCATTCCCCAAACAATGTGGCCACACTGAAGGGGTTCTTACGGTAAGTCAATCGAGGTGGTGGTGTTCAATCGAGGTGGTGCCGGTCGCGTCTGGCATTTTCCCCATAAATTTCCGCACAAAATGCCTCTTGTGACCTGTCCATGTGCATTTCGACTGCGCAGGCGCGCACAAAATGGCTGTCGCGGGATACGCGTACGGCATTTTTTTCCTTTTAAAATTTCCGCGCGACATGCCTCTTGTGACATGTCCATGTGCATTTCGATTGCGCAGGCTCGCACAAAATGCTTACCCTGGGATGCGCGTCCGGCATGCTCCCTGTAAATTTCCGCACAACATGCCTCTTGTGACATGCCCATGTGCATTTCGACTGGGGTCCTACATTTTTCCGTCTATACTTGCTTTTGTGACATGTCCTCGTGTCCTTCGAGCCTTCGAGTGCCAAGAGACCTTTTTGAGGGAGCTTGCACAGAGATCTTGTCAAGACACCTTTGATGGGGATGATGGAGATCTTGCCCAAGACCTCTTCAAGAGATCTGTGCAGAGCTTTTATAGAGATCTTGCACAGAGATCTTGCCAGGAGACCTCTTTTACAGATCTTGTACAGAGACGTGGTGAACAGCATAGATCTTGCTCAAAGATTTTGTGTAAAGATCTTGGCTAGAGATCTTACTTTGAGATGCCTCACAGAAATCTTTTGTCAAGATCTCTTCAAGACACCTTGTACAGATAGCCTTCCACAAGGATCTTGTACAGCCACTTTTTTAGAGAGCTGGAATAGAGATCTTACTTTGAGATGCTTCACCGAGACCTTTGGTGGATATCTCTCTTAGAGACACCTTCTACAGATAGCCTTACACAGGGATCTTGAACAGCAGCTTCACAGAGAACCTGTCCAGGAGGTTTTGTGGACGATCTTTTACAGAGCTCTTCCCACAGGGAACTTGCATAGACCTGGCACGGAGATCTTGCCAAGCCACCTGTGATAGAGATTTTGCATCGATCCTTTGCATCGGAGCTTTTTACGCTGCTGTGCTCATTTATTTTGAAAGATATTGGAAATGCTTTGCCATGTTCTCCAAGAGACCGTTTTTCCCCAAACAGTGTGGCCACACTGAGGGGTTCTTTTAGGTGTTAATTAGGTGTTAAGGCCCGGTGCCTGTGCAGTCGAAATGCGCATGGACAAAGTACAACAGCCATTTTGTATGGAAATTTACAGGGAAAAGGACCGGGGACACCTCCGGGGACATCGTTTTGTGCGAGCCTGCGCGGTCGAAATGCACATGGACAGGTCACAAGAGGCATTTTGTGCGGAAATTTGCAGGGAAAATGCCGGACGCTTCCGATACCCAGAGGTGTCTGCGGTCATTTTTCCTGTAATTTTCCACACAAAGTGGGTTTTGTGCAATGTCCGTCTGAATTTCGACTGCGCAGGCTCGCGCAAAGTGTGCTTCCGGGTAATGGGATCGGTCTTCCTCCTCAACATCCTCCTCCTGAACATCATCATCTTCCTCTTCAACATCATCATCTTCCCCCTCAACATCAACATCAGCATCGTCATCAACATCATCATCTTCCTCTCATGTTCCTCTCATCTTCCTCTCATTTTCCTCTAATATTCCTCTCATCTTCCTCTAATCATCCTCTCATCATCACCACCACCACCACCATCATCATCATTGTCGTCGTCATCGTCATCGTCATCGTCGTCGTCATCATCATCATCAGCATCATCATCATCATCATCATCCTCATCACCATCATCATCACCATCATCATCACCACCATCATCACCATCATCACCATCAGCACCATCATCATCATCATCAAGATCACCATCATCATCAACATCATCAGCAACATAAAGTATCATCATCATCATCACCACCATCATCATCATCATCAAGATCATCAACATTAATTAACATCATCATCAAAAGTTTAATACATTATCCTTTTACTTCCCCCACACTGTTTGGGGTCTCTTACCGGGATAATATTAGGGTTTAAAATGTACTATTAGGGGGAACCCTACTAATAATAAATACATCCTAATCCTAATAATAAAAACTACCTGAGGTGTTTATTATTTGGGGGGGTTAGTATTAGGGGGAAGGGATTATGACATTGTTTTACCCACATTGCAGAAATATATCAGAAATATCCCATTGTCATCATAATTATCATCATTGGCCCACATCAAACCCATATGCCATCCAACTCAAGGATTTTCAAAGTAATTATACCATTAATCAGTATTAATTATACCATTAATCAGTATTAATTATACCATTAAGCATAGCTATTGCCTTCACCATTGACTAGTTCGCTATATCATGTACAATAAACCATAGAATTCAGCCCCAATACCTCGAGGATCTAGCCAAGCATCCTGTGGCCGTGGCTCTTGGCGGCGGCGTGCGCGGGGGCGACTCCGCTTCTGGAATGGGTTGCAGGTGTTCGGCTAAAGACCTCGCGACGAAGCAAAACGCCATGGAAATTGTGATGGAAAATGATAAAAACCCTGGAAATTATATATGAAATTATGAGTGAGATGATGTGAAAGAATCCGAAAGAAGGGAGACATTGTTCAGTATCTATCTGATCTCGTAGAAAAACGAAAGAACGGAAACATTCTATGCATTCCAGGGTGGCGTCAGGAACAAATGCTAATGCCAAAGAATCTTAACCCCCAGTCCTGAAACATTTACAAACAATTGTCGATCAGAAAAAACAATGGGCACTAGTAGTGTGGGCGCAATCTATCCATGAACCTGAAAATAGACACGCAACCCCCACTTAAGTGGGACCTTAGGACCTTGGAAAATGAGTCGAACGTTAAGTCTTGGAACAAATCAATATAAATCATAGCAACTATATCAAAATCATAAAGAAAATAAGGCAGGTTCCAGATGGTTCCAGGCTGCCACCAAGCAGCAAATTCATCGTAGGAAGTGTGAATGCTGGCGGTTCCTGGGCCACGGTGCTGGTTGTGTTTTGGGGATTTGTCGTTTCGATGGTGTATTTCAAAACATGCCCAAGAATTGGGTTTACCACATCAGAAACGCTTCTAGACCTGGTTGCATGTAGGCTACGGCTCACTAAAGTATGACCCACTTACTTGTCGTAGCCTCTCAAAACAAATGGAAATGGAAAGTATAAGGTTGTGCCAGCCAAAATAATGTTTGAATTACCGTTATATATTTTTGGGGTGGTACATGGCGGTAATCCTCTCTCCCTACTACTAAAACGCGCCCCGCAAATAGTAAACACGGTGATCTATTTTTATTCTTAGGGGGTATTTTGTATTAGGGCGCCCCTAATCTTCCAATGAAAAACCATAATCATAAAAATAAAAACTCGATTTCAAATGTGATTAAATCCCTTATCAAAATCTATATATATAATATTGCACAAAACAGGAATTCGAAGCTTTCCACTAATATTCCAGTGAACAACCCTAATAATAAACATGGGACCCTTAATAAACAACCTCCAGGTGGCAATCTATGTTTATTAATACTAGTAGGGGGTTGAGCCCATTGTTTCACCATTCTCAATTACCACAATTAAGAATCCAATTGTGCCCAACCAAAAAAAACGGAAGTGTCACACCAATCCGATTTTTTTCTTTGGGGGGTTTTAGTACTAGGAAGAAGGGATTACTATTTATATGAAAATCAGCAAGCACTCTCACCAGTAAATGATTAATTTGCAACAGTGTAACCATCAAATATGAAACAGGAAAATGACAAGTAGACAATTTGATCATTCGCCAATAATCTTACAGTAGATAATGCATTAGATCTAGATGTTCCCAAGCTACTTCCCAGGTTTCTCCTGGTAAACCGCCTTTTTTTGTCCAGTTCATCCAGCCTGCCTCCTCAGCCTAACTGCTGGGAAATAGCTATTGCCGATAATGTGGTTAAAACCATAAACCATCTCCCAGTCATCATCAGTTTTACAGGTGCTATGTTTACCATTCCCAATCATGGGTGGTTTATGACATTTTATTTTACCCACATTATCAATCATTAATCATAATCAAATATATTTGTAGATTGTTACTATTGATCATATATTTACCATATGTTAACCATATCTTAACCATAAGATGACAGTATCCATGATATGGGATTTTCCATTTAACCCTCTGGTAAATTAACATAGCGATTGAAAATGGCACATTTATAGTTGATTTCTCTATAAAAAAAAATGTGATTTTCCATCGTTTTTTTGCATGTTTACCAGAGGGTAACCCACTATAAACCATCAATTATTCACCATAATATAACCATATATTTACTATTAACCATATACTACTATTAACATCTATTAATCATAATATGGGGTTTTCCATTTAACCCACCATTTTTTTTTTTACTCACTAACACTCCTGCTGCATGACCCACTCTGCGTCTCACGCGCCAATGGACTTTGCCATTGGGGAAGGCTATGTACAGCCACACCGGTCACCGCGGGAGGCGACTATCC
>Ga0126342_10001220_pt1 | contig 34926 bp, 30 predicted proteins | sample Cyp1metagenome_FD_92528 | JGI IMG/M metagenome (GOLD analysis project Ga0126342, IMG submission 92528) | Coral microbial communities from Lord Howe Island, Old Settlement Bay, Australia - Cyphastrea 1 metagenome | ecosystem: Host-associated > Invertebrates > Cnidaria > Coral ...
AAACTGTATGAAATACAAATTTCACCTGAAAGGGGTCTTCGCAATTCCCTGAAATTTCCCAGCTATTTTGGCATGGAATATGTTCGGCCCTGGAATATGGGCAAGAAATTGCTAGAATAATGGTTGGTGAAAGAGGTGCTGTGCTTCTCGACCTGAGGGTTGATGTTTTCTCGACACAGGCCGCCCTTTCAAAAAACCATAATTAGTCGTTACTAGCGTGGGAACTGTAATGATTTTGCGGATCATTTCCATCTGAACAAAGGCCAGTGACGATATATTATATATTGTATATTAGTGCTTGGAATAGTTACCATATCCTTCATATGAAGTTACTTAGCCTTAACTTAACGGCGTCATGTCTTGGTCACTTCGAAGCACCTTTCGCTTGGGACATCGCCATAGGTGGCGCTGAGCAATTGGTTTGCTGAGTTGAAGGTGGGCAGCTGACATCGATAACATCGGAATGGTCGGAAAACCAACCACCAACCACCAACCCCAGATGCAACCCATGGTGCTGGAATATTTAACTACATAACTGGGTCATTTTTTAGGTAAATGTTGGTAAATATTCCAGCACCATGGAACATATGGGAACCATCACCAAGAATCATTAACGGGATATGAATGGAATATGAATGGACTATAATGGGATATTAATTGATAATGAGATGATTTGGGGGTTGTTCTTTGCATGTTTGACATGGCATGGCAGCCATTTTTGCTGCTCCCCAGGTTCCACAGTGGCCCAGGGATTCTTCAGGATCAGACATTCCACTGCCTTATGGTCACATGTGCTTTCAAACATACCCATGACGGATCCGGCTGGTGCTGGTATATATGCTAACATGACTGGGGTATATTGATGGGATCCATGGCACACCATATATACCAGCACCATGGATCCGTCATGGGATATCAAACATATGAATTTGTCCAACAAATTCGGATTTCTAGGCTTTCTAGGTCCATGGAATTCGTGTAGAAAACTCGGTCGCAGAACCACGTGGTTGACTACCGCTGCCATCCAGGTTAAAGCCATAGTTCAATATGTTTCATGGGAAACCTCGCTTTGAGGTATCATTTTTGCGATGTTTGGAAATGCTGTAGCTGAATTGACCAGCATTTTGCATACAGATTGGTGCAGGCATGGCGGCAGATTTGTAGCATCCACTTGCACCCAGGAGCCTGAGAGGAAGTGGTGCTTCGCACGGATCGCCAGGGCCCAAGTTTTGAACCGGACGAATCCGTAACGGTCGTGCTGTTCGTTGATGGTGACTGGTAGGACATTCGCTGTGAATGCAAACTCCAAACATGAATAAGCATGGGTAGACTTAATATTAAGGTATACCCCATACATTTTCCAAATTTGTAACACATCGCTTTGGGAGACGTGAATGATTTTACGATGAAGTGTGGAAAATCCCAAGTGATCCAACTGACAGCCATCCATCTCCGATGGAATGATGGTCATTTTTCATGGGGGTTATCCCAAAAGGCTCTGAAAATTGAGCTTGGGGAATCTGCATTTACTCATTTGTCATCCGAAATACTAATAATATCAATACATAATGTATATCTAATATCAATATCAATAATATATACTGATATTATATGTATTGTTGATATTTATACATATAATATCAATATTAATCGCCATCATACACCAATATATTCCCATGATACCATTATATTATATTATATTATGCCACCCATTTTTTGTTGGTTAAAGCCCAATATGCGAATGCATTTGGGGATGATATTGTTGATTCCTCACCGGGTCATGTGGATCATGTGGCTGCTATTTGTGTTTTTTTCTTGATGTTAAGGAGATTGATCTCAACTATAGCAGCCTCCAAAACAATAGGAACACAATGGAAAGCAACTTGCGCCTGTTTTAGTCAAACTTTACTTTTCGTTGTTGGTTTGCTAAAACAACCATTCCAAATTCTACATCTGGAAGATTGATCTAGAAGATGAAACTGGAAGATGTAAGAACAGTAGCATATGCATTGAAAATCATTGAAACATGTTAAGTTCCAAAACAGACCTACAGGCTACGGGCGGTATCAATCCTAATTTCTCACGGCAGCATCGCCGTCGCATCGCCAACCCAGATCGATGGAAGCAAATTCTCGACCCTGTGTTTGCTGGTGATCTTAGCCAACGCCCGATGGCTTAAAAAGTGCCGGGGGTGGCGAAAGCCGCAGCCAGGAAGGTCATGATTCAATGGGGAGGCAGCTACCAAGACTTTTCCCAAGCATATTGGACAAATATGGACAAATAACTGACATGGTTTTTTCAACACAGCACATTGTCAGTTATTTGTCCGATTTGTCAGTTATTGTCATTGTTATGGACAAATAACTGACTTGTTCACAATGGAAACATTGGCAGGTTTTTTCGAGCAAACTAGATGTGATGTGTTGACCTGTTTGAGTCTGATCCTGTGCAGTGACTCCATTTTTGGCGGGAATGTTTCAGGGCCGAAAGAAGTTTGTGACAGGCGTCAGGCTGCAAAAATAACTGGTTGGTGGTTTAAAACATGGCTTTCCATATATTGGGAATAATCAAACCACCAACCAGATAAAGAGTGCTGAAAAGCATTTCTTGGGGTTTACTTGGATGACAAATCCAGCTGGCAACGGTTTGACAAGTATACAGTATATATGTTCGATGTTGTAACCTGGACTCAAGGTAAAACTGGAGGATGAGGCAACCTAAGTGCAAAGATGCGGGTACCATAGGGTACCTCATATCGCTAGGTCCAATGGCTTTCTGCCCCCAAAAAAACATCGGCAACTTGGAGAAAGCGTGGCTTTTCTAAGGCCATGGAGGCTATGGAGTCCATGGGTCCTGAAATCTTTGGAATGTCTCCTCACCTGGTCACCTTGAGTTTTTTTGAGCCCTTTGAAAACACATTTCAAGAACCATTGCTGTGGTCGCAGAGGTCCATGGAGTCCATGGTTTGAGCATGTTTGAGCAACACAGAGATCCATCCCCCTGAGCGTAAATTCCTGTGCAGTTGTGCTGCATGAGTTATTTTAATCATTTGATATTAGGGCATTCCTACCGTACCTGGTTTTGTTTCAGAAAATATGGAGCCCGTTCCTTTCCGTGGTCGAGAATCTCATATTGCCATTTTTGACAAATTGTTATAAATTTGGATGCTAAATTCCCCCTCCATTTCCCACCATAAACTAAACAAATGTGATGGCCCCCCAGACACTTCGGCCAAGCGATTTGAATGTGTTTGTTTAAACATTGCACTCCCAAAATCCACTGGCTGGTCGCTACTGTATTTGTCTAAATAAAATTGGCATTTGGGCGGGGTGCACCACATTTCCCGACATTTGAAAAGACACACGAGCCCAGCTGCCAGCATTGCTGCCAGCTGCTGAGGCCATTTTGATCATCATCGTCTCAGATTATGAAATCCAACATTTGGGTGAAGCGATACCAGAAGATTGGGCTCCTTGACTCAGGGAGTTGCGGTCGCCAAGCTGTGGCACATGGCGGGGAAGTAGAAAACAATGACTCTAGCTTGGTGAAGGATGTCGTGAAGTACTACAATGACTATATTCAGACGGGTGCTTCATTCCATAATCAGATCATTCGGAACTAGTTATCAGACAGCTGTACCTTACTCGCATGTGCATCACTTCTGCTTCTGCCCAGAGTTGTTGTTTTTTTTTTGCCGTGTGATTGTGCATCCTGCGAAGCTGACCAATGGCAGAGTTTTTCGTCATCTTTGGGATTCATGTGGAATTTCTATCCACCAAATGTATCCAAATGTGTCCAAATGTTCATTTGTCAGAGATGTCCTCATTTTCAGTTGCTGCACCAAGCCGGTTGGCCAAAGTCTCGCGCCGCACTTAGGAGATTTTGGAGCTCTCCCTCACGATTTTCTATGTGCGGGGGCATGGTTCATGAGTGATTTAGCACTTTAGTGAGGATCCATTTGCGCTATTTATTGGGGCTTATTAACAATCAATATGCAATATGTTATGATCGCCGATAATTGGCACTTGATAGTTGGTCTAGGAGTCTAGGATTATACTAGTCGATGTGATTCAGAAAATCAGCATCCATCCCCTATCCAGCAAGCAGTATATAATCACAGACTTTGCTGAAGAAACCAACCATGGCAAGGCAATATCTGTATCTGCATGTTCGTCAAAAAATCATAAGATATAAAGTAATGCAATTTTAACTTATTAATATTCTCGAGTCGGGTGACATTCTTTCTCTGGAGGATACAACTCATGTGTATCTCCCCAAGTTATTATAGCCCACAAGTCATTTGGCTTCCCAAACCAGGGGTACTACTACTACTACTACTACTAGTACTAGTACTACTACTACTACTACTACTACTACTACTACTATTGCATTTGTATATCCACTTATTACTAGTCCATGATGTTGCTTAGGCACTCATTGTGTACGAGTTGCTGGTTACCCATATGCCTGTTGGGAGAATGAACGACACCAATATTTCCCAAACTTTGATGTTCTTCAGAGCACGGAGTTGTGGGTTTCCCACATAAAATGTTGGGATGTCTTCTGAAGTGAGCATGTGGTTGATGGATAGATGGATAGATGGATAAATAGATGGTTAGATAGATAGTTAGATAGATATATTTACTGTATATATATTTACACATGCAACATAAGAATACATAACATATATTATCATATGTCATCATATTAATAGATTCATCAACTTTTTTGCACTCTGGTAGTGACGAACTTGAAGCTAGCCTTCGTCCGGCCAAGGGCTGCGAGTTGCTATTGAAGATCATCGTGCATCGCTTGTGCCCCTGCTAGGACCGCAAACGGAAGGGAAGAAATAAAAGTGACGAGTGACGACTACGTTTTCGCTTACCAGAACACCGTGTATAACAACACATCATAACACCATTGGCATTCTTCAAGATGTTGAGCTTTGTCCACCAAACTTTCATCGAGACATTTGAGGCTGGGTCCCGGCTGGGTCAACACCTATGGGATCCACCCAAAGCCACAAACGAATGAGCTCAACAACCGCCCCAGTGGCCAGAATAGGTGGCTTTGGTTTAAGTTTTTGAACCGATTCATTTCATCAATGGCCATTTCAGGATCCTAGATTGGAGGTACCTACCATATATTTTTGGCCTATCTTTTAGGCCTAAATTTCAGGGAATTCCCATTGATTTTAGTCATCCTCTCTGGGGATGACCAAATCATGGCTCTCCCAGGTACTTCTTTGTCAACGAAGAGTGGCGTCACTGGACTCGACCAGAGAAATTCATCGATTCCGAAGGGTCCCCCATGTTCCAAAGGGTCACCAAGGCGGGCCACCCAAGGCGGGCCACCATCAGTTATAAGGTGTTTTATAAACCCCATTAACTACAGTTACATACACACACACACATATATATATATATATTCATATACAGTGTAGTTTTAAGTATAGTCTTATATGTATATTTCCCACAAACCAGCACTATTGGAGTTAAAATGTTATAAAGGATGCAACATGGGGGCCCACCTTGTCCAACCATGCAGCAGGTTCCATGATTTTTTTTTGGGATATCATGTGGTATATAAAAAGCCCAAACCCATCCACCCACAAGCTTACAACTCATGGAACAACTAGAGGTACATAACGAAAATTCATGACTCTTGAAATTTGGCAAACTAACCAAAGCCCATTCCTTAGGGTCGTTTACCAAAGTTAGTCAACATCAGTCAACGAAACCCATCGTCCAAGGAATTAGAGACAGTGTCAGTGGTGAGTTGCTCATCAAACTATATAGTGGGTAAGCGGCTCACAGAATGCTGCCTGTTTTTCCAACCGTGGCGAGTTCATTTTGCGTGTGTTTTGTCAAGGAATTGTGTCTGGGTCTTTTTTTTTGACTCCATTAAATCCTGCGACAAACTACTTTTTTTTTTTTGACTTTCTTTGTCAGCCTTCCATGTTTTTTTTTCACATGCGTTTCAGGACTTGAGTCAAATTTCAGCGTAGCATCAAGAGCGTGCTGGAAGGTACTTGAAGAAGTGAAGAGCGAAGCAACAATAGTGTGTTGGAAGGTACGCGAAGAAGTGAAGCGCGTAGCATCAAGAGCGTGTTGGAAGGTACGTGAAGAAGAGAAGAGTGTTGCAGCAAGAGCGTGTTATAAGCAGTGTGAACAGACGTTATTACCCACCCACCCAACCCAACCCCACCCCACAGGCAAGCCGACATGAATTGGCTAATCTATCGGGGGGAGATTCCCAGTATTGACCGGCATACCGGAAGATATTCATTGAAAACGACCCAGATGTAGATGATTTACTCTCTGGTAATTTAACGTAGCTATGGAAAATCACCATGTTTGATGGGAAAATCAACTATTAATGGCCATTTTCAATAGCTATGTTAGTTTACCAGAGGGTACGTATTATTCCCATGGCAATTTTCCATCCCATGGCCTGTTCGATTACCAGATGGTTTTTCCCATCGCCACCACCCCCCGGCCAAAGTCCCTGAGACTTATATTCAATGGCCATTTCAGGAACCGATTGATTGGAGGTACCTATAAGGGCTATGTAAGGGAATATCCCCACAAAATATGGCCTTATATGGTACAGTACCTCCATTTTAGAATCCTGGAATTCCCATTGATATATTGTCATATATGTTCCTATTTGTTGATAGTATATCCTGGTCATCTATGGTTATCCAGATATCCATCATTCATGTTCACTATTAAAATGGCTATACTGCTATACCGTTTCATTTTTGCATCTACCAATTTCAGATACCACGCCCAAAATATCAAGTATCACAAGTTGATTCGGTATCTCAAATGATTTCCCTTATTATAAATTGAAATTCTCAGCTCATACCCCAATGATTGTTCATGTATAGTTGAATCTCATGACTTAGTATTGAAACCTATGGTGACTTGAGGATCCCCCGTTGTAAGAAACCCCCATATATCAATGTTCCAATGCAGCATCCTCCATTTCTTAGCTCATATCCCAATGATTTTTAAATATGTTTAATGTTTAGTTGAATCTAATCTCATCCCTTTTTCTCCCTGCTGCTCTTTCTCAACAAGACTCCAGCGTTCCAATGCTTCCTCCACTGAGTTATTTCCGTTCAATTTCTTCTCAGCTCATATCCCAGTGGTTTCATCTGGTTGGTGGTTTGGAACATGAATTTTATAGTCCATTTCATATATGGGATGTCATCCTTCCCATTGACGAACTCATATTTTTCAAGATGGTTATACAAAACCACCAACTAGTTGAAAATCAGCTCATATCCCAGTGATTTTAATGGTTTTTCATAGCTTGAATCAAGCATGTTTTTTTGACGACCACTGAGTCATATTTTACAAGATGGTTATTGCACCACCAACTAGTACCATAAATTGGTTGAATCCCCATGTGTTTGTTTTTTTTTTAATGACATTTTACGAGCACTGCGGCTCATATCCCAGTGATTTTAATGGTTTTTCATAGCTTGAATCAACCATGGATTTTTGACCATTTACGACCACTGAGGCTGGAACATCTTCGATTTTTTCTTAGTGGTCTTCTCCTTCAGCGAGGTCGCCATCTCCCGGATGTTGGTGATGAACCAACCTGGGCCCGAAAGCTCCGCCAGCCTCAACGTGGGCCCGGGACTCGGGAGCTCCAGGGGGTGAACGACGGTGGCCTTTAAAGAAAGCAACGGCTGAAGGTGACCAAAGAAGTGTAGGGTTAGTACCCTCTGGTTATGTCAAACATAGCTATTGAACATGACCATAGAAATAGTGGATTTTCCCATTGAAAATGGTGATTTTCCATAGCAAACTGTTAGTTTACCAGAGGGTAAGGGTCAATGATGGCTGGGGATTTTACCAACCTGGGGATTTGATGTTGATGTTTTATGCTTGTGTGTACAACAATGTGGCCCCACTCCAATCATAAATTAGCGTACAACCACACATAAATAAATGAATTAATACATGAATGAATAAATAAATGAATAAATTAATTAAATAAATAGATACACACACACACACATATATATATATCATATATACACATGTTTTATAATGTTTTACACACTTGTGCTATAAACCCTTGTCAAACTAGTTATAAACCAACTTGATATCCTGGGCCCCACAATTCTAGGGTGTGAACTTAAACATCAACAAGTAGAAATATAAAATCAACAACTAACTGGGTCAACCAACTGGACGGGTTAAATGAACTGTAGTTCCATGGAACTGGAAAAAATGGAGAATTCTCAGGGATTACGTTGGGTAAATTATAACGACCTCACTGCGACCTCACTGGAATCATGGTTAATAAGGGAAATTATCCCCAAATGGCCTTAATTCAGGTTGGTGAAATATTATAATTTACCCAGATTACTGGAATAGGAGAAATGGATAAGAACTAAAGATCTAAGATCAAAGCCTTTTGCACGGTGTCTCAGATCGACCATGCAGTTATGAATGTGCTAAGCCCAACAGCTAGAAGTGATTTTTGTTCCCGGTCATGGGTTTCAACCACTGATTCCAGGAATAATGAGCACACATGTTTCCATTGTGAGAGCAACTGGCACCAAACACAATCATGCCACTCTTTCAGAAATTATTGTGCCAGTAACCCTCCAAGGACTGGTTTTGGCAAAGGGGGTGATCTTGGTTTGTTCAATGGGTTTAGTTCTTTTGCCGCCATTTAGATGGTGGAAACTGGGCCCTGCAATTTCCACCACTTGGGTGAAGGCATCTATAATCTACCTCACCCAAAAAATTACCCAGAGAAAACCCTTGGAGTTTCAACCAGTTCCATCCAATTTCCCATCCATGTTCCATCCATTTCCTGCGTGTTTCCTACGTGTTTCCATCCATGTTTCCTTGGGAAGAAAAAACAATGGGAAATGTGACATTCGCCGAGGCTTCTTGCGACTTTTGAGGCTCACCAAGTTGGCCAAGGCGCCAAAGAATGGTGTTTTTTTTGGTAGGAAAACCTTCAATTTTTAGTGGGGAAACCCATGATTTTTTAAAGGATTAAGGAAAATCATGGAAACCCATCATTTTTATTGTTTTTTAAATAGGACGACCATGGAAAACCATGATTTTAGGACCACCCCTAGATTGAATCCGTAAAGATAGCATGGTTCTTGTAATTAGGATAACCATTGGCTTGCGTGAGCCTGATTTGAAGAACCACCCGCAGATGTTGGCAGTAGTGAGCCGCCTAGATTGGGCACGGTGCAGATATCCACCAGTTTCAGAAGCCACAGATCAGATCAAGTTGGTTTTATGGAGTTGCAACAGTTGCAGTGTATCCCACATTAGCCCCTGGTATACATCATTAGTTGCATCCCATAAAGTGTTCCATATTAATATATATATATTATATAATCATGTCATGTCAGGTCATACCATATCATATCATATTCCATGTGTATATACATATATGCATATATCATATATAAATATTTTACATATATCATATCATGCTACATTCCCATGACTTATCCCCATGGCTTATCCCGAGGTCTTACGCGTCTTTCGGACCCTGAAGTTCTTCACGGAGCTGCACCTTGGATAGGGAACATGCTATGGGTAGGAACGACATGTTACCCGGTAACGGTTACCCGGTAAACTATGGAAGTCACTATGGAAATCTATAGAAAACCACTATTTTTGAACTTTTTTTTGAAGAGGTAAATCATCTACAAACTATTCATTTTCCATAGCTATGTTAGTTTACTGGAGAGTATTGATTCTTTTCCATGTTTATGCCATTGTTATCCACACTTTTCCATGTTTATCTAATGTGATCCATGATGTGAGAATTTCTCTTAGATGACATCTAGGATGATCTACACTTAAGGCCCTTTACGAGTTATAAGTCATTTATAACGCATGTATAACCAGTTTTCACAGTTTATAATTATAATTGGTCAAGGGCCTCAATCACTAATCACTATCATTATCAATCACTATCAATCACTATCAATCACTAGTAATCACTATTAACCACTATGAATCACTATTATATAATCACTATTAACCACCATTCATCACTATTAGTCACTATTAATCGCTATTAACCACTACTGATTGGTGGTTTAGAACATTCTTTATTTTTCCATATATAATATATTGGGAATGTCAGCATCCCAACTGACCAAATCATATTTTTCAGAGGGGTAGGTATACCACCAACCAGACATAGTATAGAGTATAGAGTATACTTACATATATTTATCACTATTAATCACTATTAACCACTATTAACCGCTATCAATCACTATTTATCACTATTAATCACTATTAACCACTATTAACCACTATCAATCACTATGTTAACCACTATCAATCACTATTAATCCCTATTCTGCAACACTAGGCACTAGGATGACACCCACCTCTCCGGGTCAGCTCCGAGGCGATTGATGATCGATTGCGTTCTGGGCACCGTGGCTATCCACACGTCGGAGATGGGTCTTCCCTGCTGTGCTACACGCCATAATAGATAATGTTGATTAATAGTGATTGATAGTGATTAATGTTGGTTTATAGTGCTTGACATTAATTAGTGTTTTCCTGAGATGGCGATGTAGAGAGAGAATAGTGACTGATAATAGTGCTTTATAGTGATTAATAGTGATTTATAGTGATTATAATGATGATTCATAGTGATTCATACTGATTAGCAGTTGATAGAGATTGATAGAGAGTGATTTTCCTAGTGATTGATCGTGATTCATACTGAGCAAAACAGTAAAAATGGGGATTTAAAGAGAGTGATTTTCCTAGTGATTAATAGTGATTTTCATGAAAACCTTCCAATGTTTTTTCAACCTATCATGCCATATGACTGCCATCCTCCATCACCAGTTTCGATGGTTCCAACCATCCCCGCTGGAAGCGAGAAATCGATGGGTTCTAGATGGAAGAAATAACACATTGGTTCCAATATGTTCCAACATAGATTATATCATATTATATCTATATTATATATACAATGTGGGGCCCCCCAGTGATGTTTGTTGGTTTAGATTCGCCCCAGTAACTAGTTCGTTAGAAGTACCATAAACCATATAGTGACATTGGAGTTATGTGCACCAACTGAACGCTATCTTGGGGACATTGTATATATATATATATTTATTTATTTATGAAAGCAATTACATCATATGATGGCATCCTTTCTTTTTTTGGCTTCCGTTCATTTCTCCATGGCTTGCCTGGCTTGTTCACCGCCGAGGATCCTTCATGCAGATCTTTTGGTGTTTAGCCCGGCGCCTACGATTGGGATGATTCTTCTATATGTATCTATATATTTGAGTTGTGAAATATCAAGATGATTTGGGAAATTATAGGAATGCACATAAATAAATATATATGAATAATTTTATTTGTGAATGTATCTAGGGGAGAGAGAGAGAGAGAGAGAAATATATATATATAGGATAAACTGGTCATCTAAAAGAAGTGCTTAGCCATTTGGCGCAGTCAATAGCTTGTTTTTGTCCAGTCTTACCATTTATCACCATTTCTAGATCCGAAGAGAACAAAAAAAACACGGGTTTTCCACATCCTCCGCGATAGCGGAGGTGATGATCGTCTTCGTTCTCTACGTCTTCTCCCTACTCATCGTGCAGGGCATTGCGGACTTTCTCCTGACGGTGCTTTCGGCAGAAAGGGAACACCGGGTTTTTGGAGTGCCATGTTTTTCATCACAGATGTCCTCGGTTTTCCCCATGAAAACCAACAAAGCGTGTATTAACCGGTCCCTCTATTGGTCAGGGGTGCCTCGTGCTGCCTCATGTTCAGACATCAACGGACCCATGGCACCCATGGTGTGTAAGTTTCGCTGGAAGCATTGCAGGCCCTATGCTTATAAAGCCGTTTTAACTGGGACAATCCGAGAATGTGTTTAGGGAAGACACTACTTTCGTGTACGTAGATTTTCGCTCTTGTCAATCCTTTAACGAAACGCACTGAGAATAGTTGAATAGTTGGTGTGGATGCGGGACGGGCTCCAATGTGCATGGATTACCATATTCAAATGTTGCACTCAAAAAAGATAGAAACGTAATTCATTGCTAATTATTGTAGATAATGTTGTCAGGTGGTGAAATTCACTCTCTCCGTTTTTCTGGTGTGTGTGTGTGCTACTACCATAGTGATTTGACGCGATGAGGAATGGCAACTGAATATGCTGTTTCCATTTGTTGCTTGTAGGTAAGCCACATGTCACATAGCCTTTGGTAGCTATGGTAGCTATGTAGCTATGGATGAACATGGCCTGTTTATAGACGATTGATCCATTCAACATAAATCATTGAGTTGGGTTTGGACATAGGGTAGCCAAAATCCAGTGACAGTGGTTCATCACAATCTTTCCTAGTGCTACTTCTACTTCCGTACGACGAAACAAATACCCGTCCTGCCACGTGGCAGTTGTTCCCAACAGGGCTTCGATTTAGTTGTTGCAAAAAACAACACGTTTAAACCAAAAAATGGGCACACACACACACACATGTTTGTGTTTGCATTTGCTCATTGATATAATAATATATATATATATGAATGATTGTAGTGTGTGTGTGTGTTTTGCGTTTTGTTCGATATACACTATAGACTATATATATATATATATATATATATATGCATATAATCATATATGCACATAATTATTTATATACATGCATTTGTTTGATATGTATATATATATGTATATGTTTGTTTATGATATATATATATATATACACATGTGTGTGTGTTGCGTTTGGGTTCATCTGTGGATCTGATCTTCCCAGGAAGGCGCCGACACGGTCTCCGAAGAGACCTTCCAGGGTTTGATGGACCACTTCGGCTCAGTAGGAGAATGGGGAGAACATCGGGATCTTCCCAGGTTTGTATGTATCTCCAGTATATCCCCAGTATATCCCATTTGTTTCTATGAGGATATGGGATATAGTGGGATATATATATATAATGGGGATATAATCTGAGATATAATGCGGTATAACTACGGGAATTTGATGTGTGAGAACGAGACTGTAACCATGTGTTCAGGTCCAAAAATGGCAATTTGAGGTGGGAACATCAGCCGTCTATGGGGACGTGATGGGGATATGTGACTCATGTGGGACATTTGGGGAGGAATTGAATTTGGAAGATCTGGGATGAATATATCCTCTGGTAAACAAACAGTTTGCGATTGAAAATGGCCATAGAAAAAGTGGATTTTCCCATGAAACATGATAAACATGGTGATTTTCCATAATTTTTTTGTATGTTTACCAACCAACTTGTTATGTGGGAGTGGCACCTGAAATCGGAGGAAATTTACGTCAAAAAACTAATCTTATGATGACTTTTCAGGGGAATATGATGATAATTTACCCTCTGGTTATTTAACATAGCCATGGTATAGATGCCCCATTTATAGATGGTTTACCTATTAAAAATGGTGATTTTCCATGGCAAACTGTTAGTCATAACCAGAGGGTAAAGACCTATTTTGCTGGATATCGGGCGACTCCGTGGGGATCCGAAGAATGGGAATGATTTCGATGATTCAGCGCTAGAGCATTCGAACACTATGTGCTAAAGCATCAAATCATCCCATGACATTGTTGGAATTGGGACATGTTTCTAGAAAGTATTACTTACTGTAATTCATGAGTGGATTGAGAATTGAATTGGGAACTGGGAGATGGTTCTGTTCCACATGTTTTTTTTAAAATCTGATATCAATATCAGCCTGTAGATTCTCAAACGCTATTCCGGCAACAAGTGATGGCGAGCCCGCGATGGCAAATTCCGAGAGAGGGAAAGAGGGAGACACCGAAGGTACCGAGTTTTTTTTGGTGTGTTGGTGGTTTGGAACATGGCTTTTATTTTCCCATATATTGGGAATTATATTCCCAACTGACCTTCATATTTTTCAGAGGGGTAGGTCAACCACCAACCAATTGATAAACAAACCTCTGTTGATGTTTTTTTTTTTGTTGGGTGTTTCTTAATAAACCTCATGGGTTGATGGTGCTTAACTATCAGGCCAAGTGTTTGCAAGGCTGCCCCTGGAGGATGCTCTGGAAATGTCCATGAAACCAACCTGAAGCCCCGAGGAAGGCTGCGGGAAAAGTTTTAATGAAATAATATGCCCATGACGGATCCATGGTGCTGCTATATTATATGGTAACGTGGATCCCATCAATATACCCCAGTCATGTTATATACCAGCACCATGGATCCGTCATGGGATGACGAGTTAAGTTCTCATCAATGACCTTCGGGTAATCAGACATGGCTTGGAACATCCACCGTTCATTGGATGTTCCCAGCTAGGTCTCCAAGCTATGACCGATCATTCGTCATGGTGGGGGCCATCCTTAGATTTCCATCTGAAAAATGGGTTTGTCCGGGAATGACCACCATTCGCAATGGATTATCCTCGGGGAAATCGCTATTGGATTTCCACCATTGATGGTCAACTCCACCAACATTTTGGCCAAATTCATGCATACATATACATATTATCTGTGTAAATTATAACAACCTCACTGCGACCTCACTGGAATCATGGTTAATAAGAGGAATCATTCCCAAATGGCCTTAATTCAGCTTAGTGAAATATTATAATTTGCCCAAATATTATCATATTATTATACATGTATATGTACTGTATATCATATGGTTGGTATATCCCATATCAAACATCCCAACAGAATTTTCCCCATTAGATCATGAAATGTCCATGCTTAGAATATCTCAAAAACTGACGTGTAAACCCGGACAAAAATCTGCTAGGAGAAACCATCATGACTCTCTTCCAATCCACCACTGCGGGCCTGGATTGGCGGGATGAACCTTGGATTTCTCGAAGAACAGACGGTCTGACTCATCACATTATGTGACCATTCTTACCCTCGAGGTAAACTAACATAGCGAACTGGAAATCATCTTTAATAGGTGACTATTTCTATGGGCCATTTTCCAGTTCGCTATGTAACAAATTGCCAGAGGCTAACCATTCTTCACATGATTTCAGATCGTTGTCTTGATGTTTTTGGGTGATTATTAATGTGAGTATAACATACATTGTTTTGAACGTTGGTAAACGCCCTGCAACTTCTTACAGTGGGAAACCACCGGGATGGGCACAGGATATGTGGGGATGGATGTTCATCCCTTTAAGAATGGTATTTATAGGTATTGAACCAGCCAGTGTAGCAGCTACAAACATGACCCGAACATGTTTGGTGGTATCTAATCATATCTAATCTATCTAACATTGGCCGTGCAATATCCCTACGCCGTTTCGATGAGTTTAAAAGGGAAAATTGCATCCCAGGTCCCAGGAAAACCACCAGGCGCAACTTGGGATTCCAAGGCCTTCAATCTCTTGCGTGGAGGACGTGTCCGAAAAGCCAGCCCTCTGTTTTTGTCCACTGATACCGTAGGCTTATCCCATATATAAATGGCTTAAAACATCTTAAAACTATGTCTGGTTGGTGGTTAAAAATAACATAACATGTTTTATGACTTTCCATTCAGTTTGGGATGTCATCATCCCAACTGACGAACTCCATGATTTTTCAGAGGGGTAGGTTGAAACCACCAACCAGTGATCTTTTCTTTTCCACTAGGCGCCCCCACGAACGGTGAACTGATCCTCGTTACTCAGTCACTATGGTGATCCTCCCCTCGTAGCTGCGTCATAGCTGGCAGCCAATCCTCGAGCCATGACGGGTTCCAGCGAAAAATCATCGTCGAAATGGTTAATCAACCTTAAATACTAATCACTAGTAATCATTACCATCCAAAAATGTCACATTTAAATGTCTGGCAAAATCACAAGTACACAATATTGGAATAGAGAAAAACCCACCAGCAGTTGGAACAGATATCAGGAGTTTCAGTGTTTCCGAATTTCCAAACCTTGAAAAAGGGATGGAAATGGCTGGTGGCCGGAAGAAAATGCTACTCGGTAGCTGCAGTGAATGCCTCGAGACATCCATCTTGATTCTTCTCATCATTTCTCATTGCATTCTTTGGTGTTTAGACCATTCCTCCAGAGGTGGATAATGGCCATTATCCACTATAAATGGCCATTATCCACTAACATAGCAATGGAAAATCCACTATTTTCCATTATAGTGGGTAATTGGAACCCTCTGGTTATTTGTGACAGTTCGCCATGGAAGCCATGGCCCATCGAAATAGATGGGTTTACCGTTCTGAATTTCATGGTGGATCTTTCCATGGCAAACTGTTAGTCATAACCAGATGGTATACCCTCTGGTGAACTAACATAGCAATGGAAAATCACCATTTTTAATGGGAAAATCCACTATAAATGGCCATTTTCCATTGCTATGTTAGTTCACCAGAGGGTATGCCGCATGCCGGAAGCCCACTGATTATTCTAAGATTCCTCCGATCCACCAGGAGGCTGGTTCTTGGCCCTTGTCTTCTTGGTGACTCGCTATATGTGGCACAAATGGGTAGCCCTTGAGGGGATGATCATAGCCGACCTGGTGAACTAACAGACATTGCGAAGTGGAAAATCACCATTTTTAAATATGTTTAATAGGTAAACCATCTATTTCTATGGGCCATGGCTTCCAGTTCGCAAACTGTAAACGTTTACCAGAGGGTATGTGACAAACAGACGAGTTACATGACGAGCTTTGATGGATCTTGGGCTCTTTGGAGCCATGATTCAAGTCCCAAATGTGGAGCTATGTGGAGCTCCCGGCATGTTGGAAGCTTCAAACTACACTGGTAGGTGATGATGTCTTAATGATTTTAAACAATAGCACCTTGGCATGAGCAATTGCAGCAATCAACATGGAGATATGATAAACACAGATGATAAACAACCATGGTGGCATGACAGGCATGCTGAACAGCAGCATCATTATTGCAGGAATTCCAGTGCCATGGCATAGGGTTCTGCGTGTTCGGCCCCAGGTCTACATCAGCATTTTCACCATATCCGTTTGGAATCTTGGATTTGAAGGTGCTTTTCTATTCACCCATTGATCAAACCACCATACTTTTATAATCTTTCATATGTGTTCGAAGCTCTTAAATGGGGATAAAATGGGAATTTGCTTCCGATGAAATGGCCCTTCAAAAATATCCAAGGAACATCGTCACCAGTACATTTGTGGAAAAGGTGGGAACATCCGCCGGGAGCTCCCCTGGATGAAACGGGTCCATTGGGTTGATCATGGTGAGCACTTTCTGTCACTTTCCATGTCAGTTTCCCATGGTGAAATCATGGTGAAATCATGTAAAATCCAATATTTGATGTTTCTGCTATTTTCTCATGTCTCTCTTTTTTTGTTGTTGGACTTATCTCAGTCATCTATGTCAGACCATCAAACCATTGAAGAATTATCATCAATTATCGGTCCGAAATATGTCTGGAAATGGAGCTGTATATGATACTGTCAGTATAAGTTCATATAATTTTGATGTATGGCTTTGGAATTTCATGCGTATTCGGCCCCTTCAAGAGGTGACCACCTTAAAAACATGTCATGAAACCCAATCAAGGTTGGTTACTCTAGGCTAAACTAACATAGATCTGAGAAACAAAAAAAACATGGTTTTCCCGGCCCAGGAAAATCTTATTCAAATGGTTGATTTTCTAGATCTATGTTACCCTCTGGTAAACTAACATAGCTATGGAAAATCATTATTTTTAATGAGTAAATCCACTAAAAATGGCAATTTTCAATAGCTATGTTAAATTACCAGAGGGTAGTTTACCCTAAGGGAACATCTCCATCACTACCAGTCACGGTTTTTTGTCGAACCTTTCCGCTCTTCACAGGCGATGAAACTGGCGAAACCGGACTTGGATTCCATGCTGTTGGAGTTCCCTGGCCGGATCAATTCCAAGTCGTAACAGGTTCAGTTTCAGATATCTCAGAGATTTATGATAGATGCATCTGTTTATAGTCTATGGATAAAAAATGCATATATATATTAATATATATATATATGAATATATATATATATATGTATATACGAGTGTGTACAAAAATTGTTTATATTGTACGACCATATTCGCGATTGACAGTATGTCTGATTCGACTTTGTATAATCGTCGTGGCCATAATCTTCAGACCCACGCGCGCTTCGTTCGAGAAACTAGAACTGACCATGTAAAGAGATCAATGTCTCCGCTACATTTTTGGGAGCAGCATGAGTTGCACGCATACTTTAAGGATTTGATTTGTGAGGTGATGTTCAGAAATGATCCAGTTTTAACATGTTTAAACATTTTTCAGTTTCCACTAGTTACATGTTTAAGGTATTGAATACGGTGATGTCCAGAAAAACTTCGCCGGCTCAGCAGAAAAAACCAGCACCCTTCACTTTCCCCCAGGCAGAGCCTGAGAGATCTACAAGACTCCGACGAGCTGGAAAAGCTCTTCAAGCCCTACGCCAGTCGAAACAAGGCGAGCCCGCCCTTTGGGACGATGTGAAAATCCCATAGCAGGGGAATCATCGCTGTGGAAAAAAGTGCCAAACATCTTGTACTGATTTATACTGGACCCTCTGGTTATTTAACATAGCCATGGAAGCCATGACCCATAGAAATAGAATGAAATAGATGATTTACCTATTAAAAGTGGTGATTTTTCCATGGCTATGTTAAATATTTATACTGTACATTGAATACCCCCCCAAAAAAGGATGGTTGATAGACCTATCACATAACAGTGATGATTTTCAATAGCTACCTTAACTTTCCAGAGGGTCAAAGATGATAGCAGGTGATGTTCCAATTCCATTACATTCCCATTACATCCACATTATAGTCCATCTATTTTCTCATTTTACTCCATATCTAGGTTAAATAACCATATGGTATTCCCATTTTTCTTGGTTCATTCCAGAAAAAAATGCCATCTGGTTGGTGGTTTGGAACAGTTTTTATTTTCCATATATTGGGAATTTCATCATCCCAACTCACGAACTCATATTTTTCAGAGGGGTAGGTATACCACCAACCAGATTATTAACCATCATTTACCATATAAGAACCATATATTAACCATATATTCAATCTATATTCCCTGGGCCATTGATCCATCCCAATGCTCTCCCCCCTGTCCCCCTGTTGGTTTCGAGGAGGGTGAAGATGAAATCTCACTGGATGACTTGCAGGACGCGGAGAGCCAGGGTCAAGCTTGGACTAGTCCTGGGTGGGCTTACCATCTATCCATATATCTAGAGATAACTATGGATATATCTGCGCACACACGCATATATATATATATATATATATATAATATAATAGAATAACATAATATAGATAGATAGATAGATAGATAGATAGATAGATAGATAGATTAGATAGATAGATAGATAGATAGATAGATAGATAGATAGATGGGTATGATATATGATATATGATATATGATTTTACGATATATGATATATGAAAAAGATATATGATATATGATATATGATATATGATGTGATATATGATATGATATGACATGCATACACACACACACTTATCCTTCAAGTTTACCTTTTGGGGGATCTGCAAATTCAACAAGCCACCAAGAAGCCGGGGGACACTAAAGGGAAATTGCATACTAAGAAAATGCCAGCAAGGGAGCCAGAGAACCATCATTTCTCTAGAAAAAAAAACAAAGTCATCGGCAACATCATCATTTTTGTTTCATTAACATATATTAACATGTCCATTTGGACGGTTACCATCTGGTTATTTAACATAGCCATGGAAAATGGCCCATAGAAATAGATGATTTTCCCAGCTAGAAACCTCCATGTATTTGTGGGATTTTCCATGGCTATGTTAGTCATAACCAGATGGTACATCTTACCCTCTGGTAAATAAACATAGGCCCTGAAAATCACCAATTTTTAATGGAAACTAGTCTTCCAACCCCCTATCTACCAGGGACTATGTTAATTTACTGGAGGGTAAGTTGATGGTTTGCTTCGACTTCCGGCCGCTTCCAGCCCCGTCGTCCCGTTCCAGCCATCCATGGCCCTCAGGAAGCAGCTGATGAGGCGGAATTCCTCCTCTATTTGTCTGTGAGAGGCACCGACTTTTCTGGAACGGAAAGGGAGTTTGAAAAAAACAGCACCAGAATGGGGAGATATTTCATTTGCAAATGACCAAACATCTTGGGATGCGGAACATTGGGTTCTAAGGCATCAAATTTGGAGGTACCCTATGTTCCGGCAGAGCCATACTTTCGAAACAACAACAAATGAGGGTATAGCTATACATTATATATATATGAATTTATATGACACAGAGCAACAAACACTGGTATACCATCAGGTATATACAAGACCGGCGTTGGGAAATTGCAGATTCATAATGGGTCTGCATTTCCATATGTTTTAAGAAACTTACCGGTCGTGACATCAAAAAAATACCAAAAATTATTACACTTCAGCCAGGTTGCTGGCTGGATGTGGGCTGGGGACAAGCTTCGGATCGTGCGACATGTGGCACCGGCATGAAAATGATGTGGATATTCTAACAGGTATGATCCGACATGAAAATACTGTTCATTGGTTTCACGAGTTCAAATCACAAAGTCACTGTTTGATATGATACTTTTACAAATTTCCAGTGCCTTTGGCACTATTCAATGTTAAAGCGGCCAACCAAATACACTGATGGACAACTTGCTATTATCATCAAGACATGTGCCACACCATATCACACCGTTTTTCCCCATATAGACTTGCATTGGTTACTGATTTTCCCCATAAGTTTTTCCCCATATATCTTGCATATGGTTACTGATATCATGTCGCAAACTGTAAACGTTTACCAGGTCGGGTATCAATTACGGTTACTTGGGGGGATTTACCCAACTGTAGTGGTTTAGCCTTCGATAAATAACGAATGATGCTACTGGCGCGGGGCTTGCGGCGGAAGCTGGGCCATGCCAGCTCGCCGTCCCAGTCCTGGCATCGTGGCGATGGATTCACACCGATATTATCAATGCATTGGATGAGTCGAGGATCAAAATCAGATAAAATCAGTGAAAAAGATCACATTATAAAGTGATATAAATTAATATACCCATAGGATCCATGTATGGTATATATATATGCTAACATTTGGGGTATATTGATGGTAAATGTTACCAGATAAAGCATACATGGATCCTATGGGCTAATTATGTGAAAACAACTCTCAACAATGAAGACCAGAATTTATTGAGACCCTCAACATACCAGACATTCCCAGCGTTCCGACCTCTGATTGTGACCTTCGATGCCAGGTATCGACGTGAAAAACGTGAAGCTTTTCTTCTACATGTTGGGCTCGATGCGCGAGGCCCGCGCCCGGGCCCATCGTGGCGAGTCAGATGGGAACATCCTGAAATTGGACTTATCTGGATTTCCCTGGGAAAATCAACAAATGGAGGATCTATACTAGAATCATGTAGAATCTCGAAATGAAATCTCAGTGGATTTAGATGGAAAACAAGTCATTTTAGTGGGAAACAATCATCTATGAACGGAGGTTTTAATAGTAAAATTCCGTGTAAATTGTTATTTTAATGGACACTCATTGAACTTTTCCAGCCAGACATGTTTGATTTTGATACCAGCTTTTGAACATGATTTTCCGAAAGAAAAGAGGAATTAAGAGACAGTGAATATTCAGAAGAGGATGGTTTGGATATGCTTGGATGATTTTGTAAGCGGACATGGCAGATACATAGCAGTTGTGCGTCCCTGTTTGAGCTGAACCCCTCTCTCTCTATATATTTACAATGAATATGAATGAATATGAATGAACATGAATGAACATGAATGAATATGAATATTCATATTTATTTATGCTGTATACACATTGACTAGTAACTAGTATTGAGTCTATTTAGCCATGATAAATTCGAGGCTCTTCTATTGGTTATACACCCGGTGCTTGTCCCCAAATGTTGCCAGTTGACAATCCCATATGCTCCTGGAGCATGGAAGATGTGCCAATAATTGCTCCACAATCATCCAATTTATGGGTATAATCCCTTCCAAAATTAGAGATGGACCCTAGTTTTTATATGTTTTTATTATTGTGGGAGGGTTAGTAATAGGGGGAAGGGATTATATACTGATGTTTAGATATTCCATGTGTGGTTGATGGGGCATCATGTATCAACGATGGTTCATCAACAGTGCCATCTACTGGCTGGAGTCCCCACCACATTCGGTCGCCGGAGCGTCGAGGACAACGTGATCGATCTCAAGTCTTTGGTGAAAGCCTGCGCCCGGAATCCTGGAGATGTCTCCCGGGAATTCCAGGTTTCTAACAGCTACTGTCTGACTATTTGTTTGGGGCTTGCTTTACATACCATGGTTGGATCAATGTTTAAAACAAACAAATCGTTGAACAAAAAAACATATGTGCGACGAAGACGTTTGCTGATATTTGCCTCTAAAAATGATGACAGGTTTGCGACAGCGTTCTGATTACTTTGAAGACGTATAATGTGGATCTCACTGATGACACTATGATGAAGTAATAAATTTGCTGACGTATAAATGATATAAATGTATACCACCAAATTTGGTTGCAATTTCTTCGGATTGTTTACAAAGACAATCATAATAATAGCGAGCTCATGTGTGATTCCCAGGGCCATAATTACTTTTGGGTCAAAGAGTGTAGCGTAGCGGAATGGAGCAAACTAAGTGTCAGTAGGATCCCATGCCGGCGATGTGAAGAGAAAGAGGATCCCAGAGGTTCAGCCAACTGGACCCTCCAGTGGTCCAGGGGCGAGGCCAGAACCTTGAAGCCAGCTGGTTGGTGGTGACTGGAACATGGCTTTTATGACGTTCCATTCAGTTGGGAATGGAATTTTATCATCCCAACTGACCAACCCCATGAATTTTCAGAGGGGTTGAGGTTGAAACCACCAACCAGCCAGGTTCGAATGAAGGGCTTCGCAACCTCCATTGACTTGCAATCCGTCTCCTTTGAAGCCAAGCTCATGCACCTTGGATGATGGGGATGCTTCCTTGAGGCGGTGAAATTAGCAGAATGGCAGTGTCACCAAGCTGTTAAAGATCCACATGAAAATAAAGGATATTCATGGGATATTCATGGGCTTATGTGGGATTATATTCAATGACAATAATGATGTCAAATCTTAGATCCACAATTTATTTTAGGGCTGTGTATCAGGCAATTGCGAAGTGCGAAGCTTCAGTCGGAGGGTTGGATCCCGGCCTTCTTACGGATGTCGTGTAGAAGACTGATTGTCAATCAGCAACAGTGGTGATACAACAACTGATTGATTGGGATAAACGGTATGAATGCCCATCGATGCTTCCATAGCCCACCCCCTTTTTTGCATATTATATATATATATATATATGCACACACACACATATGTAAATATATATATATATATCAGATATCATTGATAATACAACCAATAATGATTATAAACGAGTTCTTTGCGCAATTCCAAGTAGGCCCATATATTTGATCGCCTGACAGATGGGTCCTCGCAGCCAAGGCATGGGCAAGTCAAAGAGATGTTAGAGGCACTTCTCCGGGGATGTTTGGACGGACGCTTTCAGGGAAACAACCGAGCGATCTCCAGCAATTCAAACGGAGAAATGTTTAAAAAAAATGTTGCGTAACCCCATTACCTACAAATACCCACCATGGGAATTGATGGTGGCTGGGATCTGGTCAAATGCATGGAAGCAGAAGCTCCACGGAAGCCATTTTTTCTCACCCAATTTTTGGTCCAGTGGATCCTATACAATACTATACTATACTTATATACTTTCTGAGAAGGACTTGACGCCCCCAATCATACCCCAAACACTCCCTCAGAAGGTACGGCTGGATCCATAGGCATTACATGCAGCTGATTTGAGCACGCGTTTTTTCGGCAGGCAATCAGCAAGCGCATTGACAACCTCGAGGCCCAGCTTCTGTTAGAGGAGGACATCTTCATTAATAAAAATGTGTTTTTTATGGCTATCAATGGAGATCCAATTGGATTACAACTAACCGACTTGATATGACATGGATGAAAAAAAACACTCTGGTAGTTTTACAGTTTGCCATGGAAAATCCACGAACATCATCATTTCAATGCGTTAATCGGATTCTAATAGGTATAGATTATCTATAAGTGGGCCATGTTCCATAGCTATGTCAAATTACCGGAGCATAGCAATTTTTGAGAGCTTACTGTTGCTATTGAGGGATATTGAGAGTCACGCGGTGGACATTGCTCTCCAGGAAACTCACACGGTGCCATGGTATCACATATGACTCATGACCTTGGTTCGCTGGCGATAGTCATTCTAGATGTCTTTCCGGAGATCCACGTTTTTTTGTCATTGAAAAACCAACTGGGTGACTGGGATTCTGCCCCAATTTCTGGAGAGATTCCCAAGTCGTCCATTTCATGATTTTTGCCGAGGTATATCCCTTCAGAGACGATGAACTACTTCAGGAGTGGAGCGATTGATTCGAAACGCGTTCGATCCCCCGTTTGATTCGAAACCCTTACGACGGTTATGGATGGTTATGGGTTATCAAACTTTGTGGATGTTTGGCTGGACACATTCATCATAAAAAGTGGGTTAAGTGGGTTTCCCCTTTATCAACGGATGAGAATATGATGAGAACTTATAGATTTTCTTGTGGATATCCCAGCTTCAGATGGGCTTAATTTTGCAAAATCTCCTTATTGAATCATTCCTGCTAGGTTTCATGCTATGTTCCCAGTTTCAATTCAAATTGATTTGGTGGGTGGGGAAAGCTGCATGATAATCCATGATAAACCCGTGGGTTTCCGCACGAGACGATCTACAAACGGTCTGGGCACATTTCTTACGAGCTCACGGACGTCACTGGGATGATGGTTAGTAGGTTTTGTTTTCTCGTTATCCCAACATGTCCTTTAATTTCTACCCAAATCTCAGGTTAAACATGAAATCTACTAGACATCTTTTGGATATCTAGTTTCTACATTTTATCTGAGGTTTTTCTTCCTTATCACTATATCGAATTGTTCCACGGCTGGATCTTGTCAGGCTGTGGCGAAGCCCAGTGCCTTGGCTGATGCTGGTGTACCCGACAGGATTTTTGTTTTAAATTAATGGTTTTTACCCTCTGGTTATTTAACATAGCCATGGAAAATCCCTCATAAATGGAGGTTTTAATGGGAACATCCACTATAAATGGGCGTTTTTTTCCATGGCTATGTTAAATAACCAGAGGGTAATGTTTTTCTTACTGGTGCTTAGTAGGGAATGGATGGGTTGCTGGGGGTTGCTGGGATGATGAAATTACTAGTGATGACTGGGATCATTCCCGAAAATTCCCTGCGTTTAGCACCAGTAAGTTTTTTTTTATGAGCAAAACTAGAAATCCAACGCAGCATCAATGGAAATAATTCGTCATAGACTTGAAATGACTTGAACATATAGTACTTGAACAAAAATCATCAGAAAATTATAAGTCTGGGTTTGCTAATAGTGCTGGGGTTTCCCCACGCTTAGCTATGGTCCAACTATCTGTCAAACTTTGGCTGAGATAACGTATGAATTGGGGGATGTTGACCGCACACCATTTTCATAGTGAGGTATATGTCCATTGCAAGGAATCCCAAATGATGGGATTCAAGACTACAAGCCATGTTTTGTAGGGTTTAGGTCATATCAAAATAGCTATTGAAAGTGGTGATTTATAGATATTTAGTTCGTGGATTTACCCATTGAAAATGGGGATTTTTCATAATTATGTAAACCTTTACCAGAGGCTAACCATTTTCCACAAAGTGCTTTATAGCCAATGCTGGGAGATCCTACGAAACTCACACTCGCACAACCAAAAACTGCAGAAACTCAATCAGCACAATGGTTTCCACAGTTATGGCCCGAGTTATACCAGTTATAAGTACTAAGAAAACCCCATTTATAAAATGTATAATCCCACTGAAATAACCAGTTATAACTTTCATAAATGGCCATAACTGCAGTTAAGATTTACACCACTTGGTGATAACAAAAAACACTGGTGATCTTCTCTCTTCTGCTCTTCTCTTCTCTGACTCTTCCCACCTCTGCTTTTCCATCTGTCCATATTGTTCGAAGTTTGACGTCTAAACTTCCTTCGAATAACTATAGTTAACTGGGTTTAAAAGTGATTAAACATGTCTATATAACTATCCTATCTATAACTGGGAGTTCATTGCGCTTGGACCTTGAATCATGCCAAACCGTCCATCAAGAGAAAAAAACCGATGAACACCGTGTATGCACTGGGAAAAACATTGGGTGGGTACTACTGACTAGCTAACCGATTGTTAATGTGTTGCAAAGTATCTAAGATTGGCCATAGGAAACAAAATGGTATGGGAACTGCCTATGATTTACCCTAGTTTGTTTTGTAGTGCATGCATTATGGACACCCATATCCAGGTACATTATCAGGTAGATTTAGCATGGCTGAATTAAATCATACCTTACTAACATTTAACCGCTAGTATATACCCTCCAGTAAAGTAACATAGCTATGGAAGATGGTGCATTTCTAGATCATTTACCTATTAAAGACGTATATTAATATTACTTTGCCAGAGGCTATAGTGGATCTAGTGTTTTTTTAATTAAAAAAAAACAGTGGCAGCTAGGGGTTTTGCCATCACAGCCGGGCTAGGGCTTGACTGCTTTCGTTGCCCTTCAAAACGGACGAAGTCCTTGGATTTGGAGAGACCGGAAAATCATCCAGTTTATCCTATGGTGAAGAGCTAGGGAAATCCCTTATAAATGGAGGTTTTCATGGGAAAATCATGTTAAAATCATGGGAAAATCATGGGAAAATCCATAGAAATAGATGGTTTACCGTTCTTAATTTCATGGTGGATCTTTCCATGGCAAACTGTAACAAATAACCAGAGGGTATGTGATTTGAATTATGGATTATTACCAAATCAGAAAAGAACATGACATCTGGTTATGACTAACAGTTCGCCATGGAAAATCCCAACCAATAAATGGAGGTTTCTAGCTGGGAAAATCATCTATTTCTATGGGCTAAATATGGTACTTAACTGGAATTCCCATGACGGATCCATGGTGCTGCTATATATGGTAACATTTATATACCATCAATATACACCAGTCATGTTAGCATTAATATACCAGCACCATGGATCCGTCATGGGATATGGATTAGATGTTTACCGGATGGTATTATCATGTATTATAAAGCAAAAGAACAAGTTCCATAAAAATCATCAAAATATGGTTACCTAAGGGATGTTTACCAGTTTACCGGAGAAATTTCAGAGGGTAACCATCCCTGAACTTCCAAGCCCAGGCCCATTGAACTTTCTCAAGTTCAATCCTCAGTTCAAGTGGAGTCCCTTTTGAACAGCAGGATGATGCCCCCCCCAGTTATGTTTGTTGGTTTATAAACCCCATGAACCAATATTAACCTGGTTGGTGGTTTGGAACATTGCTTTCATGTTTCCATATATTTGGAATTTCATCATCCCAACTAACTAATTAATTTTCAGAGGGGTAGGTATACCACCAACCAGACATAGTATAGAGTAATATAGAGTATACTTACATATATTTATCACTATTAATCACTATTAACCACTATGAATTGCCATTTATAGTGGATTTACCCATGAATAATGGTGATTTTCTATAGCTACGTTAGTTTACCAGAGGGTATATCTACCATAAACCATAGATTTTTTTCGCCACAAAAATCTCTTCGGCCAACGGGCCACGGGGCCCGGGAGGCCCATCCTGAGACCGGAGTAGCTCCATGAGAAAAAACGATGGACTTCATGGGTACCCGACCTGGTAAACATTACCAAACTAGACGATGGAAAGATCCACCATGTTTCATGGGAAAATCTTTTTTTTTTTTTTAAAAATGCCATATTCAATATTCCATAGCTACACGTAACAAATTACCAGAGGGTATGCAAAATGAAATCGAAAATCAGGATGGGAAAAAAAACAAATATGTTGTATGATGGGAATTAAAGATGGGAATGTATACAAGAACATACAATATGTATATACAAAGATGAGAATCTAAATCAGGATGGGGGGAAAAAACATATGGAATCACATAATCTAACTTTGAGTTTTATACCCATTTGGATAAACAAACAAAACCATACAATATGAGAAACCACTTTTGGCAATTGGAAAGTCCTAAATTGCAATTTTCAAAACAGGCAAGGTTTTTGGACCGGGGTCCTCTGGACATGTTGAATGAATTGTATTTGATACAGTATCTCAAATTTAAACAAATAGTCAATGGTAATAGTTTGCATTGTTTCTCCATGTATCAATTCAATATGGCACAATTTCTACAGTAGACTATATTCACAAGAAAGCTGCCAGGCAATCGGGCATTGACAGCATGGACCCCCCAGAAGAGAGCAGTGGCTACTGAACCCCTGTTGGTTGATGATTACTACAGGATGGGGCCCCCCAGTTATAAGTTGCTTTATAAACCATTATAATCCCCATGAATACTAGTTCGTTATATCTACCATAAACCATTGTTAATTCAGCCACTTATAAACCAACGGTTCACGCTATCGAACGGGGGCCCCACTTTGTATGGGTTATACAAAAACCCAGTTGTGGGTTATACTACCACCAATCCCTGATGGGACATCCATGGAAAACCAGTCGTAAGTGAAACACCATCGATGGGAACACAGATGCTGGGAGATATCCCAGCACCTCTCCATGGTGCTGAAATATTTACCAACATTTGTCCAAAAATCACCCAGCTATGTAGGTAAATATACCATACATGGAGCATATGGGATATGTAATGATGCTTAATGATGAAAGTCTATTTAACCCACTATATTTTTTAAATATAGTGTTCATTCATATAGTTTCTGGGTGAATTAATAATATCTTACAACCAATTTGATATATCGGGGATTCACGAGCGCTTCTCATTTGGTGCCATGACCTCACAGCTCTCATAGCTCTGTGCTAAGGGAGTACCCAATCGAGCACGCCAGCCTCTGATCTGGGCTCCATCAGAGCCGGTGGCAGTGAAGTTGAGGTTGTACAATGGGATAATCATGGAAAATACTGTAAGATCCTTAGGTTAGGATATAACCCTACAGAGGTTTGGTTCTATAAGTTATATATCCATATGTACACATTATATATAATTATATATATATATATATATATATGTATATATCATATCCGGTTAAAATTGGAAGTGCAGCCCCAAGTGCAGGGTGTGTTGCACCAAAAAAAACATATTGAGATTACCAGCACCGTCCTGGCATCAGCCGATTTTTCTGTGGGATCACCAACTGTTTCCTACATTTAAACATTGGCAAAATGCTCTCCTGCGATGGCTAACCAGGTCATAATGTTAAATCATATTTGTTCCCAAAGGGTATGTTTGCTTGACTTACCTTTGTCATCCTTTTTTCACACAATTGAAGCACGAGAGTCCACCCAAAACAGGACTAATCAACAGCATGGAACACCGGTCCTCATCAGAGTTGCTCCGGCTGCGGTTGCGGTACGGGGTGGTGATAGCCATTGTCTGTCAGGGAACCAACCAGACTCCATGAAGATGAATCTGGGTGAATTGTGGTGGTGGATGATCACACCATGTCGCAATTGGTCATTTTTAACGGACCTGTACAATGTGAGGCCCCCAAGATAGCGTTCAGTTGGTGCAAATAACTCCAATACCTATGGTTTATGGTACCTATAACTATAGTTAATGGGGTTTATAAACCATCTTATAACTGGGGGGGCCCACATTGCAGGTACATCGACTCTGCCGTTGCCGTTTGGACAAAACCAAGTTTGGGAACCACCCCCTGCTGACCATGCGGCAGGGCACCCCCTAAGGAGGTGCTGGGCCGCCATGCGGCCGCCAAGAAGGGCTTGGCGAGCCAAGCTTCTGTCCGCCACTGTGTGATGTGCTGGTCCTTTTCGGGTGGCCCACAAATACCAAATGCAGTCCATGGGTAATTAGTTATAGTCATTTATTTTATGTTGGGGTTCTCATAACTTGAAATAGTTGGTGAGCCAAATCCACAGCCCAAGAATGGCCAGCAGTGACACAAGGTGGCGGCTCCGCGTCTCACCCCAAAGCTCGTCTGCTGTGGGATACCATGTGGCTTGATACCTTTGGGAGGTTTTCCCAGCGAAGCGTCCCTGACGTAGATCGCTTTCGTTGCACCTAGCCGCGACAAAAGGCCTGTTGGCGCTGCAACATTTGGAGCAGGGAGTAGCGAACTGGTACTTCTTCAGCCTTCCGACTGCACGTTACATCGTACATGACGCTGTAGATTGGTATATAAGTATAGGTACAGTTTTGGCCCTTTACCAGTTATAAGTACTTATAACCCCATTTACAAAATGTATAATCCCACTTATAACCAGTTATAACTTTCATAAATGGCCATAACTGTAGCTTATGGATGCTGGTAGTTTGGTGGTGCTATACCTCAGGGATGACATGCCGGTTAAAAAGTGTGTTGGATTCCCATGGGTGGATGAAAGCTGTGAATCACCCATATTTAAGGCTTGTTATTGAAGGGAACTGCACGGCGACATACGGCGACATACGGCGACATTGCATCCATTGCATCGCGCCGGTGAATGCTCAGCCATTGATTGATTGAAATGGCGTTCGGTGAATCTCGGGATGGGAAAAACTTTGAATGTGAGATCATGCGAGATATCTTGATGCTGGCTTTTCAAAGGGTGTGGTCCAAATCGTTTCCCAGTTGATTTGGCAGCAATATCTTCAAAGGAAGTTGAGTTTGACAACTTCCGAGTTACGGACGATGGTCATGGTTAGCATTCACACCACCATGTCAACCACATCATCTTATTAACAACATCAGCATGTCAACCACATCACACTGTCAACCACATCAACATCAACATCAGCATCAGCATCATCATCATCATCATCATCATCATCATCTTCATCATCAACAAGCAGTTGGGAAGTGTAACGGAAGCGTCTGAATTCACGGGTGCAAACACTTCCGGGCATGAAACCCTGCGTTTTTTCAGGTAATGTGGCTCTTGGGGTCGCCAAAGTAGGGTCTCCATTGGCCAGCTGCGTGCAGCAAAGCATGAGTGATGCTTCGGCGCTCCTGGCAAAGCGGGATTGCAGCTGGAGGCTGCTAAACGCATTGTAAAATCTCGTGGCGGAAGCTACAAAAGAGCTAGCTGCGAGGCAGCTCAGAGCAGAAGTAGCCCACACAAGTGGCTGCTCAGAGAAGAAGTAGCTGAGAGAGGAGGTGCCTCATTGAAGAGGTCCCTCAGTGAAGAAGTGGCTCAACAAAGAATAGTAGCTCACCCATCCATCCACCCTTCATTGATTTGCTCCTTGACCCATGGGTTCATGAGTTCGCTGGTTCATCGGTTCATTGATTCATTGTTTCATTGGTGCACTGAATCAGGGATCCGTTGGCTCATGCATTCGCTCATCCATTGATTCATCGACTCACTAGTTCACCAGTGCATTGGCTCATTGAACCGCCAGTTCACTGAATCATTGCTGATTCATTGATTCATCTACTCACTACCTCATTCATTCATTGATTCACTGAACTGTTGATTTATCGACTCGTTGGTTTGCTGGTTGGTTGGTTCATTGAGTCATGGCTTCGTTGCTTCATTGATTCACTGGTTCATTGGTTCATCGGTTCACTGGCTCATTGGTTCATTCACTCAGTTGTGCACGGATTCTTCCATGTCATTTCATTGGCATCTCAACCACCATGTCGTCATGTCTTGATGCACCTCACAACCTCACATGTTTTCTGCATCTCAAAAACGTTCCTATAGGCCATTGAATTCTTATAGTCATCTCCTCTTTTCGAAAGTTGCGCTCCGGCGCGTGCCGGGCACTATCTGGTATTGAGACTTTTTCAGGGGGGAGTTGGCCCATCTTTTCGATTATACTTCACGATTGTCCAGGGAAATCCTGTAGGAATATGAAGCAATATTTGATTTCCATTGATTTCCGTTATCTACCTAGGAAACAGTAGGTCAATAGCCCAAACGTAGGCAACAATTTCCTTAAGTAACTCCAACGAATGCTACTGTGGTTTATAATTTCATCATGTCCGCATATTATATCCCAATATAAATTTGATTTCACCCAACAACTGCGCAGGTGAGAAAAAGATTAAGATAATTTCTAATACCATGCGCGTATAAAATCGTATAAAGAAATTCCCAAAATTTCTGACATGTTTTTTTTTGGTAATGCGTATCAAAGGAAAATCTGATGAATGGTGAATCCGCCTGCCTGGGCGCTGCCATGGACCCCATATCTAGCCATGGCACGGCAGCCGCAAACTCGGAGCTTATTCCACCAGCGTCGGAGTTGTCCTCGGCAGGCGCGAAGGGCGAGGAACAGGAGATACAGCCATTTTTTTGAATAATCTTTGCATATATATATACAACACACACACACATATATATATATATATACATATATATATATATATATTTAAATACATACGTATTAATCAATGTATTCATTTGTTTTATCTTTATATATCTTTATCTCTATGTTTATATTCATAGTTATCCTGCAGCATATTTTTTGACCGTTTCAACAAGAAAAGGCGGTATAGATTCGCAAGGCTTCCGTGGCGCACGTTGCTGGAGCTTTCCTAAACTCAGTTTTTTTTTTCGTTCAGCGATTGACTTTGTTTCTGCCGAGCTACAGTTTCCATGTTTGAATGTGATAGTCCCAGAATTGGCTGGGAAAACAAGGATTAAAACAAGAAAACGCTTTGTTGTAAAAAGGAAGAAAGAACACGAATGAGGGCTAACAGCCCGAGTTTCAGCCGTATTTGTTCCCGTTGGTATGATTACATATTTCATGTTGCTTTATATCAAATATATCAATGAAATGCATAACATGAGCTAAGATTTTTGAAGTCTGACGATTTTGGTTGGGTTTCGCCCTGGGCAGGTTTGACCTTGTTGGAACGCTTGCCACTGGGCTGCCGAACTTTGGAACGCTGCAGCATTTTCAGCTTTAACTGCGTGAGTCATGAGTGTTTGTCCAAGGGTATAGGGGTATTCCATGTTACAGTCACTTCTTAGATGATCGCCCCACTGAAAAAGTGCTTAATGACCATCACTAATTAATATTGGCAAGGGGGTTGAATTGACCAATGTCATATATAGAGTTACAATCATTTTCCGCGGGGAAAGTAAGTGATGATTGTGAAAAAAAAACATGTTTTAATGATAATTTTCCATGCACAAGTATGAAATTAGTTGCCTTCCAGTAATCGAACATTTTGATGGAAAGTCACCACTTTGATAGGTAATCATCCCCGTCGCCATTTGCACCGCAGAATGGTATAGACTGACCTGCCATAAAGTGACCATTCTGTGGCAAATGAGTTTGAAAAATGGGGTCAGGGTTGCCATTTTGTAGTAATTGGTTGGTTTTAGCATGGTTTAGCTGGTTTTGTCTTTTTTATTTGAAGGCGTGATCATTTATGGGCACCACACCCAACCATTCTGTAGAGGTTTTTCAGGGTAAGTTTGGTGTTTTGAAGATTTTGTCAATCAGCCATTTGACGACCAGCAAAAACTGAGAAACAATCGTTCCAACACATTTACCATTTTGTAAGTATATGTTTGTGTTTTCTGATGTGCCAGACTATGGTTGCCACGGTTGGCTCAGAGACACTTGCGTTTGCCTGGGCTCCTATCGACAGCAGTGTTCGCCAATGACCTTACTCTGCCTTGCTTTGGGTTTGTTTTTGCCACGTTCAATGGACGAAGCTTTCATTTGCAAACAGACTGTCAGCACATTGTTGGCAAAAGGATGTCTACTTTGTTTGTTTGCAGAAGTTGCATGAAGCAACTTCCAGCCTCGTCCAAAAAGGACGATTGACAGGGTTTTGCTCCACAAAATGGCAGTGGGAAAAAGGCAGTTTGAGCTGTCTTCCTGGTTTTCCCCAAACAGTGTGGCCACACTGACGGGTTCTTACGGTAACAGTCAAGGGCCGGTGTTCCATCGGGGTAGTATCGGAAGCGTCCGGAATTTTCCCTGTAAATTTATGTGCAAAATGCCTCTTGTGACCTGTCCATGTGCATTTCGATTGCGCAGGCTACACAAAATGCTGGCCCCGGGATTAACGTTTGGCATTTTCCCTGTAAATGTGTGCATTTCGACTGTGCAGGCTCGCACAAAACATTGGCCCCGGGATAAGCGTCCGGCACTTTTCCTGTAAAATTCCACACAAAATTGCTCTTGTGGCATGTCCATGTGCATTTCGACTGTGCAGGCTCGCACAAAACACTGGCCCCAGGATAAGCATCCGGCACTTTTCCTGCAAAATTCTACACAAAATGGCTCTTGTGACATGTCCATGTGCATTTCGACTGCGCAGGCTCGCACAAAATGCTGGCCCCGGCCAGGATTTGGCCCAAAACGACCGTTTCGGCTCATTTCCATACTAGCAGTTTAATAGCCGGCCCCGGAGCCGCGAAAGTCCCAGCATCGGGCTCCAAAAGGTTCCCGGCCAGGATTTGGCCCAAAACGACCGTTTCGGCTGAATCGGGCTCCAAAAGGCTCCCGGCCAGGATTTGGCGCAAAACGGCCGTTTCGGCTCAATTCCAGACTAGCAGTTTAATAGCCGGCCCCGGAGCCGCGAAATCCCAGAATCGGGCTCCAAAAGGCTCCCGGCCAGGATTTGGCCCAAAACGGCCGTTTCGGCTCAATTCCATGCTAGCAATTTAATTGCCGGCCAAGGAGCCGCGAATAAATGTGTGCATTTCGACTGTGCAGGCTCGCACAAAACATTGGCCCCGGGATAAGCGTCCGGCACTTTTCCTGTAAAATTCCACACAAAAT